>Ga0315318_10001249_pt1 | contig 11136 bp, 10 predicted proteins | sample M1200m3416metaG_FD_203703 | JGI IMG/M metagenome (GOLD analysis project Ga0315318, IMG submission 203703) | Ammonia-oxidizing marine archaeal communities from Monterey Bay, California, United States - M1 200m 3416 | ecosystem: Environmental > Aquatic > Marine > Coastal | place: USA: California... | reverse complement strand
TGATGGAACTTTTTTAAAAATTGCTCCCATTGATTGTGCCGCATCTTCAATTAAAGGAATCTTCCTTGAATCACAAAATCCTTTTATACTTTCATAATCGGCAAGATTACCAAATAAATTTGCATATAATACTGCATCAGGATTTAACCCAATTGATAATGGTCCTAAATTTCCATTTTGATTTACATCAATAAAAATAGGTTTTGCTCCTAATCTTTTAATTGCACCCGACATAGCAATATAACCAAATACCGGACATATAATTTTACTTTGAGAATTCAATCCTAACGATTTTAAAGCAAAATATAAACCATCTGTTGCACTTCCAACTGCAATTGCATATTTCCGTTTATATTGTTCTGCTAATGTTTTTTCTAATTCTATTTGATAACTGCCTTGCAAAACTTGTCCAGACTCCCAAACTTGTTTGGCACGTTTAGCTAAACGCCAAGAATACTTGTTGTATAATCGATCTATACCATTAAATTTTATTTTGTAACCATCCATAATATCTTTTTAATCCTTCATCAAAATTAGCTTGTGGCTGATATCCTAATAAGTTTTTTGCTCTACTAATATCTAATGCACCTCTTCGTGGATATATTTTATTCATACCAATATCTACAATTTTACTTTTACTTCCTGTTAATGCTATAATTCTTTCTGCGGCATCTCTTAATGTTATCGCATTACCCGCCGTAATATTAAAACTCATATTATTTTCAATTCCTAATGCAACTTTAATAATTCCTTTTGCAGTATCATCAATGTAAGTAAAATCAACTTTATTACTGCCATCGTGTACTTCTATTTTTTTATTTGCCATTGCCTGTGCAAAAAATTTACTTAATACCCTATCATCCATATCTCCCGGACCATATACTCCGCTTGGTCTTACAATATTATATTCTACTCCATAATGAGTATGATAGTGTTTTGTAAATCGTTCTGCAACTAATTTACTTTCACCATATAAGTTATTAGGTTTTGAATCTCCATCTTCTGCAGTACCATCTGCATAATGTCCATATATCATTGACGAACTTATAAACACAAATTTTTTAGTTTTAAATTTATCACAATGCCATAATAAATTTACAGTACCTTCTACAATATTTCTTACACCTAACATTGGATTTGCATTTACAATTTTTGCTCTAGGATATGACGCAAGATGTATAACAATATCTGTTGTGGAATGAAATGCTCTTAATACATCATCTCTATTAGTAACATCTCCATCAAACGTATGTACTTTTTTCCAGTTTCGTTGTCTATAAGCATAAAGTTTATCTAGTTCTTCTTTAGCAATAACTCCATACGTTTCACTATTATCCATTACCCTAACATTGTGTTTTGCATTAGATAATAGTTCTACAATCTTTGATCCAATAAATCCAAATCCACCTACTACTAAAATTTTCATTATAATACTTTTACTCCATATTTGTAAGTAAATGCATTACCATCTTCGGTATCATTTACCATTGGTTCACCCTTAATATTCAAGCTAGTATTCAGAAGCATTGGACATCCAGTTTTCTTTTTCCAGGCTTTTAATAGCTCATAAAACCCTTCGTTATCGCTTTTAGAGACGGTTTGCACACGGCTTGAGTTATCATAGTGTATTATGGCAGGACAGTCTTTACCATGCGTGTACGCCGCTGTAAATTGCATATAAGGGGTATTTTTTATGGGGGTTGGGAGTTTGAAATAGTCATTTACATCCTCTTCTAAGATGGCTGGAGCGAATGGTCTAAACTTCTGTCTTCTCTTAATTCGGTTTACCAAATCCTTAATCCCCGGACCTCTAGGATCAGCCAAAAGCGATCTATTACCAAGTGCTCGTGGTCCGAACTCTGCTTTACCATTTGCAACTCCACATATTTTATTTTTCTCTAATTCTTTTATAATTGCATCTACAGGATATTCGCCTGTAATGTTATGACCTAAAAATGGATTTTTCCATTTTAAATGTTTTTGTTCTGATGCCGCAATACATCCTATAGAAGATCCCGCATCTCCTGGATTAGGAATAATCCAAATATTATCAAACAATCCCATATTAGCAAGTCCTGAATTAGCTACACAATTTAATGCAACGCCTCCTACATAAACTAAATTTCTACTACCATAATTAGATGCTCTTTGCCATAAATTTGCAAGACATTCTACAAGAACAGACTGTACTGATGCGGCAAGGTCAACTGGATCTGCTTCGGGATGCCAATTACCTATACCTCGATGTATATTTTGTTTTAATTTAAAAGGAGTTTGCTGTACAAAATCTTCATATATGTCATCTTTATAATCTGTTTTTCCGTATGCCGTCATTCCCATTAAAATATATTCTTCTTCTGCAGGTTTCAATCCACAACGTTTGGTAAATGCAGAATATAATATACCTAATGAATGTGGATACCTTATAGTTTCTTTCCGTTCAATTTTATTTCCTTTCGCAACTGATATAGACACCGTATCCCATTCTCCAATTGCATCTACTGTAAGAATTACTGCTTCTTTAAATGGTGATGTAAAATATCCTGCCGCGGCGTGTGACGTATGATGGTTTATGTATTCATCTATTTTAATTCCAAATCTATCTAACTGCCATTGTGGCATTTCTGTATAACTTAAAGCATCGTCATACTGCCCTGCATACAATTGTCTTGTTTTCTTTAATAAAGGTTTCTCATAATAAACAACTTTATCAAACGGTCCATACGTTTTTGCTTCGTCTACAATTGCTTGATTTAAAAATTGATCATTTTTTATTCTAGAATAACGTTCTGCATGAGCGGCCCATAGAATATCCCGGCCATCTACTACGGCCATTGCGGCATCATGATTCATGCAATTTATTCCAAGTATTCTCATTTATATATAAATGGGTCTTTTTTCTTTAATTCTTTAAGTCTTTTTCTATATGCTATTTCAGACTTAATTTTATTAATTAATTTTTTAATCCAACTAAACATTTTTACCTCCTATTATTTCTTTAAACTTAGGTATTATCAATTGTACAGCATCTCGGTGTGCTTTATCAAGTGGATGTGTGGTACCACGTTCATAATCATTTAATAATGCCCATTGATTAAATCCCATACAACGTTCACCAAAGAAAAACCAATTGGTAAAATCTATTTCTTTGTACAAGGCTTTTAATAAAGAATCCGTTTCACTATGCAATTTCATTTCATTATAAAATAAACTATTATCAGCAAGTGTAAACATAAAAGGTATTTTTCTCTTTTCTAAAATATTTTGTAACCAAATAATTGATTTCCAACTCAAATATAATTCATGATATTGATTAGCCGCGTGTTTATATAAAGCATTTGCAAACTCACCAATTCCTGTATCTTTTATAAAATCTCTACGCCTTTGCCAAAGTTCTTGTTGAATTTCTGATCCTAATAACGACTGATGTGCTTCTTCTTGCCCCATCGAGGTGTCCCATGGTGTAAGTGTTGTCCAACGGGTATTTTCTAATTTTTTATGCCGAGGCATCGCCCAATCATAACGTGATAAAAACGACCACATTACAGCAACTCCTGTAACACCATCTAAATTTCCTACTGCATTAAAGACTCTTCTAGCAATACCTGAATTGCCTGCACCCGCTTTTGCAGTACAAACATATTCGTCAGGCTGACAAAGATTTAATTCTTGACTTAAAATGTACGCCCAACTTTGTTTTGATGGTATTTTGCCTTCATTGTCATCCGATAATTCATGCCCAAATGTAAATGAACAGCCACCTGATATAAATTTTTTAGTCATATATTTTTAGTACACTATTTAAAAGTGAAAAAACGTCTCCAAAATTTTCTTTTCTATACTTGTCTGCTTTTAAAATACGTTCTCTTCTCTGTTTTTGTATTCCTGCAGAATCTCTATGTGCTGAATTCATAAACCTTAACGTTGGTTTAAAATCTTCTAATTCAGAATAACGTGCATTTACAATATTTTTAACCTGTTTAGGTAATGTTTGTATGTTAAAATAATCTGGATCAAAACAGGTATTAACATAAAAGAATTTAGGTTCATACTGTGCTACCCATAATGCAATTTTTGCCAAACTAAAAATATTAAAAATACTAATTGTTGTACAAATTTGAAACTCCATGTTTGCTGTTTGATATATTTTAAACTGATTTAAATTATGATTTACTTCTTTCCAGTTTGCTGGATGTCGTTGATATTGGAATTGTTCTCCTACATCGTCTATACTAAATGCTATTTCAACTCTTTTAAAATTTTTCCATAAGTCAAATATCTCACGTGGAGGTAATTGTGTTCCGTTTGTATTATAATGTATATCTTGATTTTTAGCATAACCTTTTTCAACACAATGCTCTAAAATTTTAAAATGGTTTTGTATCATAAATGGTTCGCCACCTGTAAATTCAAAATATTCTGCATCTGCAAGATCTTCCTTCACATCTTCAAAAAATTTAGGGTGTTTTTTTGGCCAGCCACCTTCTAGAAGATTTTTTTTGGCAACTGGATTTTCTCCATAATCTAATTCTTCCTGTGCCCATTTCGAGCTAGACCAACTGCCACATATTCTACACTTTAAATTACATACGTTTCCTAACTTAAAGTCTATAAATTTTAACGACGGCTCGCTATTAGGGGTCCAATCTTTTAAACTGTTACGCATTTTATAAATTGAATTCATACGTTTACTAGTTTTTCCTGCATCTTCTTCTTGCCAACAACTTTCACAACTTAAAGGACGTTCTCCGTTTTTAAATTTTTGTCTTAATCTTTCCATATACTCATTTTTTTGTATTGTTTTTAAACTTTGTTCATACACTTTTACATTAGGTATATTTCCTTTATATAAACAACAAGGCGAAGCACCACCATTAACATCAATTTCTAAATGTGTCCACGGTAATAGACAAACATTTGATTTTATATATTTGTCCACCATTCTAATACCCTTTCGTTTTTTGCTAATATTTTTGTAATATCTGTCCCACGTATTTTGTCCAAATATTCTAAATGTTTTTTTCCTTCTTTAAGTCCTTTTTTATATTCTTCTTCTCCATATTTTTCTTCGTTTGTTGGATGTGCTTTTAAATCCTTTAACCCTTCAAAAAAAGCCAAGTTAAAAACATTAGGCTTATCTGTAATTTTATTTTGTACATTTGTAACTATATCATTTAAAATATCTCTAGGTAAACATAACGGACTTAATAATACATCACTACTAAAACTAAAAACTTTTTTACACAATAATGGTACTCTTAATTCTTTACTTAAATTATACATATTTTCTAAATCAAATAATCCTGGCAATGTTACTGTTAAATCTAATTGCAGTTGTCGTGGATGCTTTACAAACTTTCTAGCATATTTTATATTTGCTAACCATTCGTCATATTTTAATCCTGTTCTAATGTATTCTCCTATTTCTCCTGTAGCATCAATTGAAGCATTAATTTGCCAATCTTGAAAGTTTACTAAACAATCATCAAACAAGTTTTTTCCATAAAAGTCTATTCTACTCATATTTGAATTGTATCTTGCAAATACTCTATCTGCATATCCTAACTCTATTACTCTTTGCATGGCTGTCCAATGTATTTTCCACATAAGAGGTTCGCCACCACACCAATAAAACTCCTTAATTCTCTTTTCTTCAATTGCTTCAGTAAATTCTTTGACTACTTGCTGATCATGAAATTTTTGTAATTTTTCTTTAATATCTTTTCTTCCCCAAATTCTATTTTCATAATCTCCTTTACCGTGTTTTTTATTTTCAGCCTCCCAAGTACTTGACAACATATCTCCACACATTCTACAACTAAAGTTACATAAGTTAGAAAATCTATAATCAAAACTTGTAACTTGCATTTTAGTATATCCTGCTTCGTCTGTTTTTTCAAATGCTTCATCTATTTGATTTCTATACATTCTATTAAAATGCTGTCTATAAACCTGTGCATTTAAAAGTTTATAATTGCAAGTTTCACACTGTGGTATTTCTTTTCCTGCCATTAAATCTTTTCTAACAGATTGCATATACTTTGAATTCCAATGTTCATTAAGAGTAGGCAAATTTAATGTATCTGAAATTCCGCTTGGATTACGTTTATCAATATACTGCTTAAAGTTTGTAAATCCTTCCAAACTAGCACAACACAACCTTCTTTCCATTTGTGGAGACAGATACGTATGCACCCAAGGTGCCATACAAAACGTTTTATTACCTTCGTTAGGTTTAATTTTTTTCATATTTTTCAAATAATTCTTTCCATTCCGGAAATATATCTAGTGTTTTTTCTTTTCTCATTTCATCATATTTTCTCGTTTGTGCAAAATGTAAATCCAAATGTTTTTGATTGTCTGTTTTAAACATCCAGTTTATTGCTGATTCAAACCCTTTAGTTGCTCTTGTTAATGGGTCTTTATCTTTTAACCATTTTATATGTGCATCATACTTTTCTTTTACTTGCTGTTTAAACTCAGGTGGAAGTATATCCATTCTTTGCCAAATAGGATGTTGTAATAAATTAAAGTTAAAATCAGGTGGATTAATTAATCCTTGTTCTACCCAACTTTTATGAAAATCACAAACGTGTAAAGAGTTAACTAAACCAACAGTAGAACTTATATAAAAATCTACTTGTGGACAAACTTCCATCATTCTTTTTCTATTAGCAACAATATCTTTCCATATAGTACCTTTACGCATTAATTCTCCACGTGAACCTTCTGCATCTAATGACGCACCAACTGACACCGAATCAAATTTGTTCCATAATTCTAAAACATCCATATCCTTAAATTTTAATTTAGAAAAGTTTGAATTATAAATTAATCTAACGTGATACATTTTTCTTTTGTCTAATTCTTTTAATATTCTATAATGCTCTTCCATTATAAGTGGCTCTCCACCTGCAAAATAAAATTGTTCAGCATGATCAAATGATTCTAACATCTGTTCCCACATATCATTCGATGATCTACCAACTCTCATTATCTTTGCGTGGGGTGGTGGACTTCCGGTTAGTTTTTTATGATCTTCATACCAGTTTGAACTAAACCAAGTACCACAACTTCTACAAGCCATATTACATAAGTTTGAAAAACGTATATCCCAATACTTGATCATAAAGTCTGCTGTACCATCTGACTGCGTGGAATCAATTAACCCTATGTTATGTCCAAAATGTTTGTTAGAACTTAAACGTAAGGAGAAGAATCCCGACTTCTCTTGATCGTAACACTTTACACATTCACGTGATTTTTTATTATTCAACATTTTCAAACGCATTTCTTTCATTTTTTCACTATTGAAAACTTCTTTTAAACTTTGTTTGTTTAAATCACCTACTGGATAAGGATCAAATGCAAAACAACAAGGATAAGCTCTACCATCAGGGTATGCGTGTAAATGCATCCAAGGTAACATACAAAATGATTCACTTTCTATCAACAACTCCTTTTGTTTAGAAGTCATATCTTTTATTTTTAATTTCTCAGGCTCTTTTGCCCCATACTCATATCCCACGATACCATTCTCCTATAATTGGGAAAGTTTTTTCAAAATTCTTTCCTCTTCTTTTATCATATTGTTGATAAAAATTTTTAAAATCTTTTCTTAACCTGTCAACTGAAGCGGCGTCTTTATGAGGAGTTTTGACAACATCTAAATAATCCACCAATCTTTGGACCTGATTAATTTCCATTTCCTCTAATAGCGAGCCATTTTGCCGTAGAAATTTTTCTAAATTCTGTTTAAACATATTACGCAAGTCGTCGGGTAGAACTAAAGCACTTTGAAAGCTAGGAAATCTTAAAATATTTAAAGTAAAATTAAAAGGAATATCATAATGCTTACAAGCACTTTCTTTTTGTTTAACAATTGTTTCTAAAAATTGTGGCAACGATTCTAAACATAAAGCATTAATGGTACACATATTATGAATTTGTGATGGCACACGATCTTGCATCATATTAACAACTTCAACAAACCATTGTGAATAATTTAAACCATCTCGAATATATTCTGCTTGTTCGTTTGTTGCCTCCATGGATGTATACAAATGAAAGTTATCAAAGTTTTTAAGTTTTGATTTAAACTTTTCTATAATATCACTTTTTGCCCCTAAATTGGAGTTTATAGCTAATCTCATATTTGGGTTAATTTTGTCCTTTTGCGTTTCAAACCAATCCAATAATCTCCATAAATTTGGTGACATCATTGGTTCTCCACCTGTAATTCTTAATTCATCTAAACTTTTATGCAAATCTGTTTCCCACCATTTGTAAAATGCTTCAATATATGGATTTGTTTCATCTTTTTTATATGGTTCTGCAGAATCGTGTGCATGAGTAAAGTGATTACGTCCATCTGTTGTTAAATTTTTATATGGACCTTTATATTTAATGTCATTTGCCCACGTTGTACTAAATGCAGGATTACAATATGAACAAGCAAAATTGCAAGTTCTGTCAAATGCAATTTCTAAAGTTTTTAAATTATAATCAGTTTTATAATCTGTTCTAAATGCATCATCTAATGCCTGATCAGAATAAATTTTTGATTTATATACTCTATCTGATATTGCATCTCGTCCTATATCTTCAATTTTCCAACAATATTCACATCCTGCAGGTCGTTCTCCAACTTGCATTTGTCTTCGTTGTTCTTTTTTCTGTTTTGTATTGTGTATTGCAGAAGGATTTGTTTTTATTTCTTCCAGATTAATTGCGTGTGGCAATGGATGATGACAAGACGTTGTTTGTCCTGACCCTAACCATATAGTAGCATTATACCATTTTGCTCCACAAAATGATGCTGACTTTGGATCTAATTTTTCTTTTTTAAATTCTAAATCGTTCATTTTTTCTCCAATGTAGAAGGAAAATCAATTAACATCTTTAAATCATTTTTTGATGCACTTCTATCACTTTGTAATACAATATATTTTAAAAACTTATAATGTGCTAACGGTAATGGATGTAAATCTTTTTTCTCTATAAATGCTTCTGGTACACATTCTTTAGTATATTCATCTAATCCTAAATTTTCTTTATAAAATTTAAATTTATTCCAATTTATTTGATTATACAACGCCATTTCTCCATTAGACATATCATTTTTATTATGGTTAATAATATGTCCTCTATAAACCATCATAGTATAAGGAATATTCTTTTTATCCAAAAACATTTGAGTATACAAAATATTTTCTAATGTTCTTACATAATTTTGATTTTCATTTAAAAACCATCTTGTATAAAAATCATGTTTACGAGAATAATAATGTCCACCATAAAATACATTCCATTGAAAATCCGGATCCCATCTACTATACGTAATAGTTTCTTCTTTTTTTAAGTCTTCATTAATTTTATCTTGTACAACTTCATATCTATTTGCTCCTGACCACATAACATACATATGATGAACGTTTTCATGCTTTAATACCGAATTAACTACGCCTCTACTAATTGTTTCGTTTGGACTTCCGGCCGCACCTTTATTTTTTACACTAACCGATGGATCAAACCATGGCAACATATCAGGCCAACAAGTCCATTTATATTTTGTAAATGAACAACCGTGTGCTATTACTAATTTTGCCATAATGATCTACACTCCGTCCAAAATTCTTCCATTTCTGGAAATATAGTTAAAAAATTTGTTCCACGTCTACGATCATGTTCGGTAAAAAATGCGTAAAAATCACTTTTTTCTTGCGTTAAATCTGTTTTTTCATTACGCCAAACAGCTAAATTGCGTAACATTTTTTGAATCTCAAAATCTTTAAATCCATCAAACCCTTCCTCTTGTCCAGAATACTCTCTCATATACTCTATATTCTTTTTGTGTATCTCTTGATAACTTTCAGGCAATAATGTTATCTGTTGCCATGCTGGCTGTCTTAACAATGGAATATCAAACCACACTCGTTGATAGGTATGTGAAAATTTTTCTCTTAATAATTTTATATCCCTCAACAAATCACTTAAACTAGTAACACTTAAATTATTATAGGTAATAATAAACGTTACAGAATTACGTACTGGTATGCGTTCTAAGAATTCATCTACATTATCTAACATACGGTTAAAATCTAAACCATTACGTATGTATTCTGCTTTCTTTCCATAAGCATCAACTGATACAAATTGCATCATATGTTCTACTGCTCCATCTAAACATATTCTTTTAACCATATCAAAGTACTTGTTTTTTAATTTTTCTTCTGGTGGACAGAAATTTGACGTTACGTTTAAATGTAAATCAGATTTTGGATGATCAATAATGTATTCTAAAACTTTATAAGTATTTTTATCCATTAAAGGTTCACCACCTGTCATCCTAAAGTGTTTTAAATTTTTATATAACGTAGGCCACCATTTCCAAAACGCATCAACATATGGATTATGTTCTCTATGCGGAATAGGTCTACGTCTACCTTGAAAATGTTCTGGAGCGTTGTGGGGAGAAGACGTTGGATATTGGCCATATACAGCAATCTCCTTACCCCACGTAGTCGAGAATTGAGGTGAACAATAAGAACACTTTAAATTACAAGCATTGTTAAAGTTTACTTCCACGTATCTCGGCGTCCATTCCGAATCAATTGGTTTATTTTTAATCGACTCAAAATCTTGCATAGCCCATGGCTCGCCAGAACGATAATGACGATCAGACATTTCGCCTGTATCTTCTATATTCCAGCAATAAGAACATCCTTCAGGACGTTCTCCATCGAGCATTTGTTGTCTTTGTTTTAATTTCTCTGGTGTATTATGCAATTCAGCAGGATTATTTTTTAAATTTGTTGGATCTATTTGATGTAATGGTGGATGATAACAACTATTTGTTAATCCTGTAGGCAAGTGTAATGAAACTTGATTCCATTTAGCCAAACACATAGTTGGAGAAATTGTTGCTAATTTCTTTTTGGCAAATTCTGCATCAATTTTATAATCACTTTGTTTCACGATCTTGCACTCCTTTATTAATATGTTGGGGCATACAAAATTTAAATAATTTGCTTTCATCGGCATCATAGTCTGCGACAGGTATATCTAATCGTTGTCTTACAGATTCACCATATGCTTGTAAATCTATACTAACATCTTCAACATTTTTAGCAAACA
>Ga0315318_10001244_pt1 | contig 11165 bp, 8 predicted proteins | sample M1200m3416metaG_FD_203703 | JGI IMG/M metagenome (GOLD analysis project Ga0315318, IMG submission 203703) | Ammonia-oxidizing marine archaeal communities from Monterey Bay, California, United States - M1 200m 3416 | ecosystem: Environmental > Aquatic > Marine > Coastal | place: USA: California... | reverse complement strand
ATTCAGATCACGCTTGACCTTACCGATTCACGCCGTAAAAAACAGGAAGCTTACAACAAAAAACACGGCATTGTTCCGAAAACCATTTTCCGAAAAATCGCACCGTCTTTTGCGCCTGTCGAACTGAATGACATGCTTGAAAGCGATTCTTATGCAGTGGAAGAAACTCCGGTCTACGAAACAGTGATCAACATGGAAGAAAAAATTGCGGAATTTGAGGAGGAAATGCACGAAGCTGCTGAATCTCTGGAGTTTGAACGTGCGGCTGAATTACGTGACAGAATTGCTGAATTAAGGAAGAAGATAGCAGGTTGAAAAATCTTAGTTAGAGAGCAAAGGTACAACTATTTCCGAAACTGCATCAACGCCGAAGTTTGAGATACTCACTTTTTGTGAAGCACTACCTGTTCAAACAAACACATCTCCGCGGTAAAATTTTCGAGAACAATGATTTATAATCGAAATTGATTAATTCTGAAAGCAAGCATACAATGTACTGACAAAGTTTAACCGGCACTCAGAGTTGCACTAGCAATTTGAATCTGTGGTTGAATTCAGGACCAAATCAACGAAATTAATCAGTTCATTTCGATATCTTCCACAACTATAAAGTTTTTCACAGAAAGCCCAACTATGAAACCAACACTAACCTTCATACATTCACCAGATCCTCTGTATGCTGATAACCAAAATTATGGTGTGGAGTTCATGCCATCCTAAAAGGGAAAAACTGTATTGAGGGAAGTGACTATTTTTCAGCAATAAAATATTTTGTGTTATTACCATTTTCCTATAGTAAATTAAAACTATTAGTTCTAATTATTTTTCCAAAACATTTGGTGAATTATTTTTCGATATTGAAACGTTAACTTCACCGTAAAATTTGCAAACATGTTTAAAGATAATCTTATTTTCTACTAAATCACCTAAAATTTATTACTAATCCAGTGCCAGCCTCCTCCCTTAAAACCCGTGTAGTTTGTATCAATCCTAATTTAGTTCTTCAAAGGAATGATTTGTTTACAACCGGAGTTGTTTATATGCCCATAGGACTGGCGTATTTTGCAAGTACTCTTCAAACAATAGGATATCCCTGTAAAGTCGTTGATGCTTTTGGCGAGAATCCCAACCAGTATTGGAAGGAAGGTGATTTTATATTTCGTGGCCTTCTCCCCTCGGAAATCGTTGCACAAATTAATAATAATGCTGGTGAAACACCTCTAAAGATAATTTTTGTTTATGCTATAAATTTAACATATCACCAATCAACTATTAATATCATTAAACAGATTAGGGCATCGTTCCCCAAAATCTCCATTGCGGTTTTAGAAAATTCCCAAGCAGTGACGGCTTATTCTCTTGAAGATATTCAGAATGAATTTTACGATGCCGGTGCAAATTATGTTGTCATTGGAGAGCCGGAACAACGAGGTATAGCCCTTATAAAGCATATTGACGGTCAATGTGAAGATGATGATTTGCTAAATATAGATGGAATTGGGTTTAAACAAGAAAATGGGAGTGGGTACACTGCTGCTGTAAAAAAAATTAATGATCTTGATTCTTTACCGATTCCTGCTTGGGAGCTTTTTCCATTACATAATTATTGGAAATTGAAATACGCTCATGGTCCGTTATCAGCTAACCGTTATTTACCTATGCTAACCTCCCGTGGTTGTCCGTATGCTTGTCGATTTTGTGTCATACCAAAAACAAATAACCTCAAATGGAGGGCGCGTTCAGCAACTCATGTTGTCGATGAGATGGAACATTGGGTTAAAAAACTGGATATTAGAGAGTTTCATTTTGAAGATGTAGACCCGACAGTCAATAACAAACGAACTCAGGAAATTTGTCTTGAAATTATTAAAAGAAAATTAAAAATTCGGTGGAAAATTTGCTCCGGGACTAAAGTCGAAACAATTAAAAGCGAGAAAACGATTGAATTAATGGCACAAGCGGGATGCTGTTATATTTCTATCTCTCCCGAAAGTGGCTCACCAAGAATAATGAAAAAGTTAAATAAACCTTTCAACTATGAACATGCCGTAAAGTTAATCAAAAAAATGAATGATGTAGGCATATATAGTCAAGCTTGCTTCGTACTAGGTTTTCCCGGAGAAGATGATGATGACCGCGAATTAACTCGAAAAATGGTTTATGATCTTGCTAAAGTCGGTGTCAGCGAAATCGCTCAGTTTATAATAACACCTGTTCCTGGTTCTGATATTTTCGAAAAATTCTCTGGCTACAGCGACTACTCTCAATTGACTTTTTCACCTACATGGCGCCATGATTTTAATGAAATCAATCAATTTCGTGTAAAACTCTATGGCGAATTCTTATGGTGGAAGCTAAGGTTTCACCCATTTTCGATTTTGAAACAACCGTTTAATTTTTTATTCCGCAAGTTTAATACTAAAATGGAAATGACCCCATATCGGGCCTTGCACATGGCATTAATGCTGAAAGGTTTCATTGGGTATAAAATTCAACGCGAAAATCATTAAAAGTAAATTATAAATGGTGTCAGAGCAGTATTTGGAAACAATTGATTGTCCTATTTGTGATAGTAAAGAGTATCGTGTTCTCCGTAAAGCAAGATATTTTGAGAATATAACCCGACAAGAGTTATTAAAAATATACAAATCCTCAAGTGATACAGAGTTGAGCGACCAGCTAGTAAAGTGTTTAGGATGCGGTTTGGTTTATATTAATCCGCAGATAAATTCAGAAGTTATTCTAGAATCCTATACAGAAGCAACTGATCCAAAATTTACCTCTCAGAACCCATTAAGAATTCGAACTTTTCGTAAATTTTTCTATCATTGGATAAAACGAGCTCAAATAAAACCTACAGTAAAAAAGAAAATCCTTGATGTTGGTTGTGCAGCTGGATCTTTCCCGAAGGTGGTAAAAGACATGGGATTTAGTGTTGTTGGAGTTGAGCCAAGCAAGTACCTATGTAATTTCGGTCAGAGGGAGTATGGTTTAGATTTGCGACAAGGAACACTTCATGAGCAGAACTTTTCTGAAGAGGAATTCAATATCGTCAGTATGTTTGATGTAATTGAGCACTTGGACCAACCTGGATATGTCTTAGAAGAAATCAAGAGGATTCTTCTTTCAGATGGACATTTGATTGTTAATTATCCTGATTATGATTCTTGGCCTCGAAAACTCATGGGGACAAAATGGCCCTTTTTTCTGAGTGTACATTTATTTTATTTCACGCCACAGAGTATTCTGCAAATACTAGAAAAACATGGGTTTCAGGTTGTTCGAATTGAACCTTATTTTCAGACTCTCGAATTGGGATATGTTTTAGAAAGAGCTGGTCAAATTTTTTACTTTGCCAAATGGGTTGAAAAGGCAGTTAAAATTCTTGGCTTGGGACAAATTCCTTTCAAGTATTATTTAGGCCAGACTTTGGTAACAGCTAAGAAAGCTTAGTTTTGATTCCTGAAAAAATAGGATGCATTTTTGATATGGACGGTGTGCTATTTTTAAGTAGTGAAATTCATTATCAGGCTTACTGTGAGGCCTTAGCCGCGGAACCTGTTGAAGTCTTGGATTATCGCGAATTGTCTGGAATGAGAACGGATTCTGCAATCCAAAAGATTTTTAATAAATCGGGAATCGTTTTAAATCCTGAAAAGCTGCAAGAGCTAGTTTCAAGAAAGAGAGGATTTGCATCAGAGATGCTTCGGAAACAACCACCAGTTGCTACGGATTGTAACAAAGTTATTGCTGAATTTTACAGAAGAGGTATTCCGATGGCACTTGCAAGTTCTTCTTCGTCTCAAAATGTTCAATTGTTTTTGGAATCAAGCGGAACTCGCAATTTTTTTTCTGTCATTCTTTCAGGTGATGATGTTAAAAATGCAAAACCAGACCCAGAAATTTTCCGGATAGCACGAACCTGCTTTGGGATTCTTCCGGAATTCTGTTTTGTTATTGAAGACTCGGAAAGTGGAATAAGAAGTGCTCAGGCTGACGGAATGAAGGTCATTGGTGTAGTTGCTCAACACACTCAAAAAGAACTTAAACTCTTTGGGACAGTAGCAACAATTTCACGTCTAGATGAGCTTTTAAAGTTAAGTTTATTTCAGAGTAACATATGAGCAGGATTTTTACTCAAACAGAATTGAGAAATTTTTTTGACTGGAATGTGAACAACATTGATCCTTCTCTCTGGACTTGTGTTATTCCGGCAGCTGGTAAAGGAACTCGTTTAGGGTATGAATTTCCTAAAATTTTGTATCCGATTTTAGGGAAAACTGTTCTTCAACATTTAATCAACTTATTCCACGAATTTTGTAGTAGTTTCGTAGTAGTGGCTTCTCCGAACGGTGCGCAAGAAATCCAGAAAGAGTTCGAAAGCTGTTGTCAGTCAACCGACTTTCGAATCGTAATTCAAGCAGAACCAAAGGGCATGGCTCATGCGGTTTGGCAGGCAAGGGATTCTATTGAGACTCCTAATACAGTAGTCGTTTGGGGTGACCAGATTTGTCTTAGAGATGAAACCATTTCAAGTACTTTAGCCTATCATCAGAGTGATACAGCAAACGTTTTGACTTTTCCTACAGTCATGAAAAAAAATCCATACATTCATTTCCATCGAGATAAAACGGGTAAAATTATAAAGGTTTTGCAAAAAAGAGAGAATGAAATTAAGACGGAAGTCGGTGAAAATGATTGTGGTTTTTTTTGTTTTTCAACTAATTCGCTGTTTGATTTATTGAAAAACAGTTTATCTTCACCGGACAATTTAGGTTCTCAAACAAAAGAAATAAACCTTCTTCAACTTTTTCCTCAATTCGAAATGATAGACGGTCAAGTCAATACTCTTCGTATTGCTCATTTAGAAGAAACTTTTGGAATTAACACAGTAGAAGATGCAATAACCTCCGAGTCCATTTTGAGGATTAGAAATTAAAAAGTTGGATAATCATAAAATTAAAATTGGAATGTTTTCGGGTGGGCGTGGAACGGAATCGCTTACGGAAGCCTTTGTCTCCCATCCTCAAATTGATCTGTCTTTACTAGTGAATGCATATGATGACGGATTATCAACTGGCCGCTTAAGACGATTTATCCCAGGACTGTTAGGCCCCTCTGATTTTAGAAAAAATATTGCTCATTTGATACCGGCATTCGATGAAGCCGGCCGGTCTATCAAGCGTTTATTGGAATATCGTTTCCCAGATACACTGAAAGTTGAAAGTGCAAATCAGATTTTATCCGAGCTCTACAATACTGAATTTACCCGTGATAACTCCGGATTAGATCCGCAATTCTGGAAAGACCTAGAATCTGTGAGTTATAAGCAAGCCCGCTATATAGAAACACAAGTAACTTCATTTTTGACATATTGCCTTCAAGAAGCTAATAAAGGGAGGGTATTTGAATTTGGTGACTGCTCTTTTGGGAATCTACTTTTTGCAGGAGTTTTTTTACGCTTAGGATATGACTTCAATAGAACGATTGCAGATTTGGAAAGAGAATTTAAACCTGCAGGAAGAGTGGTGAACGTTACTCAAGGTGAAAATTATGTTTTGGTTGGCTTAAAATCAGATGGAACTTTTCTTTGCGATGAAGCTGAAATCGTATCACCACAAAATTCTCAAGTTTTAGAAGAAATCTATCTGTTGGAGAATTATCTAACCGAAAATGAAATCCAAAAGTTGAATGATTTAGACAACTTGAAGTCGAAGAAGAATTTTTTCAAAAACAAAATCAGAAAACCTATAATCTCAGTTGAAGCACAGTCTGTTTTGGAGACTGCGGACTTAATCATTTTTGGACCGGGAACTCAACATTCATCTCTTTTTCCTTCTTATCTGTGCGAAGGAGTTGGGGAAGCAATATCAACAAATAAAACTGCTGAAAAAGTGTTTGTTGCCAATACACGTAAAGATTATGAAATACAAGGTGAGACAATGTCTTCCTTGTGCAGGAAACTGCATTACTATTTGAATCGTAAAGGAGAGATAAATAATCCGCCAGAAAGTTATGTGACACGGTATTTCTTTCAAGACCCCACAGGACTCCAACAAACAGGCAAAGACTACTTGGAACTTGAATCAGATAATTTTGCCTTTCCTTCAAGACAAACTATAATCACAGACTGGGAGTCTGATTCAGGGAAGCATTCAGGGAATCGGGTGCTCGACGAGCTAAGTGCAATTGTAAATGAGCGTGCGAAAATTTCTTTAAAGACGTTTTCGTACATGGTTTCTATCGTGGTGCCGGTCTTAAATGAAGAGAGAACATTGGAAATTGTTTTAAGTAAGTTAAATTTATTGAATCTCCAGCCATACGGACTTTCGAAAGAAATAATTGTTGTTGATGGAGGGTCACAGGATGGTTCTTTGGAAGTTCTTAAAAACAAGGGATACATTCGTTATTTCAATTTGCCTAAAGAAATTAATGGAAGAGGGGCAGCTTTACGGTATGGATCAAGTCATGCTCGCGGTAATATTGTAGTGTTTTTTCATTCTGACGATGAGTATGAACCAGATAACATCATTGATTTAGTCCGATTCCTTCAGAAAGACGAATATGAGGCAGTTTTCGGAAGCAGATCGATAAAGTGTTTGAATCTTGATGATAGGATAAAAACGATTTATAGAGGAAATAAAATTTCATACCTTCTATCAAAATATGGCGGTTTATTACTAAGTGTTTTATGCTTGTTCCTTTTTAATCGTTATGTTACAGACCCGTTGACAGGTCTAAAAGCATTTGATCGAAGGCTTTTGAAAATGCTTGATTTGAAGTCTGATGGTGTGGAACTGGAAACAGAAATTATTGCCAAACTTTCCAGGAATCATAAATATATTCTCGAAGTTCCTGTTGATTACCGTCCACGACTTAAATCTGAGGGTAAAAAAATTACAGTTCGTGATGGCTTTAAAGCCTTAATAACACTTGTTAGGATACGTTTTTTACTAGATTAAACCTTTATATGAAAATACTTTCTATCATCATTCCTGCATACAATGAAGAAAAATATATTACCCAACTTTTGGATCAAATTCAATCCGTAGATACGGAAATTATCGGTTTCATTAAGGAAATTATCGTAGTTGATGACGGTTCTACGGATCAGACACGAGACCTAGCCCTTAAAGTAGCAATTGGCCAACCAAACATTACAGTAATTCATCAAGACAATCAAGGAAAAGGGAATGCCGTGCAAAGAGGGGTTCAAGAAGCTAAAGGTGACTTTGTACTTGTTCAGGATGCTGATTTGGAATATGATCCTAATGATTATATTACGATGCTAAAGTGCTTAAAAAATTCTCGTACCTCAATTTATGGAAGTAGGATATTGGGGCAGATCAAGTTTTATAACAGAAATTTCCCTTTTTTTGGCAGACATCCTGATCAAGATTTTGGGCCATGGCTGGCTGGAATATTTTTGACAATTTGGGTATTTATACTCTATGGTCGCTGGATAACTGATACATTAACAGCGTACAAAATTTACCCGATAGATGTGATCCGAGAAATGGAAATTGTAACACATGGATTTGAAGCAGATCATGAGATTACTGCGAAACTGATTAATAATGGATTAAAAATCGTAGAAGTGCCTGTTAAGTATAACCCCCGCTCATTAGAGGAAGGGAAGAAAATTAAAATGCGAGATGGCTTTGTGGCTCTGTGGACATTTGTTCGTTTTCGATTTATAAACTCAGTTATTATTACAAAAACAGACTAAAATAAAAATGCTATTAAATTTATTGCTGATTACTAATACTGTAGTTCCAATATTGTGTATTATTGGATTTTGCCATAGTAAAAAAGGATTCCAAATAGATCATGTGTTTGTCATAAGTGCAGGGTATTTATATTATTGGATGATGCCTCTTTTTACTTATCATTGATTATGCCAAATAAGGAAGTGTTGTACTTTACGTATTCAGAGATTGGTGTGGATTTCAAGTCAATACAAGCCGCGTGGCACTCATTCGCATCTCTGATGTTACATTTTGGTGCGGGAGGATCAATGCTAGTATCATTTTCTTTCCCGATTTTGCTGAACTATTTAAGAAATTCTATTTATCTAAAAGCTTCATATGTTGTTATTACAGCTCATTGTGCTGCTCAAGTATAACTCAAGGCCTAACATTTTCACCAATATTTAGGGATATCCCAAGCGAATTTCTTCTTGATCATTTTTGAATTTATTATTATTTTCCAGCATTGAGCCGTCTTCTTGGATAGACCATAAGCGAAGGTAAAATAATATAACATATTAATAATTAAACTATTACAATTTTTATTATGATTTCTATCATTTTTCTTTGGGGAGTAATCCTGTTCTGTTCCATTCCTTTAGGTCTTTTTATTTTAAATAATTTGAAAGTGAGTTTTTTGTCTAGATCTTTTGATAGATTCATCATTTCTTTCTGGATTGGAATTTCAATTATAGCGTTAATTCAACTCTTCCTTTCCGGTTGGTTTGTACTAACTTTTTGGTTTCCTCTAGCTTTTAGTCTACTATCTCTCTCTTTGATACAAAATAGGCAGATAAATTCAGAATTAAAGATTTGGTGGAAAAACTTTTTTCTTAAGAAAAGTATTTTTTGGGGAGGAGTTTTTTTACTATTTTCATCAGCATTTTATATGGTCAGTTCTCCAATTGTTTGGGACGATACTGGTGGATACCATATAGGAAACATTGAATGGCTTTCTCAATATGGGATAACCTATGGAATTGGCCTGATTCATAACAGACTAGCATTATTATCTTCATGGAATACTGTTATTGCTACATTCAATCATGGTGTATTTGAACACCGGGTGTTTTCAATCACAAATGGGCTTGTACTTTTTCTTTTACTATTACAAATCGTAGTTCTATTAAAAAGACTATCTTCAAATCATATGAAAACAAGCGATTCTTACCTCTTAATTTTTTTAGGATCAGTTTTAATGATATCCCTATATAAGAAGATGTTCCACTCTGCTACTTCAGATATAGCAATTTATTTTGTAACGATATTTGTATCTTGGATAATCGTACTACTTTTAGAAGCAAGAAAAGAAAATAAAAGAGCAGTGATGGGAATAGAGTTACCATTTCTTCTTGCCACTTTTGCAGTCGGATTTAAATTTACTATAGTTCCAGTTGTGGTGGTCAGTTTTGTTTTATATTTCTTTCTCAGTAAAAGTAAAATCAAACCTTTGTTATTTTCTTTTCTTTTAGGATTTGTGGTTTTAGGTATGATAGCTTCTTCGGGGTATAAAGCTTCTGGTTGTTTCTGGTTCCCAGTTCCTATATGTATAGAGGCTCCATGGAGTCTCGGGGAGCAGGGAGCCTATCTTTTTTCAAAAGAAACCCACGATGCTACCATAAATGTTTTAGAACGTGTACCAGAAGATAAGATTAATTCTATATCATGGATTTGGTATTGGGCAAAAGCCACAAAATCTAACTTTGTTGGTTTTATTCTTGTCTTGTTATCTGCACTACTAGTGCTTAAGGGGATAATGATCAAGTCTGAAGAGAGACACCCTGCTATGTATTGGCTTTTTGGTATCGGTGTTTTCGGAATCTCATTTTATTTATTAATTGCACCTGAACCAAGATACATTTGGAGCTATTTACTCATAATCCCTGCTACATCTCCAATGATATTTTCAGTAAATATCCTAAGAAAATCAGGATTTGGTCTTTCTTATCTTTCTGCCTTCCTGCTTACGAGTATTTTTATTGTAAGTATCTCTTTCAAAGAAGATCCATTATATTATGAAAAAAAATTATCAAATTTGATTGAATCTGGGGTAATAAAAAAAGATCCAGATCCTAATATAATTTTACCACCTAAAGTAATTCCTTATTCAATAAATAGGTCTAGCCATACAGAGTTTGAACTGGTGCCTTTTCAGATAATTAATAAAAAAGCTGGCAATTTGGAATATTATATTCCGAAAATGGGGAACTCCTGTTGGATTGCCCCTCTTCCTTGCGCAAATCTTATTATTAAGACGAAGTTAAAGTTAAAAAATCCTAAAGTGGGTCTTTTAGAAGGGATTGTCAAGCAGTAGCCTTTTATATCAGCTGGCATATCTCACAGTATAGATGATCATAGATATTTACTTTTACCTAAGTCCTATAATTAATTTTGACTGAAAACATTAAAAACTCAATATTTTAACCACAGGCTTAACTGGTAAGCAAAGGTACAACTTTTTCCCAAACAGCATCAACGCTAATATTTGAAACGCAGGGAGCCGATTCGTTTTTTTGTAAGGGATACACACACTTTGCATTGCAGCCATAGCAAGACATTGGATAGGATACAGTTTCTAACACAATTTCTTGTCCAGTTAACTCTGGATATGGGAGAAAACGACCAAAATAAGATCCTCCTAAAACACAAATAACGGGAGTCTCTACAGCAGCAGCAATAATAACCGCACTTGTCTCACCACTAACCACAAACTTCGCATACTTCAAAAGTTCAGGTAATTCATCCAGCATTGTTCCGGCCCATTCTAAAGGGGCTCTTGATATATTTTGAATAAATTCCGCCAACGGTTTTTCATTTGGAGCTCCATCTAAAATTCCGGTTAGACCAGTTTGATCATAAATCCGATTGGCGATTTCAGCAAAACACTCAACAGGCCATTGACGCAAAGCTTCACTAACTCCAGGAAACAAAACATAGTACTCTCTTTTTTCCCAATTTCTGGTCGTCGTGCGAGGAAATTTAAGTTTTGGATAGTTAGCTTGGTAGGGTTTTGCTGAAAGCCCCTGAAAAAACTCTGCATTGCGTTCCAGTTCTGTCATCATTTTAGTTGAGGTTGGAATCAATTCTGTGTGCCAACCATCAGATATTGTTTTTTTCAACCAATTACGGTTGCTCATATCTCCAACTGAACTCACTTTTTGTAAAGCATTACTGGCCCTAACCAATGAATCTCCGTGGTAAAACTCGCGAGAAAATGTGGGTTGAATCGCTATTTGTGCTCCTAAGTTTTGAATTTTACGGAGGAGGTTCCAGCGATAACGGGAAAAAGTTTTGAATTGCCTGACATCGACTGGAATCACCTCGTCAAAATATGGCAATCCCTTAGCCAAACCATACCACAACGCATTGCCGACCAACACAATTTTGAATTTTTCCGAAGGATACAAGTATCGGAAT
>Ga0315318_10001242_pt1 | contig 11167 bp, 9 predicted proteins | sample M1200m3416metaG_FD_203703 | JGI IMG/M metagenome (GOLD analysis project Ga0315318, IMG submission 203703) | Ammonia-oxidizing marine archaeal communities from Monterey Bay, California, United States - M1 200m 3416 | ecosystem: Environmental > Aquatic > Marine > Coastal | place: USA: California... | reverse complement strand
CCCCCCGACTCATCGTGGCCGGCGAACATGCCTCCCAGCATAACAAAGTCCGCTCCTGCTGCGAAAGCCTTGGACACATCTCCCGGCGACGAACAACCTCCGTCGGCCATCACATGGCCGAGTAGCCCGTGAGCTGCATCAGCGCACTCGGCGATGGCCGATAATTGGGGATAGCCAACACCTGCCACCTTACGGGTGGTGCATACCGAACCCGGCCCTATGCCGACCTTCACTATGTCCGCTCCTGCCAGTATCAGCGCCTCCGTCATCTCCCGAGTAGCGACATTGCCTGCGATGACGATCTTGTCGGAAAATTCTCTTCTCACACGTCGTACGAAATCGAGGAAGACCTCCCGATATCCATTGGCGACGTCTATGCAAATCATCCTGATTCCATCGTTGGTTGCCAACTTGCGCTGTAGTAACTGAAAACTCTCCTCGGTCGAGCCGCATGTTACTGCGACGAAGCTTGGATTGATTCCGTCATCCCAAGCGCTTGTGCACTCTTTAGTCGAGTAGAATTTTTGTATGCAGGTTATCATGTTGTGGCCTTGCAGCACCTTCGCAATGGAGAACAGACCAGTGGTGTCCATGTTGGCAGCTACTATGGGTACACCACTCCAGGTGTTCTTAGAATGACAGAACTCAAAGTCCCTCGACAGGTTCACATCCGACCTTGAAACCAGTGTACTGCGCTTAGGTCGAATCAGAACATCGTCAAAGGTCAACTTCACATCTTGTTCTACGCGCATTGAGACCTTACTACGCCAACGAAGGTCCGTTTAAGACCGTTATGAGTCACTAAAGTGGTGCTCGTGCCGGGATTTGAACCCGGGTCGACGGATCGAGAGTCCATCATGATGGACCGAACTACACTACACGAGCGCGGTTCTCAGCGACTGGCTGTTCGCTTAAGAAAACAATGGGTTGAGAGCCTGATTTACGATTTCCTCCACTTTCACTTTCACCCTTCGGGACTATTGCCCCGCTTGATATGTGGGAGCCATAGCATACCTCCATGAACGGACAACAAGACAACACATCGACGCTCCTCTACAGGAAGCGTCCAGAGCCATGCAGAGTAGTCTCACTAGCAACCCTGCGAAGAACGAACACAACCGCACTCGGGTCACTAGATCCGACACTTGTCAGTGCAACCGGAGTGGTCTCTGACCACGACTCATGGAGGCCTATGCCACACCTAGTTGCACAGATCAATGTGAGTCCCTCCAGCTGGCAAGGTCTGCACGATAGATTACGCGCAAGTCAGCCCACTCCTACGGTGGTGGCCTGATGTCTAGGACACAACGACTTCGCGAAGAGGTACGGATTTACCTCGAGGAGAATGACACCGCAAACACCGTCGAGATATTCGACCACCTCAACGGCAGGTTCCGCTGGGGCGCCACTATGAATCAGGTCGGTAACATCATGGCCAAGGACATCCGATTCTCCAAGGTCGGGCATGTGCGTGGGCTGTTCAGAGGGAGTACGTACACCGTCTGTATCTGGGGTCTTGCACAACAAGCCGTACAAGCTACTTCCTGACCGAGGGAAGCAATCAAGGCAGAGGGGCCGTGAGTCAGGCCGTGAGCAGTAGCGGTGCGATGGGTTCGTGGTGGGTCCTTTTCAGGGCTGGAAACTCGACCACAGGTCTTCTCGGTGTATTCCTCGGTTCCATGCTCGCACTCGGGGGCCTGCCCGAGGGTCAACTCGCATGGATTACGGCACTACAAGCCATCTCAGTCTGGTCATTTATGTGTTCTTGGAACGCTCTAAACGACTACCTTGATCTTGAAATCGATCTAATCAATCGTCCCAGCAGGCCACTCCCATCAGGAGTAATTTCGGAGGCATCGGCCAAGAGTGGGATAGCCTTGATGATGGCAGTTTCACTAGGCTCAATCATCGGTGCTATGAGTATCGCTGGAGATACGGAAGGAGGGGTCGAAGGGTGGTACCCGGCCCTCGTGATATGGCTCGGGGCGCTTTTCTTGCTGACTAATTATGAATCAACTAATTCATACAGTCTACGGCTCAAGGAGAGGGGGCTTCCGGGCAACATCGCTATCAGCCTCTCAGTGGGAATGGTCGTCCTATTCGGGGCCGCTGGCGTATTCGAGCTGTTCAATGAGCGCGTTTGGGCGATGTTCACCGTAGGGGTGTTGTACAACTTAGCGAGAGAGATCGTCAAGGACATCGAGGACATGGGGGGTGACGAAGGCAGGAATACATACGCTATGCGAGTTGGTCCAGAGAAGGCCCGGGCGGCGGCATGGGTCCTCCTCTTGTTGACACTGGTATCGCTACTCGTCCCCTTTGGCATTGGAGTCTTCCCCCAGCTGCACTTAGTAGGGGTAATTCCTGCAGTCATGCTCCTACTCATGGTAAAGGGCAAACTTATGACTTCTGAGGATCATGCAGCACAGCAATTAATCAAGAAATCGATGTACTTAACCCTCGCAGCCTTCCTTGCCAGTTCGCTTCTGGCGTAGTCACACAAGTTCCCTATATGCGTGCCAAGCATCATTGTTGCATAGGTAGGTTAGCAGAGACATCTGGGCCCACATCCTGTTCTCAGCTTGGTCGAAGACCACACTGTTGGAGGAGTCTATGATAGCGTCGGTCACTTCTTCGCCACGGTGAGCAGGGAGGCAGTGCATGAACAGGTAATCGGGGTCGGCATGGGCGACCAACTCTTCGTTGATCTGAAAACCTTCGAAAGCATCTGTCTTGCCCTCCATGTGTTCCTCTCCCATCGATACGAAGATGTCTGTATAGATTACTCCAGCGCCGCGGACCGCCTCAACGGGATCGTTAGAGCCGAGAATCATCGCGCCTGTCCGCGCAGCTATATCGCGAGCTCTGCCCATCACTGATTCGGCAGGCTCGAAGCCCACGGGAGTTGCGTAGTGCACATCGTGTCCCAGTGTGACTCCAGCGAGTAACAAATCGTGGAACACATTGTTACCATCCCCTACCCAGGCTATGTGGCCGTTTACACTGTCTCCGTGTTCAATTATCGTCATCAGATCAGCTGCTGCTTGGCATGGGTGATGTAGATCAGAGAGGGCGTTGATTACAGGTACTGTTGCATGTTTGGCCAGTTCCACCACGTCGGCGTGATCGAAGCACCTGTATGTGATTCCATCTAAGAAGCGCGACAGCACCGCCGCAGTGTCTGCGATTGACTCGCTCTTGCCCAGTTGAATGTCATTAGAAAGCAGTGTCAGTGGTTGCCCTCCAAGTCTGCTGACTCCCACTTCAAAGGACACCCTAGTTCTGGTCGAAGGCTTCTCGTAAATTGAGCCGATAGACATTCCCTCGAGGGGTTTGAAGTCAAAGTTGAAGTCACCGCCGTGCTTGAATGCTATTGCCCAATCTATAATCTCAGATAACTCGTCGCTGACATCATCTATGGCTATCAGGTCACTCTTCGGCTCAGCCTCGTTCATGCTCAATGTCTCCCGAGTATCCGTCTCTCGTATCTGCCATGCCTCCGAATATGGTCTGGGCAAAGGTCAGCACATCTGCCATCCCCTCCTCGTTCTCGCTGGAGAGAGGAATCAATCCCGGTTGTATCGAGGCGTGCTGCATCATCCTCAACTGACCTATCGCAAACTCTGCTCTCTGACTCCCTGAGTGCGCGTTCAGGGCCTGCTGAGCCGACTCTTCATACAAGGCAGCCTCGAGAATATCGAGATTCTCGCCCCAATCTAGTACTCTCTCGAGGTCTTCAGGCTCCAGCAGATCAGATTTAGAGAGGAAGTTGGCGGTCGGCAGCCCAAGTCTGAAGTGGACTATGGATGAGAGCAGCATCTGCGAAACAAAGCCACTAGGTGTCTGTGAGAGCATCGGGTCGAAGAGGAAGATCAAACAGGCCCTGTCCTGCCCTATGACGCTCACGAGATGGCTGGAGGCCTCTCTGAAGGCGAACAATTCCACCTGCCCCGGAGTATCTACAATTAGCATGTCGCATGACAACCCTTCAATCTCATCGAAGACTTCGTCAGCTCGAGATGCCACTAAGTCGGCAGCTAGAATCTGAGCTCCGTTAGGGCCAAGTTCGTACTCAACCATTACATCTGACAGAGAAACCAGATCCCTGACATCAAACTCCGTGTCATAATCCACTTTCTCGGCACCAGGGTCGAGGTTGATAGCGAGAGTATCGACTTCAAGGAATCTAGACCATCTCTGGAAAGCGGTGACGAGAGAACTCTTGCCTGCACCAGCCGTGCCTACTACGAATAGCACTGGAGGGGCCGTACCGTCTTGACTGCTCACGCCCTCGCCCGAGGGCGAGAGAACTTCAACCATTCGTGAAGCCCCAGATTCGACTCGAAGTCTGACAAGCAATGGTTATACCAATCCAAGCGCTGTCCACGACCACCCATCGGGGTGACCGTGCCATGTCAGAAGACCCTCCTCCTCCGCCTCCTGGATTCCCCCCTCCTCCTCCGCCCGGCTTCAAGGAGGCAGACGATGAGGACTCAGATGAGGGACAGATTCCACAGCCTCTACCTCCGCCGCCCGGCATGATGGAACTCGAAGACAGGGAGATTGCCTCTGAATCTGAATCAAGTCTCGAAGTACCTCCTCCGCCTCCTGGATTTGATTCCCCTCCGCCCCTTCCGCTGGGCTTTGACGATCCGAACGAGTCCGAACCAGAAGGTGAGCCAGGGGAGGCAACCTCCTTGCAAGATTCACTCGCTGCTCTGAAGGGGGCCGTCGAAGATGTCGCGGAGGAAGTCTTTGAGGCCGGCTCTGAAGTTGTTGGAGAACTCGCTATCGGTTCGGCCAATAGTGCTATAGACTCAGCTGTTGAAGGAATTGTAGAAGTTTCCAACGAGATTGTCGACTCATCCAAAGACATAGCCGAGGCCCTGTCGAAGCCAGTTGTCGCAGCAGCAACCCATCCCCACTTGAGGTCAGCAACTGAGGTGGACGCGATACCGGGGGACAAGTTGCACGCGACTCTGAGTGAGATTGAGACGTCGACGCTTAACTCGGACGGATCGGTTAGGCGGCAGTTGATAGAAGGGGAGCTGATACTGAGGAACTCAAGCAAGAAGCACAGGGCATGGGATATTGAGGTCCTGCTTTCCTCTACTGACTCCACGGACATCGGAGGCCGTTCAATCTCGGTACGTGAACTTGAAGCTACCGAGGAGACAGTGATTCCGTATTCGGCCAGTGGGCCGAGGATGCTAGTCCTCAAGGAGGTAATGGACACCAATCCCGAGAGAGACCAAGAGGATAGTCTGTCGCTGATTTACTCCACGGAGCCTCAAGAGATTGAGATGCACATCGAGGTCCAAAACGTCTCTCCAGTACCTCTGTTTGAGGTAGAGGTTAACAGGGACTTTCCAGAGAACTTCGACATCCCCGAAGGTCAAGATTACAGCGTCTCCGAATCGTCGATTTCATGGGAGATAGGCAGACTAAATGTGGGAGAGAGCAGGGCCCTTTCGCTCTCTCCAATGGTCACCACCAAAGGAGTAGAGAAGATACCCGCTGGAGTAGCCTCGGCTAACTTCTCGGCCGAAGCTGCGGTTTCGAGAGTCAATTTCGATCGCGTATCCGGTTCGACGCTGCACATGATGAGGGTAGACAAGGTGGAGGATGACCGCCCAGGAATCTGGCACTGTAAATCGGTCTTCGAGAACCGCTCCTCTTTCGTAGTCACTCTAGCGGGAGTCACCGTTTGGCTATCGGGCAGAGATAATCCCATTCTAGATGTATCCGACCTCAGGCAGGACGTCCCGCCCGAAGGCAGCTGGAGTTCTATGGAGAAGAGAGTAGAGGCGGACACGCCGAGTTTCACGCACGAGTTCCGGTCATCCATCCTCCCTAGGGTCTCGGTCGCTTCGACCGGTTCAATAGGTCTCAAGGAGCAGAAGTTGACAGTGCTCGATGCTAGGTTGCTCAAACAGTACGATAAATCCAGAATCAAATCCTTCGTATCGTCGGACTTGGAAGTCACAATTTCAATCGAGAATACCGGCTCAGCTCCAATCAACGTGATGCGACTACTCGACGACGTACCCGGCGTCTTCGAGCCCCCAGCCGAGTCCAATGTTAGTATCGAGATAGAAGGTACCGAACTGAATGAGGAGCAGTACCTCATCGAGGTCATAGATGGCATTCAGTTAGAAGAGAGATTAGTGTCACCTGACAGCAATGGTAACAGTCTGAGAATTACAGTCGGAACCTCGGCACCGTTGGGCTTACAGCCTGGTAAGACGATGGTTCTGCGATATCCGCTGCATGCCCCTGATCCTTCTCCCGGTAATGGCCTTTTGGCAGCACCAATCAGGGCCGATTTTGGCTCTGAGAAGTTCGGACCTGTAGCAACTAGAGCGGTTGTGAGGCCGCCGCAGTTGAGAGTGGTGCACCGCCGCCGCAACATCAGCACCGGTAAGGAGGTCTTCCCGGCAGGAAGCGCAGGCAGGTACGAGGTGCTGCTGATGTTCATTAACAACTCTGATAGCGCTCTTGACGACCTAGTCCTGCACGATGTAGTCCCAGGGACATTCTCCATCGAGAAGTCGACTGTCCGCTCCTCGGTCGACGGCGAGCTCGACACAAAAATGGACAAGGAATCAGCTCCGGAGGGAACTCATGTGGAGTGGAAGGTCGGGAGAATTAAGCAAGGAGAGAGGATTGAGGTGACCTACGAGATACAGGGCGATACTGAGTCGGAGTACAAGGTTTCTGATGCCCAAGATTTCCACGGAGCCACCTTCGGCGATGAGGTCGATGAGGAACCCAATGTACCTGAATGGCTCGAGGAGCAGAACTTTCCCAACTCAGATCCAGAGCCGGAACCAGAGCCGGAACCAGAGCCGGAGCCGGAGCCGGAGCCGGAGCCGGAGCCGGAACCGGAACCGGAGCCGGAGCCGGAGCCAGAACCAGAGGGCGAGGTATGCCCCATCTGCGGTTCTGAAGCTCAGATAGGCGCCTCTGTTTGCACCGTCTGCAGTTATTCGTTTTGAAGTGAATCGACTTGGACGCCTATGGCGTCCACCGAAGCGTTCTTCCTACTCGGTCCAAACGCGTGCCCATGGCTTCCGCAGGAGGTGGTGACCCACAGGCCGAGTCGATGTCATCGATGATGATGCCCATGCTGTTCCTCATGCTGATGATGGTAGTGCTGATGTTGAATCCTGGCCTCCGAATCCTTCTGGCAGATGGCGCCGGCTACGCCATCGAACCACTGCTGCCGTTCCACACAGCCTACTTCGTCCCCACTGTCTTCATCGTGGGATCCAGTATCATGATTGTCAACACGATAATTCGCGCATTATTCACAGACCCGTTGACTCAGGCTCATATCAGTCACCGTCAACGTCAGATTGGCAAGCAACTCAGAGAGGCCCAGATGGCCCGTGACACTGCCAGAACTGAGAAGATGCAGAAGATGCAGATGTCAATGCAGCCTGAACAGATGGCCATGCAGGCTGCTATGATGAGGCCGATGATGTTCACAATGGTATTCATCATTGCTATCTTCAGTTGGATGGCTAGCGAGGTGGAGTCGTTTAGAGTCGCATTCGTCAGTCTGCCCTGGGCCCCAATGTGGTCGTTCAATGAAAGGGTGATGTGGATATTCCCTGCTTGGATTGCCACATACATCACAATGAGTGCCCCTCTGGGTAGGATCATCGACCGACACATCAAGATTCGCCGATATAGGAGCCATCCTCTGGTCCTCTCTGGCGACCCTATTCCCGAGCCCCTTATTCACCTCCTGAGCGAGCAGAAGGTCAAGACAAGTGACGATTCTAGGACTCGCCGGGCGCAGCGAAGGAGGGACGGACCCAGAAAGACAGGGGGGCAGGCAATGGCCCCTTCTCAGGAAAAAAGGGGAAATGTCCCCGCAGCTCCGCCCAAGCCAGGGACGGTATGTCCTTCCTGTGACACGGACATGGTCACGAGGACCTCCAAGGGAAGACTCAGGTGCGATGTGTGTCGCAACGAATGGAGGTGAGAGAATTCTGAGAATGACTGTCAGTGGGCCTCCCGGAAGTGGCACTTCGACGCTGGTCGGAAAGTTGTGTGAGGACCGCGACTGGTCCGCTGTCAACGGTGGCGACATATTCCGAGAGGAGGCGTCTAACCGAAACCTCACTGTGGGTGAGTTCAGCGCTCTGTGTAAGCAGGATTTCGATGTAGACCGTTCTTTGGACGCGATTCTGAGGCACGCAATGAGTGACCCAAAAGGCCCCGAGGTGGTCGAGAGCAGGCTCTGCGGCTGGTGGGCCCACGAACTCGGTTTGCAGTGCCTCAGAGTATGGGTCTCGGTCTCAAACGAAGAAAGAGCCAGAAGGATTCAGAACCGAGAGGGAGGGGACTATCAAACATGTTTGGAACTCTCCAAGCAGCGTCAGAGCAATGACATGGAGAGATACCGTGAATTGTACGACATTGATCTGGATGACATGAGTCCGTACAATCTCGTAGTAGATGCCGACGAATTGGACGCTAACGAGGTTTTCGGAGTCGTCAGCACGGCATTGGAGTAGTGATAGAATGGGTGAAAGTAACTTTTGGGAAATCTCTGAGGCCTCCACGAATCCCGGATTCGGATGCGTCCCTAGTGAGCGCTCGCTCGATGAGTTACTATCGGCAGGAGTGTTACTAGTGGATAAGCCCAGAGGGCCCTCGAGCCACCAGTTGGCGGCTTGGGCCAGAGAGACATTGGGAATCACGAGATTGGGTCACGGCGGTACCCTTGACCCATTTGCTACGGGACTATTGACTATACTGTGTGGTAAGGCCACTAGGCTCACTGAAATAGTCCTCAAGGGCGACAAGAGGTACGTCGGAGTGTTGCGATTTGGCAGGGATGTTTCCGACGACGAGTTCGAATCTATCCTATCTCTGCTCAATGGCGTAATCTACAATGTCCCGCCTCTTGAATCCGCTGTCAAGATACAAGTCCGCACCCGCACCATCCATTCTCTGAGAATGCTGGAATCTGACACTGACTCGCGCATCGCCGCCTTCGAAGTCTCATGCAGCGCTGGGACATACATCAGGACCCTCGCCAAGGACATCGGACTGATGCTGGATACGAAATGCGAACTGACCGAACTGCATCGAGACAGGACAGGCCCATTCGACCAGACTATGGCTTGCACCATGCAGCAACTTGCAGATGCGGCATTTCTGTACAGGGAGCATGGTGATGACAGCGCCTTAGTGAAGCTCATTTCTCCGGTCGAGGTCTTGCTTTCGAGTCTGCCCTCAATCACTGTAAAAGATGGCGCAGCAGCAGCTCTCTCACACGGGGCACCTCTAGCGAGTCCGGGTGTTGTTAGGGCACAGAAGGGGGTGCCGGAGGGTTCCAGTGTACTCGTACAGAGCATCAAGGGCGAAGCCGTCTCCGTAGCTAAATTAACAGTTGACACCGATTCTCTTCCTAATATGAGATCCGGAGAAGTCGCAGTTGCTCATGCTGTAATGATGGAGCCGGGCACGTACCCGCAGAGTTGGTCCAAAGAATGAGGGCTCAGGCCATCTCATGCTCTTCGTAGACCCACTCTTCTGTCTCCAAACGAATTTTCAGTTTCATCATTTCAGTCACACACCACCGGCTCAAACACCATGAAGCACCCTTGCGCGGCGTCTTTCTTCGGATTCGCGTATGGTATAACCATTCCCTGAAAATCATCGATTATCGGCCAGAAAGGGGGTCGGAGGTGCAAAAAACCGGGACACTGAGCTACTTCTTGTGATTGAAGGGCTTGCGTACTCTGTTCGGACTGAAATATAGGGCTGTGAGTGAGATTAGTACCACTCCTACGAAGATGAAGGCCAAAGCTGGACCTCTGTCTAGAGAGTCTATGATGCCCCCTCCCTCGTCTTCGCTTTCGGACACATCCAAGATGACAGTACGGTCGTTGTTACTCTCTGAAGTCTCTGCTATCGATCCCGTTCCGTCCGCCGACACCTCGATAGTCAGAGTCTCACCATCTTTCACCACCTGTGCATCACAGACGGCTGCACCGAGTCCCCCGGGCTCAATATGATCAATCATTACAGCGCCCACTAAGATTCCATCCACTCTGCACTTGACGTCAACAGCATCAGCGCCTCCGCGACCCTCGTTCCTGATGTATGCGTGAATCTCGATGATGTCACCATCGACTAGATTCGTCACACTGACACCATCTCTCCTCACATCTACCATCTCAACCAGCAGATCAGGTTTCGCGGTCACAATGACCTCTATGTTCTGAGAAATCTCATTAGTACCGTCACTTATCGAAATCGCCACTGAGTGCGATCCGGAATCGACGGGAGTCAGCACCAAGTCTCCTGCTGCATCGAAAGTTGCCCACGATCTACTGGTCTTCAGTTCCAGTGATTCAGTGTCCGGATCAGTGATTGTCAAATCGACTACCATAGTCTGTCCCAGTTCTATGTAGACGGTCAGTGGCAGACCCTCGAGTACAGGAGAATCTTCAACTGGAGTGACTGTTACTAACATCGAATCAGACCAAGAGTTCCCAAGTGCATCGCTGACAACAACTTCGATGCTGGCCTCGCCCCAAGCGTCTCGGGCTGGCTGTATCCTGATGTACTGGCCGACCACACTTGCTTCGATAATCTCCGAGTCGGAGCTCACTGCACTGAGGACGAGGTTCTCTGGAGCAGTAAAGTCGTCGCTGCATCTGACATCCATAGGGAGGTGGACTCCGACATCGTCCTCATTGAACGACATGTCCTCAAGCTCGAGGCATTCAGGGTCATAGTCCCAATGCACGGAATAACCACCGGTTATGGTCATGGATTGGATGTGAACTACAGTGGATTCGACCGTCCCGTTTGATGACCATTGGAATCTTGAAGCGACACCCACCGACAACTCGCCCCCCTGTACTGGCAGTGCGTACCCCACAGGCACGTCCACTGAGAATGCGCCGTACTGGAGCGGTTTACTATCCACCAGGCTGTTGCCGATGGCGAATCTGATGTAACTGGTGTCTGCTAAGCCGCCAAGTGCCCCTGAGACATATCCTTGGACCACTAGATGAGGGTCATTCACATCTACTCTAACTCCTGAAACACATCCATCCTCGATTTCTATCCTAATGTGCTGGAGGGAATCGGATATGTCCAGTAATTCTCCCGATTGCATCTCGATGTAGTCCCCCTC
>Ga0315318_10001240_pt1 | contig 11172 bp, 15 predicted proteins | sample M1200m3416metaG_FD_203703 | JGI IMG/M metagenome (GOLD analysis project Ga0315318, IMG submission 203703) | Ammonia-oxidizing marine archaeal communities from Monterey Bay, California, United States - M1 200m 3416 | ecosystem: Environmental > Aquatic > Marine > Coastal | place: USA: California... | reverse complement strand
ACCTACACCAGAACCTACACCAGAACCTACACCAGAACCTACACCAGAACCTACACCAGAACCTACACCAGAACCTACACCAGAACCTACACCAGAAATCAAAGAAACTTCAACTGATCCTTTTGATGGGATTAAAACTGAAGATATTAATGATTTTGTAGAATCATTTGATGTTCCGCCACCTGAAAATGATAAGCAAGCATTCGAAATGGCAAAAAAAATACGTAAGTGGATTGCCGATGGACGACCGAAATAGATAATATGATTGGAAAGTGCGAGTGAAGTTAAATGCCACGGGAATTAAAATGGTTTTGTGCAAACTGTCAGCACTATGCCACTGATCACGTTCCAGAAGACATTGAGGAACAAGCTTTGAAGAAGAGATTTTCTGGCAAGGTTACGTTAGATAGCCGATACTTCAGTGAATGTAGGAAATGTGACTGTATGATGTTTGAGAAGGCTGATGTTGCGCCAGATGATAAAGATTCGGTAGATGCGCTATGGAAAAAGTATGGCAGAGGAATTAAAACTAAAGACATGGAGGATTTTATTGAATTGTGGGTCAAAGCTGGAAAGCCAGAGCCTAGTAGTGATAAGGAATACATGCAACTGTTCGAAAAAATAAGAAAATGGGTTACCGATGGACGGCCAAAATAGATAACATACCTTAGAAACAAAACCTAAAAAGTAATAGAATTGTTTGAAAATTTGGAAAATGAAACTTGGAACAAAAGATCTTCTAACTGGTGATGAGATTTCCAGTAAAGAATTTTTAAAATTAATTGATTTTTCTATAAAACTAAAAAAACAAAATAAAACTGGAAAAGAAAAACCATTATTAAAAAATAAAACTTTAGCTATGATATTTGAAAAACCATCAACAAGAACTAGGGTAAGTTTTGAGGTTGGAATGTCACAATTAGGTGGTCATGCTGTAAATTTATCATTAAATCAAATGCAACACTCCCGTGGCGAGTCAGCTGAGGATACAGCAAAAACTTTATCTTGTTATGTTGATGCAATTGTGGCGCGAGTGTATGAGCATGATTTTATTGAGGAACTTGCAAAACATTCGACCATTCCAGTGATTAATGGATTATCTAATTCATATCATCCATGCCAAACTTTGGCAGATTTGATGACAATAAAAGAACATAAGAAGAAATTCAAAGATATTAAGATAGCCTGGATTGGTGATGGAAATAACGTATGTAATTCATTAATTTTCGGCTGTAGTAAAACGCAGATTCAAATCTCTATTGCAACACCAAAAGGCTTTGAACCAAACGCAGACGTTGTGAAAAAAGCTTCGAAGCATACTACTATTGATCTAACAACTGATCCAGAATTAGCTGTTAGAGATGCTGATGTAGTAATGACTGACACGTTTGTATCAATTCATGATTCTGATGCAAAAAGTAAGAAATTCTTGCCGACTTTTCAAGTTAATGAGTCACTTATGAATAAAGCCAAAAATAATGTAATTTTCATGCATTGTCTTCCAGCAAAGCGTGGTTATGAGGTTACTAATTCCGTTATAGATGGACCCCAATCAGTTGTTTGGGATGAAGCCGAAAATAGATTACACACACAAAAGGCTTTACTTGGATCATTACTCAGCATCTAACGTTTATAAAAGCAGATTCAAATTTTTCCCGTATAGATATGGCATATTCAAAGATATTACGTAGAATACGAAACGAGAAAACGAATTATAGTAAAAGGACAAGAATGCTAATGGGTCATAGCGACTTTATTACTGTGCAAATCTCAAATGAAAATACTCAAGTTCAAATCCATCAACCTAAAATCGCAGGCGATTTAGTGATTTCATCTGCACATTCAAAATTTTTAGAACAAAAGGGTTGGAAAGGTTCTAGGAAAAATATACCAGCAGCTTATCTAACTGGTTATTTTGCTGGCAAAAAGGCACTTGGGAAAGGGATTAGTTCAGCTATTATGTATAGCGGCACAAGAAAATATACTCAACGTATGGCTGCTGCATTGAAAGGAATTATCGATGCAGGACTTAAAGTACCGGCAAACCAAGAAACGTTTCCTCCAGAAGCCAGACTATATGGTGAACACCTTAAAGTAAAAAATGATGTTAAAAATATGAAATCTTTGATAGATAATGAGGCAGAACATAAATGAGTCAAACTTCACAAACACAAACTTCCAAACCAACAGGTCAAGGACGACCAGGTCAAGGACGACCAGGTCAAGGACGACCAGGTCAAGGACGACCAGGTCAAGGACGACCAGGTCAAGGACGACCAGGTCAAGGACGACCAGGTCAAGGACGACCACGCCGTGAAAGGAAACCTGTTGAAGAAAAAGTATGGATCCCACAAACCAATTTAGGAAAAAAAGTTGTATCTGGAGAAATAAACTCTATGGAAGAAATTTTATCTAACGGTTTACGTATCCAAGAGGCTGGCATTGTAAAAAAATTACTTCCTGATTTAAATACAGAAGTTATTGATGTTGGAATAATTCAAAAAATGACACCAAATGGACAATCTACTCGTTTTAAGGCATTAGTGGCTGCAGGAAATGAAAATGGTTGGTTAGGTATAGGTATGGGAAAATCAAAACAGATGAGAATTGCTATTGAAAAGGCAAACAATGCTGCATATCTTAGTGTCAGTCCAGTAAAACTAGGATGTGGTAGTTGGGAATGTAGATGTGATCAACAACATTCTATTCCATTCAAAGTAAGGGGAAGAGGCGGTAGCGTAACAATTGAAATTTTACCTGCTCCTCGTGGACTTGGATTAGTGGCTGGAGGAAAAATTAGAAATTTACTTAAACTTGCTGGTATAAAAGATGCGTGGACTACTGCAAAAGGTTCTACCGCTACAATGAATTCTACGTCGAAAGCAGTCTTGCAATGTCTAAGACATACATTTAGTCAAGGGTGATAAATATGGCGAAGGCATATCTAGTTGTAAGAATAAAAGGGCAAGCTGACGTTCCACACTGGGCTAACACTACGTTAAATCTATTAAAATTAGAAAAGAAATATCGTGCTGTTATACTACCTGTTAAAGAGAATACTGCAGGAATGTTAAAAAAAATACAACATTATATTTCTTGGCAAGAAATTGATACTAAAACAACCAAAGAATTATTGGACAAAAAAGGAAGAAGAACAGGTTACAAAAAAATTACTAATGAAGATGTTTTACAGGCAGGTTTTAAAACAATTGATGATCTAGCACTATCTTTGTCAGAAGGGAAGACTAGTATGTCAAAAATCAAACCATTGAAACCATGGTTTGCCTTATCACCTCCTAGACAAGGATTTAAACTCAGTACAAAACGTTTGTATGGTCAAAAAGGTATTCTTGGTCATAATAAGGAACTTACTAATTTGGTTAAGAGAATGATGTAAAATGGCAACAAGACTTCGAAAAACAAGAAAATTACGAGGCTCAAGAAACCATGGATGGGGTCAAGTTGCTCAGCACAGAGCTAGTGGTCATAAGGGTGGTCTTGGTCAATCTGGAATGTTAAAACATCATTTTAGTTCTATGCTTAAAGATGATCCAGATCATTTTGGTCACGGCTCTAATAATCCACCAACAAGAAACATTATAAAAAAATGGGCCGGCGTTCGAGATCTAGACGATTTGTATTTACAGTATGGTAAGCAAGAAAATGGTAAAAAAACCCTAGATCTGAAGGCTTTGGGTTTTGATAAACTTCTAGGGGGAGGACAAGTAAAAAATGCATATTCGATTAAAATAGACCAATTTACCTCTAAAGCGGAAGACAAAGTAAAAACTGCTGGAGGGGAGTTACTAAAAAAGGGAAAAAAAATAGACCAATTTAGCTCTAATGCCAAAGATGATGCCAAAAATGCTGGAGAGGAGTTGGTAGAAAAGGATGGCTGAAGGAACTCTTACTAACTATATTCGAAAGGCTGTAGCCAAAGCAGAGCCATATATTCCACAGATACCAAAACCAAAAAGAAAACAACCTCTTCAAAGAAAATTGCTGTGGTGTGGTGCCTGTGTAGTTGTCTACATGGTTATGGGACAAACTCCTCTATTTGGAGCTACTACTCCTGAGTATGATTTTCTTGCATTTGCGCGTGTGATTTTTGCATCACAACAGGGATCCTTAGTTGAACTTGGAATAGGACCAATCGTAACAGCTGGACTTCTCATGCAATTACTTAGAGGTTCTGATATTCTCAAGTTTGACTTCAAAAACCCTGAAGAACGCGGTGTGTTCCAGACAGCGACAAAAATACTTACTTACATAGTTATTTGTATAGAGGCACCTATCTACGGTTTAGCAGTTTATGGTGGAAATATCACTGACCCAGCTGTTCTGGGAATTCTGATAGGGCAACTAGTTGCGGCATCGATCTTTGTTATGTTCATGGATGAGCTTATTCAAAAAGGATGGGGCTTGGGATCGGGAATCAGTCTATTTATCGCATGTGGTGTTGCGCAACAGATTCTTTGGAGTCTTTTCAGTCCACTTCCGGCTGGCGATGGTGGAACGGTAGGCATTATTCCCTACATTTTTCAGTTAGGATTTCAAGATGCGTCAATTGGTATGTTTGGATACAATTTAGCTGATGCTGTATTCAGGTCGAATCAATTACCGAGTATATTTGGACTTTGTCTTACGGCTGGAATCCTATTGATACTTGTCTATACTCAGGGCATGAAGGTTGAGATTCCAATTGTATCAACAAAGTATAGAGGATTTTCAGCTACATACCCAATCAAATTGATGTATGTATCAAACATACCTGTAATTTTGGCATCTGCTCTTACGGCAAATGCAGTTTTTATAGGTCAGATGCTTTGGGCACAACTAAATCCACGTAACGCTAGTCCAATTTTTAATATAATTGCACAGTTTGATCCCACTAGTCCATCATCACCTATAGGGGGAATAGTCTACTACATCACTCCACCTAGAGGGTTAGAACTTCTTGCTATAGATCCCATGCGTGGAGTGTTGTATGTCCTATTCATGATTGGGATTGTTGTCGTTTTTGGAAAACTGTGGGTGGAGCTTGGTGGACTCTCATCGAAAAAGGCTGCACAAAATCTTTTGGATGCAGATGTTGTAATTCCTGGATTTAGGAGATCAAATAAACCGGTGGAGGCACTTTTGAATAAGTATATTCCATCAGTTACCATTCTTGGCTCTGTGATACTCGGTGTTATAGCAGGAGTTTCCGATATCTTGGGAGTATTTGGGTCTGGTATAGGTATTTTACTTACTGTGGATATTTTAATTAATTATTATAACCAGCTTGTAAGAGAAAAAGTGGAATTGGTTATGCCCAGACTTGGTGCTTGGCTTGGAAGATAGTAAAAAAGTTGTAATAGTTGGAATTCCTGGGGTTGGTAAAACATCTCTTATTACAAAAATTGCTGAATTAACCAAACAGAAAAACAAGACTGTTAGTGTACATAGTTATGGCACAGTAATGTTTGAAGAAGCAAAGAAAATGGGAATTAAAAACAGGGATGAATTAAGAATGCTACCGATAGCAAAACAAAAACAACTTCAAAAAATGGCTGCAGAAATGCTCTCAAATCTTTCGGACGATGTTATTTTTATTGACACTCATGCTTTCATATCTACAAAGGCAGGATTCTATCCAGGTCTTCCTAATTATGTGATACAAATTATACAACCCACAAACTTTATTGCAATCACGGCTACTCCAGATGAAATACATAATAGAAGAATGAAGGATGAAACCAGAGATCGAGATCCCATTTCTATTGAGGACATTAAAAAGGAACTTGCAGTTCAGGATGCAATGCTTTCTAGTTGTTCTGTTCTTTCCGGCTCTCCCATGAAGGTGATTTTTAATCATGAGGGAAAGATTGAAGAGGCGGCAGCAAATGTAATAGATGCTATAGGACTATGACTGAGCTTAACTTCATTCTGTATTTCTTAGATTCGATATTCTTACAGGGTGATATTTTTGGCATTAGAGGGGAGGGTCCACTTGGAAGTGCTGATCCTATAGTAAAGGGCATGTTACCCTCAGCGTTTGCAGTAATCGGATTTTCTATCATGTTAAATCTCTTCAATGCTGGTGTTAGAAAGAAATTGGTTGATTCGGTAAAAATGAAAAGAATCATGAAAGAGACAAGATCTTGGCAAAAAGAAAGAATGAAAGCATTTAGGTCAAAGGATGAAGGTAAAATTGCGGAACTGAATAAAAAATCTAAGTACATGAACAAAATGAGCATGGAAATGATGCAGATGAATATGCGACCTATGCTGATAACAATAATTCCACTGTTGTTAATTTTCTACTTTCTAATGCCTACAATGTTTTCATACACTGTAGCTATATCTCCGATTCCTCTTAATGTAATACCTGCAGATTTCTTTGAACTAACCTGTACAACTGAGAAGATGGCTAGAGATGCAGCTGCAGGTCTTGGACCATATTGTAATGTTGAAAATGAGATTTATTTATGGGCGTGGTATTTTTTGACTGCCATTGCATTTAGTGGAATGATTATGAAACTAACCAAGACTTCCATGAACGAATAAAGTTGATAAAATCCGTAATCATTTCTGGACCACCCGCTATTGGAAAAACAACTATCGCTAAAGGTATAGGAAAAGAATTTGATCTTAGACATTTAAGCGGTGGTGATATACTAAAGGAACTTGCCCAGGATGAGGGATTTGATACAGGAGGAGATGATTGGTGGGATACATCTGAAGGGATGAGTTTCCTGAGTCATCGACAAGAAAATTCTGAATTTGATAAAAAAGTAGATAATAAACTCAAAAAACTGTTTCTTGAAGGTAATGTTGTAATAACTAGCTATACACTTCCATGGATTGTTGAGGGTGGAGTTAAGATTTGGTTGGCAGGATCTATGGAGAACAGTGCAAGACGAATGACTGTTAGAGATAATCTGTCAAAAAATGATACTATCAAAATTGTACAAAAACGATATGATGAGAATAAAATGATTTACAAAACATTGTATGGGTTTGAATTTGGGGAAGATCTATCAGTATTTGATAAGACAATTGAAACTGACAATCTTGATGCTGGACAGGTACTAGAAATTGCAAAGTCAACTGTGAGGGAACTTTTTGAAATTAAAACAACTTGAGAATCTAATAACAATTGATCAAGACATTACGGACGATAATTACGGCACCTATTACAATAAACGTTCAGTTGAACAGTTACTAAACTACGGCTTGATACTTTTAGATAAACCACCAGGTCCTACTAGCCACCAAATTGTTGCATGGGCAAAGCGCATCCTAGAAATTTCAAAGGCGGGTCATAGCGGAACTTTGGATCCACAAGTAACGGGTGTACTTCCATTAGGTCTTGGTGATGGCACAAAGGCTCTTGGCGTATTATTATTGGGTCCTAAGGAATATTGTGCTTTAGGAAGACTTCATTCGTTACCATCGAAAGAACAGCTTGATAGCATATTAAAGCAATTTTGTGGTGACATATACCAAAAACCACCGCAACGCTCAGCTGTTTCAAGACAGACTAGGATACGACGAATCTTCGAGTTGGAATTACTTGAACAGAAGGAAAGATTGATTTTAATCCGTATACTTTGTGAAGCAGGAACCTACATTCGGAAACTAATCTATGATTTTGGTGAAGTTTTAGGCTCTGGCGGTACTATGATTGAGCTGAGACGAACACGTGTTAGCCAATTCCATGAAGACCATCCATTAGTTACTATGCATCAACTTGCTAATGCTTTTAGTGATTGGAAAGAAAAAAAAGATGATTCTACTCTATTGAAACTGATTCATCCAATAGAACATGCTCTAAGTGAAATCAAATCAGTTGTTATTCGGGATTCCGCCGTTGATGCCCTATGCCATGGAGCACAGCTTGCAGTGCCTGGAATATTACAGATTTCTGAAAATCTACAAAAAGATGACATTGTGGGAATTTACACACAAAAGGGAGAGATTGTAGCACTTGCACAATCAACGATGTCAGGTGGAGATATACAAGAGGCCACAAAAGGATATGCCTTTGAAACAAAACGGTTAATCATGAGGCCTAATACTTATCCCAAAAGTTGGAGAACAAAACCAAATAAAGATAATGTTGAGAAAAAATGAAATCGTTACCAAATGGTCTTATGATTGCTTTATGTGTGGGCATTATATCTGGTCTCATTCTTGGACTTGTTACGTATGCTCAAAGCAATCACGAACAATTGGTATTTGAAGAAGGGTCTTCAATTTCGATTGTAACTGAAAAGATTGACTTCAAATTAGGGGAACAAATTTCTATTAAAATTGTCAATTCTGGCACTGTGCCACTAACATTTTCTGATGCGTCTTATGGATTGAAGGTAACTGGAATGGATGGTGTATTATATTATGTGCCGATGGCAGCACAGGTTATTACTAAACTTGACCCAAAGGAAGAAGTAACATTCGTCTGGAATCAAAAAAAGTTAGATAACTCTGACTCGTTGGAGGGCAGATACAAAATTGTGGCGGAAGGAATTGATCCAGAAAACAACAAAGTGAAAAAATCCGTTGCCATAAACGTTCTAAAGTAAGATATTTCAGAAACTAATTTGGCGAATAATTAATGCCGGGGTCGCCTAGCCTGGTAGGGCGCGCGCCTGGAAATAATATACCATAAAGCGCGTTCTCGCAAGGGATCGAGAGTTCGAATCTCTCTCCCGGCGCCATTACATAATATAGGATTACAATCAACTAGATTGATGCAAAAATATGACATTGCGATTATTGGCGGAGGAATTCTAGGAACTACAATTTCATACTGGTTATCGACTTTATATGATCTAAAAATCTGTGTAATTGAAAAAGAATGTGATGTTGCATTACATTCCAGCACTCGTAACAGTGGTGTTATTCATTATCCTTTTTACATAAATTCTAAACAAAAGAAGAATTTTGCAAAAGCAGCATTTCTTTCTCATGGAATGTGGAAAAGTTTAGCTAATGAAAAAAAAATACCTTGGGTTCAAGATGGAACAATTGAAATTGCGTTAGATGAAGAACAACACAAAACTCTTGAAAAATATATGATTATCGGGAAAGAAAACGGACTAACCGAAGAAGACATTTCAATTCTTGATTCTAATCAACTTAAACAAAAAGAACCTAATCTAACCTGTTATTCTGGTCTTTATTGTACTAAAGAGGGTTCAACAAACTATGGTATGCTTACAAAAGCGGTTACAGAATTGGCTAAAAAAAATGGAATAAATTTTTTACTTAAACATAATGTAAAGTATGTAGAAGAAACATCCAAAGAGGTTAACATAATATTTCCAGATAATTCATCACTAACAACTAACTTTGTAATCAATTGTGCTGGAGGAAATTCGCTTGATATTGCAAAAAAATTTAGACTGTTAAACGATTATTCAGATCTTCACTTTCGTGGTGAATATTGGTTAGCAAATTCAGACATTGCGGATTTGGTTAAAACAAATATCTATACAGTTCCTCGCTACCCAGAATTTCCATTTTTGGATCCACATTGGATTAAAAGAGCAAACGGAGAAACTGAAATTGGTCCAAATGCAGTACCAGTTGACTCCCCAGAAGCATACGATAGCTTTATCACCGATATTCCTACTGCGCTTTCAAAAATTACTGATATTGTTACTGGTAGTACAAAGAAACTTCTTCTAAACACAGATTTCATTTCGTTAGTTTCTAAGGAATTTCTTAGTTCAATTTCTAAATCAGCAATGATTGAAAGGGTAAAAAAATTCATTCCATCAATTAAACCAGAAAATTTTCCAAAACGTGGAACCGCAGGTATTAGAACTCCAGTAATTTCTCCTCAGGGAGATTTTGTATCTGAAATGTTAGAAGCTGAAGGCAAAAATTCGTTTCATATAGTTAATTATAATACTCCGGGGGCAACTGGCGCTCCAGCCTACTCGGCTTTTGTTGTGAAAAAACTGCAGGAAAAAGGAATCTTACCACAGTCAAAAAACCAAAAAAAATCAATTTGGAATTTTGATAAAATTTTTGAACAAGTTTAATATTGAATTCAATTACAATTTTTTGTTGTTACCTAACAAATGTTCTATTAGAGATGGAAGTAAAGATTGTGTAAATCCTCCTGAATATGTAATTACAGTGGTTTCTAATGACGATGAGTTTATGTTGGGAATTACATGTGAAAGACATAAAACATCAGTTTTTTCAAAAATAGAATCACTTCAAAACCAAGGAAAGGTTCCAAAGGGCATAATTAAATTTGAAAATCTCAAATCGGTACAAACGGATTGTGTTCGTGGAGATCCTGACGATTTAATTCAATTATGATTATTTACTTAAACCATTTATAATATCTAAATTATAATTAAACAATGAATTCTAATAATACTAATGAAGAATTCACTATTTGTGAAGATTGTAAAAATCCATTAGAAAATTGTACTTGCGTCTGTCCTTTTTGTGGGGAACGCGACAAATGTGAATGTGGGCTTAAACTTTCTAGTGATGATAGCGCGGCTACTGGTGGTTAAGGATTGATCTATTATGGTTTTTGATTATAGTTGGTTAATAGGTGGACCACAGGGAAGTGGTGTTGACACGGCAGCAAACATATTTTCACGGGTTGGTGCAAAACTGGGCTACCATATTTTTGGAAAAAGGGAATATCATTCTAACATCAAAGGTTTGCACAGTTATTTTGTGGTGAGACTTTCAGACAACAAAGTTCGTTCAAATGTAAACGGCGCAAACATCATGGTTGCCTTTGATGCTGAAACTATGATTAGGCATGGTTTGGAAATCCTCAAAGATGGAGCAATAATTTATGATTCTTCTATAGTTAATACAAGCATTGATGAAGTTCCAACTATTGAAGTAGATCATAGAGTCAGATTAAATGAATTTTTTAAATCAAAAAATATGGAACCAAAAGTTTCAAGCATAATTGAGTTGGCCAAGGAAAGTGGTGTCAACGTTTATCCAATTTCATTTAGGGATACATTATCAAACATTGCAGACGAATTGAAAAGACCTGAACTTTCACGTATGACACGTATGTTCAATGTGTTGGGCGTTTCATTTTCACTTGGAGTTTTGAAAGCACCCATAGAACCATTACTAGAATCCATAGAAGAAATCTTTTCAACAAAACCTACCATTGCTGATTTGAATAAAAAGGCG
>Ga0315318_10001236_pt1 | contig 11205 bp, 12 predicted proteins | sample M1200m3416metaG_FD_203703 | JGI IMG/M metagenome (GOLD analysis project Ga0315318, IMG submission 203703) | Ammonia-oxidizing marine archaeal communities from Monterey Bay, California, United States - M1 200m 3416 | ecosystem: Environmental > Aquatic > Marine > Coastal | place: USA: California... | reverse complement strand
TATAATTTTAATATAATATTTGATAATTATTATAAGGAAAGAAAACAAGAAGTTAAAAGATTAGTAAAATTTACAGATTTTATTGCATCATTTATCCATGGTGGAGGCTTATTGAAAAATAATATAATTAGTGCATCTTTTCTATTTATGGATATGAACAAGAATTTAAGAATAAATATAATAAGATATTTATTAGGAGTAAATTTTTCTAAAGCATTAATTCCAACAATTAAAGAATAATAATGAAAACAGATATAATTATAGTTGGGGCAGGAATCGTTGGGATGTCTTTAGCATTAGCTTTAAGAGGTAAGAACAAAAAAATTATTATTCTTGAAAAAAATTTAGAAAATAGTTTAAAAATAAATAGAGTATATTCAATATCAGAAAGGACAAAGAGCTTTTTCCAAAATATTGGGATATGGAATAATATTAAAGATATAAATAATTTAAGCGGTATGAGTATTTATTATAGAGATTTTAGCGATAAGAATATGATAAGTTTTAATAGGAGGGAGAATAACATTGATATTGGGTACATAGCTCAGAGTAAAAATATAATGCTAGCTCTTTTGGAAAAATTAAAAAAAGATAAAGATATAAATCTTCTTGATAATACTGAAATTACAAAAATTGATAATATAAATGAAAAAGCAATAATAAATATAAATAAAGATGAAAGTATAGAAGCTGAATATATATTTAGTTGTGAAGGGTCAAATTCAATTATTAAGAAAAAACTAGAAATTGATAATACCTATGATGATTATGACTCTAAAGCAATAGTATTTAATATAGAGCATGAAATATTAAATAATGATATAGCCCATCAAATATTTCTTGAGACTGGTCCAGTAGCTTTTTTACCAATTAATGAAAATAATTTTTCAATGGTAGTTACTATAAAGAATGAATTTTTTAATGAAGAAAAATTTTGCGAAAGTAATATTTGTAGTTTTATTCAAGATATATCAAATAGTATTTTTGGGAAAATAAAATTAACAAGTAAATTAATGTTATTTGACCTAATAGGATTTGATTCTGAAACGTATAAATTAAATAATGTAATTTTCGTAGGGGATTCAGCTCATTCCGTTCACCCTCTTGCTGGAATGGGATTAAATTTAGGAATATCAGATATAATTGAAATTATGCATATTATGATTAATAGTAAGAAATCTTTTAGTAATAAGAATTATTTTTCTGGATATGCTAGAAAACAAAAAATAATAAACAGAAAAGCTAGGCAACAATTAAAATTTATTGAAAAAATTTATTCAACTGAAAACGAAATAAGTAAGAAAATTATAAAGATAGGAATGTCAAGCATAGAGAAATCAAATTATTTAAAGGAAAAAATTATAAAACATGCAAATAACAATTTAAATTTTTTCTAAGCTTAACCATAATTTATATAGTTTTTAATTAAATCGCAATGCTTTTCACTAAAAAATTTTTCTACAGTATTGTGGTATATTATTTCCCCTTGGTCTAGAAATATTATTTCTTTTCCTATCCTTTTTATTTGAGAAATATCATGTGAAGTCATAAATATTTTAGTTTCACTATTTGAAAGATTACTAATTATATTTTCAATCTCATTTTTATATGATGGGTCAAGCTGAGATGTTGGTTCGTCAAAAAAGATAATTTTAGGGTTTCCTATTATTGACATCGCAATAGCTACTTTTTGTCTTTCACCTCCGGATATATATTTAGTATTAATATTAGAAATGTCTTTAATATTTAATCTCTTAATTATTTTATCCACATAACTTTTATCATTTATATTTTTTTTTCTAGAAACATAAGTTAAATTTTCATAGGTTGTTCTATTTAATAATATAGGTTCTTGAAATACCATCGATTGATTCTTTTTAATTTTTGATATAGAAAAATTACCCCATTTTATTGTGTTTTTGGGAATTTTTATTAGGCCGTGTAATATTTTTAATAATGTGCTTTTGCCTGAGCCATTATTTCCAGCTATTATTGTAATATTCTTCTCATTACAAGATATATCTATATTTCTCAATATTTTGTTACCGTTTATAGAGTAATTTAAGTTATTAATTTTTAAAGGTAGAATATTCATTTCAACTTATCTTTCTTAAAGATTTTATTAATAATGTAATAATGAAAGATATTAGTAGTAATATAAAACCAAGTGCTACGGCCAATTCAATACTGCCTTTACTAGTCTCATGAGCTATTGCAGTAGTCATTACTCTTGTGAAATGATTTATATTTCCACCAACAATCATAACCGCGCCAACTTCTGCACTTGCTCTACCAAAACCTGTTAATGTTACTGTAAGAAGAGCATATCTAGACTCGTAAATTAGAGTTTTTAACTTTGAAAAATTACTTAAATTTAATGAATTTAATAATAAACTATATTGTTTATTTTTTTTAAAAATTTCTTCATATGTAAGAGATATAACAATTGGAGATATTAGTAGAGTTTGCGCAAGAATCATTGCGCTTGGGGTATAAAGTATATCTAAAAAACCAAAAATACCTTTCTTTGATACTAAAGTATATATTATTAGACCAAGAACAACTGGCGGCATACCCATTAAAGTATTAGAAACCAACACAATAAAAGATTGAAGTTTATTTTTGTAAAAAACTAGAAATGCTCCAAAAGGTATACTAATAGATACAGAAATTATTAATGCTGATAATGTTACTTTTAGAGAAAGGCTTATAATCTCTATTAAATTTTCATTGAGAGTAAAAATTAAATTAAAGGCAGTTTCTAAAATATTAATTAGCATTTTTTTCTAAATTATTTTTTACAATTTCATAACATTCATGTGCAACTGACTTTCTGTCTTTATCTTTAGTATTTACTAGTTCTGATATTGTTATTTCAGCAACAATATCATTCCGAAAAAGAACTTTTAGAATATTTAGAAATAATGAATTTCCTCTAACGAATGGCACGCTTGGATGTATGTTTTTATTTTTATAAGGGTATTTAATTATAACGCATTGGACTGGGCAGTTAGCATTAATACAGCTAGCAAAAAGTCTAGGTTTAAATTTCAGTAAGCCTTTACCTCCAGAAGACGTGCCTTCAGGAAATATTGTCACATTTCTATTATTTTCTATGAACTCAGAGATTCCATCTACCGCTAGAGTAGCAGCATTTTTCGCTCCTCTGTTGATGAAAAGCATATCTACAGCCGTAGTGATTTTTCCAATAATTGGCCACCGACTAACTTCAATTTTTGATAAGAAAGTAGTTTTAAATGTACTACCTAGAATTATGATATCTAACCAAGAAGAGTGATTAGATATAATTAAATAATTCCCTGTCTTAATTTCACCTTTAATAATAGTTTTAATCTCAATAATATCTAATATTTTTTTGAACCATAGCCTTATTTTTTCAGACTGCTTATCATTTGCGCAAATTTTAAAAGCTCCAATATCAGAAATTATCTTTTTGGTATTTGTTATATGCAAAATAAATTTTAATAGTTTTTTAAAAAAAATTAATATTTTCATAAAAGATTAATCCTAGATATAAATTTCTCAAAATCGCTAATTGGTTCTTCGCATGTATAATCAGTGCAAATATACGCTGTAACTTCATCTGATGCTATTTTATCATCAATATTTACATATCCTGTATTATTTTCAGTAATATGATAATAATCTATATAGGGTTTATTTATATCAATTAATCGATCTAGCCATATTTTTGTATTTTTAGATGATGATTTTGCCTTTAAGATAATTATTACAAACGGTTTACTTGCCAACAAATAGTTATCAAGAAGTGAGCTGTGTGCATTTGGAGAGTCATTAATTTGCTTGGATGCATATGTAAATACGGAGTTCGCTGCATCTATATATTTAGTGTTATTCATTAGAAAACCTAATTTAATTAATACCTCTGCAGCAATACTGTTTCCCGATGGGAAAGCCTCGTCTGATGTTGGCTTAGGTTTCTGGATAAGATTCTCATGATTCTTTGCCGTAAAGAAAAATCCCCCATCTTGACTGTCTGAAAATTTTTCTATTAATAAATCTGATAAAAGAATAGCTTTTTCAAATAATTTTCTGTCCCATTTAATTGATATAAAATTTAGAATAGCTTTAATTAAAAAAGAATAATCATCTAAGTAAGCATTTATATGAGATTTTCCATCTTTGTATGTTGCATTTAAACCATTTTCAAAAAGCATTTTATCTATTAAAAAATTAATAGCTTTCTCTGAATTAACTATATAATTCATATCTTTGGACACCTTGTAATAGTCAATTAATGATTTTATTGCTAAAGCGTTCCAGGAGGTAAGTATTTTCTTATCAGTAAAAGGTTTTTTTCTTTTATTTCTAATTTTTAGAAGTATATCAATACTTTCATTAAGTAATTTTTTATCAGTATTTTTTTTTCTAGATTTGAAATCAGCTAAAGAATTATAAGAAATGTATAAATGGTATTTTTTTTCAAAATTATCTTTCTTATTTAAACCGAAATATTTAGAAAAAACCTCGTATTGGTCTTTATTTAAGTTTTCTTCGATTTCGCTTTTATCCCAAATATAATATTGTCCTTCACCGGTATCTGAATCTGCATCAATACTTGAAAAAAAACCTCCTTCAGGTGATTGCATTTCATTAATGATAAAATCCGCGGTTCTTTTGGCTGTCCTGAGAAAACTTTTTTCTTTAGTTATAGAATATGCTTTACAGTAACATTCTAATAAGCACGCATTATCATAAAGCATTTTTTCAAAGTGGGGTATCATCCAAACATCATCTACAGAATACCTAAAAAAACCTCCGCCTAGTTGATCATTGATTCCTCCTTCCTGCATAGACAAAAGACTAAAAAGAGCCATATTTAAATCTTCACAATCTTCTTTTTTATAATATTGATTGTAATTAAAAATATGCATTAGAACGCCTGGCTGGGGAAATTTTGGTGCTGAGCCAAAACCACCCATTGTATGATCAAATATTTTTCGAACATTCTGAATATATTTTTCTTCTATATTTTCATGAATGCTTTCATCATTTTTATTTTTTTTATGAATATCTCCAAGAGCTTTTATTATTGATTTGTTGTTATTTAATACCTCCTTATAATTATCTTTGTAATATTCATAAACCTTAACAAGTAATTCTTTAAAACTAGGCAAATTATATTTTGTAACGTTTGGAAAATAGGTACCGCCAAAAAATGGGGCTTGATTTTCATGAGATAAAAACATGGTTAAGGGCCACCCTCCGGACTTTTGATTGAGTAGTATTTGAGACGTTTGATATATTTTATCTAGATCTGGCCTTTCTTCTCTATCAACTTTTATATTTATAAAATATTTATTCATGATTTCGGCCGTTTGTTTATCTTCAAAAGACTCATGTGCCATGACATGACACCAGTGGCACGCAGAGTATCCAATGGACAGCAATATAGGTTTATTCTCATTTTTGGCTTTATCTAAAGCTTCTTTCCCCCAAGGGTACCAATCAACAGGATTTTCAGCATGTTGTTGAAGATAAGGGCTGGTTTCTTTAGATAGACGATTTATTGTCATAGCTCTGATATTATATACATTTATAATAAAGATTATTAGCAATGATACATGATATAAATCCAATTTTTGTTTCTTTAGGAGGCTTTCATATTTATTGGTATGGAATTATGTATGTAATAGCTTTCTTACTAGCATGGTATGTAGGAAATCTTTACATAAAAAATAATATTATAGAAATTAGTAGGGATAATTTTTCTGATTTAATGTTTTATAGCTTCCTAGGAGTTCTTTTTGGAGGAAGAATTGGTTACTCAATCTTTTATAATTTTTCTTACACTATAGAAAACCCAATAACTATATTTTATTTGTGGAATGGAGGTATGAGTTTTCATGGAGGCTTTATTGGTGTGATTATAAGTATTATTTATTTTTGTAAAAAAAATAAAATACCTTTTTTTGAAATATCTGATTTTATAGTAAGACTTGTACCGATTGGTTTATTTACAGGAAGAATTGGGAATTTTATTAATGGTGAATTATGGGGTAAGCCTACTGATTTAATTTGGGGCGTTATTTTTCCTAAAATAGATAATCTGTCAAGACACCCAACTCAAATTTATGAAGCAATTTTAGAGGGTATAGTTTTATTTATGATACTTAATTTTATGCTTTCTAGAAATATTAAAACATCCATAGCAACCTCATATTTTTTAATATTTTATTCGTTGTTTAGATTTATTATAGAATTTTTTAGAATTCCTGATGCTCATATTGGATATGTTATGTTTAGTTGGGTTACAATGGGACAAATTCTTTGTATACCAATGTTTTTGTTAGGTTTGTATATTTTAAAAATAAGAAAAGGTAATTAAAGTTTATGAAGCAGTATCTTGATTTACTTAATCATATTATAGAAAATAGTATTGAAAAAAGTGATAGGACTGGTGTAGGCACTCTTTCTACATTTGGATATCAAACTAGATTTGATTTGTCGAAAGGTTTTCCATTAATCACAACAAAAAAACTTCATTTAAAGTCAGTTATACATGAGCTTTTATGGTTTATTAAAGGCGATAGCAATATTGACTATCTAAATAAAAATGGTGTATCAATTTGGGATGAATGGGCTGATACAAATGGGGATTTAGGAAAAATCTATGGGGTTCAGTGGAGAAGTTGGAAAAAACATGATGGAACTCATATAGATCAATTAAAAAATTTAATAGAAAGCCTGAAAAATAACCCTGACTCAAGGAGACATATAGTTTCTGCTTGGAACGTAGGTGAATTAGATGATATGGCTTTACCGCCGTGCCATTGTTTATTTCAATTTTATTTGGCAAACAATAAGCTTTCATGCCAGTTGTATCAAAGAAGCGCAGACGCTTTCTTAGGGGTGCCATTTAATATAGCATCCTACTCATTATTCCTTCATATGATTGCACATGTTTTAAATTACGAAGTTGGGGATTTTATATATACAGTTGGAGATTTGCATTTATATAGTAATCATATTGAACAGGCAAAATTACAACTTAGAAGAACCCCTTATGAATTACCTAATTTAAAAATAAATAGAAAGGTTAATAATATATTTTCTTTTGAATACGATGATTTTGAAATATTAAATTATAAATCACACCCACATATTAGTGGAGAAATAGCTGTTTAAATATGAATATATCTATTATAGTCGCTATGTCAAAAAATAGAGTTATTGGTAAGGATAATGATATGCCATGGCATCTTTCAGACGATTTAAAAAACTTTAAGAAAATAACAATCGGCAAAACAATAATTATGGGGAGGATAACTTATGAATCAATAGGCAGACCTTTACCAAAAAGAAAAAATGTTGTTTTATCAAGGAGTTTAATAGATTCAAATGTAATAGTTTTAGGTAGTTTGGATGAAGCATTAAACATTTCAAAAGAAGAGGAAATATTTATAATAGGTGGACAAGATATATATTTTCAGACAATCGAAAAAGCAAAAAAATTATATTTGACAACTATTGATGGAGAAGTATAAGGAGATAAGCACTTTCCTGATATTGATTTTTCAGATTGGGAATTAATCGATTCATCTTTATATAAAAAAAATGAATTTAATAGTCATAATTTTAAATCAGAAATTTTTGTTAAAAAAAACTAGCACTTTATCTCATACTTTTTTATTTTCTTATTATTTGAAATTTTTATTGCTGTTAATTTATTTCCCCAAGCGCATCCTGTATCAATAGATATAAAATTATTTTTTTGTTGAAATCCTAAAGTTGACCAATGACCTATAATAATTTTATATTTTTTATATATATTACTGTCAAATTCATACCATGGAAGCATAATATTAGAATCAACTTTATCCGGATTAGATTTTATATCAAAATTAAGAGATAGGTCTTTTTTTATATATCTCATTCTAGTGAATACATTTACAGAAAAAATTAGTTTTTCTTTAAGACTTAATTTTTCATCCCATTTATTTGGGTGATTATTCCACAGCGTCTTAATAAATTCTTTACATTTATTATTTCTTAATGAATATTCTATTAATGCTGATAATGTTAATATTTCATCAATTTCCCAATTAGGATATATTCCTGCATGAACTAGTATAGAGTTTAGATCATTATCAATATGAGTTATTTTTCTATTTCTCAACCATTTAATTATTTGCTCACTATCTTTATTGGAGAGAATTTCATAAAAAGTATTATTTTTATGAGCCCAAGGATTGATTTTGTAGTAAGCAGCTATTAAATGCAAATCGTGATTACCTAAAACAGTAATAGCTTTTGAGTCTAAATCCATTACATATTTTATTACGTCAAAAGATTTTGGTCCTCTATTTACTAAATCCCCAACTAACCACAAAGTATCTTTTTTTTTATCAAAATTTATTTCTTTTAATAGCTTTTTAAATTCTTTATAACATCCTTGAATATCACCTATAGCGTATGTAGACATCTTTAGTTTAGTATTTTTGGTATATTTAGTGAGAACATAGGTATCTCAGCATCAAATTTATATCCATTATCTGCAATCATCTGGTATGAGCCATGCATAGTACCAACGGGAGTGTTAAGTATAGCACCACTAGTATATTCAAATGACTCATGAGATTTTAATCTTGGCTGCTCGCCAACAACACCTAGACCACTAACTTCTTCAATTTTTTCATTTGCATCAGTAATTATCCAATGTCTGCTAATTAGTTTAGCTGGTATTTTACCGATATTTTTTATAGTAATAGTATAGGAAAAAAAATATCTTTCTTCGCTAGGTAGTGATTGATGTTCAATGTATTTTGTTTTTACTTTTATATTAATTTTATATAAATTTTCCATCATTTTTTATATCTCTATATAATTTTATCATTTCTGATATTGATAATTCTTCTGCTCTTTTATTAATATTATCATATAAATCTTCAGAATTTATGTTTATACAATTTTTTATTTTTTTTCTTCTAGTTGAAAATATTTTTTTTACAAAATTTAAAAAATCATCCAATTCTACATCATTAATAATAATATTTTTTATTGGAGTTAAAGATAAAAAAGACGAGTATATTTTTGGTTTAGGATAGAAATCAGATGGTTCAATATCAATATATTTTTCTATTTTAAAAAAAATTTGAGATAAGACAGAAAGTCTTCCATATGATTTTTTGCCATAGTTAGATATAACTCTATCTGTAAATTCTTTCTGCATCATTAAATGAATAGTATAAATATTTTTTCTATTTTCTACACATTTAGTTATTAACTTTGTTGATATGTTATATGGTATATTCCCAATAATTCTATATTTTTTATTAAATATATTATTAAAATCAGTTTTCAGTATATCTTCATTTATTATATTGATTTTATTTTTATATTTGTTTTTAAGAAAGTCACATAAATTTTTATCCTTTTCTACTCCAACATAATTTTTTGTTTTATTAATTATATGTTTTGTTAATGCACCTTTCCCAGGGCCTATCTCTATAACATAATCATTATTTTTTATATCTAAAATTTCTAAAATAGTGTTAATAGTATATTTATTAATTAAAAAATTTTGTCCTAGTTTTTTATTTGGTTTAATATTACTTTCCATTTGTTTTCTTAACTATTTCAATGGATGATTTTATTGCTGATATGAGACTTCTAGGATCAGCCTTATTTGTTCCCGCAATATCAATTGCAGTTCCATGATCTACAGAGGTTCTAATTATAGGCAAACCTAGAGTTGTATTTACTATATTCCCAAATGCAATTGTTTTTATAACTGGTAGAGCTTGATCATGGTACATAGCCAATATTAAATCAGTATCATTTCGTTTAAAAATAGTATCTGCAGAATATGGGCCATTAACATCGTAGCCTCTTTTTTTTAAGCTTTTAATTGCTGGAGAGATAATTTCTTTATCTTCTTTACCAATATATCCATCTTCTCCAGCATGAGGATTTAATCCGCATATATTTATTTTTGGATTTTTAATGCCAAATTTTTCAATTAAATCTTTATTAATTATTTCAACATAAGATTCTATTCTTTTTTTTGTAATTAATTTTGGTACCTTACTTAATGGTATGTGAGTTGTTAATAATGCTATTTTCAAATTATCTGAATGAAGCATCATAATAGGAATTCCACCTGTTTTTGTTGCTATATACTCTGTATGCCCTGAAAATTTTCTTTCATATTTTATTAAGATATTTTTTTGAACTGGTCCAGTAACTATAGCGTCTGATTTTTTTTTTAAACATGCTTCAATAGCAGTATCTAAAGATTCAAGAATCATAGGAGCATGTTTAACACTTGGACATCCAATTTTTACTTTTTTATTATTTTTAATATTATGCACAAGAATATTTTTTTTAGAATCCAACGGCAAGTTATCATTATCTAAATTTACATCTATAAAATTAATTTTTTCGTTTAATAGTTTAGCTCTTTCTTTTAAATGGTTAATATTTGTTATAGCAATAATTTTTGCAGGAAATTTTTTTTTAGCTATATTTATTAAAATATCATAACCTATACCAGATGGATCTCCTGGGGTTATAAGAATTTTTGGATATTTCTTCATTCAGAAAATGGATCCCATAGTTGTTGTGGAGAATTACTATTGTTTATTATAATATTATTAACTTGATTATTATTTTCATTAATATATCTTATAAAACTTTTTTCTTTTATTTCTATTAACCACGCATCTATAACTTCTCCGGACCTACTAGAAGTTATATATTGTTTTGCTAAATTTTGCATAATTACTTCTGTATTATCTTGTTTTCTCCTTTCTATAACTTCTAATATATGCCAACCATATTGAGTAGAAAAAGGTTTACTTATTTTTTTTAATGGTAAAGTATCAATTTTATCTTCAAATTCTGGAACAAAAGCTCCAGGTCCAGTCCAGTCAAGTTCCCCGCCTGTTGCGGCTGACATAGTATCATCTGAATGAGCTCTTGCAAGATCTGAAAATGATTCACCATTTTCAATTCTTTTTTTCAATTCTAAAAGTTTCTTTTGGGCTATATTATCAGTAACTATTGCATTTTTCTTTATTAGTATGTGTCTTACTCTTCTTTCTTCAATCTCAACATTTTGTATCTCTTTTTTATTTTCTAAATAGAAAATATAGTAACCGTTAGCTGTCTCAATAATATTACTTATTTCTCCTTTTTTTAAGTTTTCTAATTCTTTTAAGA
>Ga0315318_10001229_pt1 | contig 11233 bp, 9 predicted proteins | sample M1200m3416metaG_FD_203703 | JGI IMG/M metagenome (GOLD analysis project Ga0315318, IMG submission 203703) | Ammonia-oxidizing marine archaeal communities from Monterey Bay, California, United States - M1 200m 3416 | ecosystem: Environmental > Aquatic > Marine > Coastal | place: USA: California... | reverse complement strand
TCGTCGGACGATTCAGTTTTCATCGGCTCCGGGGTCTGCCCAGGACGGACTCGCGGTGTCGAGGAAACTGATGACGGAAGGCACTCAGTCCACTCAGAAGTGATTGATGTTAAATCCGGTGAGCATTACTTCGTGTCCTCGGTGCGATGAGTTCTTCTCCTACTGCCTGCACGTGCTCACGAGGTCATCGGATGGACACTGAACTCCTTGAGAGAACCGCAAGCGAACTGGTGGCTCCGGGTAAGGGGATCCTTGCCGCCGATGAGAGCAACGGGACGATGTCGAAGCGCTTGGCTGCTGCGGGAGTCGAACCCTCGTCCGAGTCCCGACGCTCGTACCGTGCAAACCTTCTCGATACAGCAGGATACGAATCTGCCGTCGGAGGCGTCATATTGTTCGATGAGACAATCAGACAGAACATGGACGACGACTCCCTCATAGTCGAGGCACTGAGTTCCAGAGGAATTCACCCAGGAATCAAGGTTGACACAGGGGCAAAGGACCTCGCCAATCACCCCGGAGAGAAGATCACTGAGGGCCTCGACGGACTCAGGGAACGCTGCATTGAGTACTTCGAGATGGGCGCACGTTTCGCCAAGTGGCGAGCCGTAATCCGCATCTCTGAGGGGATGCCTAGTCCTGCATGCATATCGACCAACGCGCACGCGTTAGCCCGGTACGCCGCTATCTGCCAGGAGCAGGGAATGGTCCCTATCATCGAGCCAGAGGTACTGATGGATGGCTCCCATGACGCGCAGCGCTGTTATGACGTCACAGCTGAGATTCTCGATGCGACCTTCGCTGCCTGCGCCGATCAGGGCATCCACATCCCCGGAGCTCTACTCAAGCCCAACATGATCATCGCTGGCAACGACTGCCCCGACCAGATCTCGAGGGAGGAAGTAGCTAGGTTGACAATCGACTGTCTAAGCAATCACGTCCCGCAAGACCTGCCGGGCATAGTCTTCCTGTCAGGAGGCCAGTCTGATGAGGATGCGACAGCTCACCTCAATCTGATGAACCAGATGGATGTCGAACACCCTTGGCAACTTTCCTACTCCTACGGCCGGGCACTGCAGGCACACGCTCTCACGACTTGGGCCAAAGGAGGTTCTGAGTCTGCAGTTGCAAGTCAGCGAATGTTCGCTCACCGGGCCAGCATGAATAGCCTAGCCCGAAGTGGAGACTGGAGTCCCGATTTAGAAGCCTAATCAGTTTTCGTCCAAGGCCCCAGGTCTCAGTTGCCAGACGCAGATTTCGTAGCGCCCGGAGAGAGCACCGCCTCGCTTCGTTGTTGCTACCTTCATGATGTCCTTGTCCTTGGACAAGACGTTCCCCAGTTGCTGAGGGGTAGTACCATGACGCATGGTGGAGTTCACGTGCTCAAGAATCTCTGTCGTGTTGGCCTCTCCTCTAACATCCAAGAATTTCTTTATTTTCTGCCGTAGTCTTGTTGTCCTCATTCTAAATCTCTCCTATTTGTTGTCGGGCTTAGCACGCTCGTGGTGCTTAACCCACTCCTCGGTCGCCCATTCCGAGAGTGGGGGGGTACTGCCAGTCATTCCGCTCTTGCGAACCGTCCCGATGCGGACGATACTTGCGTCTGACTCCATCAGTGATGCTAGATCTAAACTTCCCGAGTAACCTTCCTGACTACTCAGCCAGGCTGCAATTTCAGCACTGTTCCTAGGCTGCTCAGAGAGGTATTTGCGAATGATAAGTCGGATTATTTCCGCTTCCATCTGTCTTCCTCGAGCATACTCCCGGGCCTTGTAGTTGGCCCGATGCGCATAGGATGGCGGGCGCTGATATAACCGTTCTGCACGAAATCACACTTTTTCGTTACAGATAGTTGCTAGAAATGGGGGCGTTTTCAGGTTAGAACCAAGTGCGGAAATGAAACTGATATATTCTCCATAGGAAATGTGTAATTAACTGTAACTAAACAACATAATTTAATACATCAACTTTAGTAAGATGTATTGAGAGGTGGCGAGTGGTGTCAAATGAATCCCCTGAGCCTCTGAAACCCGATTATTCAGACAGTGCTTGGAAAATCAGGAGCAAGCATCGCAAGAGACTCCTTGACCGACTAACTGAGGGCGGTGCCACCGTCAGCGTGCTGGCTAGGGATGTCGAACTCAGGGTTCCGCATGCCTCTGCAGAGATAAAACGACTGAGAAATGATGGACTGGTCTCCAGTGATCTATCTGCTGGGAGCCGCGGAGCTAGAATCCATCTGACTGAATTGGGCTGGGAGTCAGTGAGGGCCGACGAGTGGGCGAGGGCATCCGAAGCGGCCCCCTTGCCCGAAGACTCCAGCATGTGCTGCCTGCTGTCTCGCGATGGTCCAAACCTCCTGCTTGGAGTAATGGAGCCTTGCGACTCTCCAATGCTGCTGATTCCAGATCGCCCCCCCGTTGCAATTCCAGGCAATCCCGGGTCCACCGGAAGCGATGGGGTTCCTTGGAGCTGGGCGGTACTCAGAGAGAGGGATCCTCGTTGGTTCGACCTTTCGTCGATGGAACCCAAGCCAAGCCCCCAACTTCCCTCAGATCCGGAAAACATAGCGGCTTACTCTGGTCAGCGTACTGTCGTCGGGATAATTCGCGCTCGACTGCTCGACTCCGAGCGACCGATAGCGATAGCGCCGGGTCAGTGGTTCGGATCTCCCGGCTTTCGACCCGCTCCCCCGTTGCCTGAGAGCAGCTATCATCGAGGACAATGGGTACTCGGTGCGTGCCATGAGATGTCACCTGAGATTAGACCAAAGGAGCCGGTGGTGGCTGTGCTGGAAGATAGACTACCTCGCTCCATGCTGCTTAGAACCGCGAGGAACAATTCTCTGGTAATCGCGGACCTCGGTGGGCTGGACACCGACGGCGACCCGTACCCTCTGGCAGCCCTCGATTCTTGGATCGAGAGGGCCCATCCTCGTTTGAGCGATACTGAGAGGAGACGCAGACTGGGGGCCCTAAAGGACAGGGTCAGCAAGACGAGAAAGGTCAGAACTGAGGATTCCACCTGGCGACGATTCAGGCAGGACTGGGGTGAATCGGTGTTCACCGAGGAAGGTGATTCAATCAAGATCCTCGACCTGAGGGGGCTGGGTGTGACGGCGGCCGAGGCACTAGTGAGATGGGCAATCATTGACGACGGCAAACGCCCCCTGACTGTCGAAGTCGGAACTGAAATGCCCGATGATTTGGTTTCATCAATCGCTTCTCACTCCAACCTCCGATTGGCACTCCTGGAGGGCGAGACAACCGCGTTCGCGGGCTTCGACCGACTGGACCCCGACCCTCTGAGGCCGCTGCCTTGGTTGCGTTTGAAAACCAAGGGAGGGCGGATATTGCCTATGCGACTGATCGACTCCACACAGGTCCCTTCGTCTTCAGGCCCTGATGGATCTGTCAGGCCCGAGTGGGAGTCCCTAGGCGTAAATATCGAGTTGTTCGGGGAGATTGACGAGGGCCACCTTTCAGTCATCAATTCAGCAGTAGTTCAGTACCCCACAGGCAATGAAGAGTGGGCCAACCAGATGGAGGCCAGATACCCTATTGCGGCTTGGATAGCATCGCCCGCTGAGACAAGATGGCCCCGCTGGCAGAGACTTAGGAGCCGACTTAGCCCGGAGTGGCTAGTACTCATGAATCTAGACGATCTCCCGCTGGAGAGACTCTCAGAGGTCGCCGACGAGGCACCTGATCTAGTCTTGGAAGAATTCTCCAAGAAGATTACCAGCAGGTTCAGGCAGGATCCCGACGCGGCATTGAGGACGAGGCCAGCAGAGGATCCGAAGCAAGCCACCCGCGGAGCCTCTTGGGTAGCAGCCCAACTGCTGTCGAATGCCCCCTGGTTGCCGGATCACATGCACTCGGATTTGCTCCGTTGGGCTCTGGAGGCATGGCTCTCCGAGCCCCCAAGAGACTCAATGCCGGCTCTCCAGGGAGTTGCGTGGCTTTACTCTCCGGGACGCAGCGACGAAACCAGTTTCAGGCCGATTATAGAGGGAATTCGGAGCAAGGGGAGAGAGTCTCCATCTGGTCATGACCTGCACACTTGGGCCAGCCTAGCAGACATGATGCTGGACGATGCGAAGACAAGTCTCGATGATTTGGAGAGGATACTGGAATTGCCTCCTGGCTGGTGGGCACCGGTCTCAGTCAAGATTCTCTCTGAGCTGCTTGAGGATGACGATTCTACAGAGTGGGTAATCGCCAATTCCATCTCTTGGTGCGCGGCGGTGCTGCGCCCGATAGGCGATTACTGCCAGGCACCCGGACTGCGTTCATACGAGCATCCCGGATGTGACTCCGAGTTGCACTCTCGCCTCTCACGTAGGCTGAGGGGCAGGCGTGAGCGACAGGGTCTGCCCGATAGCGCTGAACCGCTGCTCGATCTGCTCGATGCCCTAGACGCAGTGAATGATGCTAGACCACCTTCGCCAGGTAGGACCCATTCCCTATCGGGTTGGCTCGCCCAGCCGCTTGAGAAATGGCCGCAGTTCTCCTCGGTCGAGGCCATGGGCGGCGATTCTAACATCGCTGAGAGGCTGCTCTTGAGGAGCTCCGGGTATCATCCCGGAATCATTGCATCGACGTCAATTTCGGACTGAAAGCCCGTAATTCCGTGACCGAGAGGTTCTTGACCACCTCCAGTGGCCGATATTTGCCCGAGCTGCAACACCGTGGCGACGAAGCCCCCCGCTGGAGGAATAGAATGAATCACGGTACCAAGTTCGGGTCACCACTTGCCGAAGACCAGTGTGACCAGCTGCAACGGAATGATCACTGGAGCAAATCAAGTGGCCGGATTGTGTTAGGTCCCCCGATGACCGGAAGGAATGACTCAAGGGACTACCCCACAGTTCGACAGACGTCCTGGGGTGGGTCAGGCGCCCGAGCTTTGCTGTGAAGGATCGCCGTTACGCCCCGGGGCACACACTCCATTTATCCAAAAAAGGCGGGAATCTGATGCACGACGTCGGCCTAATCGGCGGCACCTTTGACCGCTTCCATGCCGGACACCTATCGCTGATGGAAGCCGGTTTGTCCGAGTGCTCATCCATCGAGGCGTGGCTCACCTCAGATCGGATGGCCCTTTCGAAAGACCCGCGGGTGAATCCATGGGCTACAAGGGTAGGGGAGATGAAGGAAGCACTGGGAGAAGATGCTAGCAGAGTGACCTTCCACATGCTCGATGACATTCACGGACCCGCGCCGGTGCATGCCGGTGCAACAGCGATTATCTGCACTGGCGAGACCCGTGGCGAGTGCGAGGAGATAAATCGTCTCAGGGAGGACAGCGGCCTGTCACCGCTGCATATCATCAGCGCAGGACATGTACTTGCATGGGACGGCGAACCAATATCCAGTTCAAGAATCAGAGCAGGCGAAATTGACCGTGACGGACAACCGTGGATTCCCGACTCAATCAGGACGGGCAAGGTGATCCTGACTCCTCGGGTCGAAGCAGAGCTCAAGGAGCCCTTCGGCCAGTTGGTCCCGGGTCCGGAAAACAACCCCTCGATTGCAATGGCAGAAGTACTCGCCCTTGTTGAATCGGAGTCAGGCCCCATCATCGCTGTTGGAGATGTTACTGTTCGTACCCTGCAAGACCTCGACCGTCCAGCCGACATCGCTCTCATCGACGGACTCACTAGGAGGGAGCCGTGGGAAGGAGCAGATGGAATCAATTCATCCCTATATGGGAGATTCCTAGAGTGCTCCAGTCCTGCAGGGTCTCTGACGCCTTCACTGTTGGAGGCCTGCGAGCGGGCTATGGATTCCTGGAAGAAAGACCGAGTCACCCACCTTATTCATGTCCAAGGTGAGGAGGATCTAGCCCCACTTATCTTGCACCCCCTTGCTCCATTGGGTGCTGTGGTCCTATATGGTCAACCAGGGAAGGGAGTTGTAGTTAGATGGTGCGGAGAGGACGCCAAGCAGCGCTGCCGTAGATTGTTGAGCGAATTTATTCCCGTTGAATAATCAGGACTCGGCATCAGCCATTGTGTGGATAGCAAAGCCGAAACTCACCATCACAATCATCACAGCGTAAACCCCGGGGTCAACCCAGGTTGTATTCATCAAGCTCCAATAGAGGTAGAATCCAACACCGAGGGCGATGAGCCAACTTGCGATGGTGCGGTTGAATCCTTCATCAGGGGAGAATAGACTGGACACAATTGCTCCCTGGGGGATGCCACCGACCCAAGCAGAGAAGCCACCTTCGACGGCCTTCCCCATTCCCAAGACACCTAGGCCTAGGAGAACTACGCCAATCAGTCCGAAGAAAATGTCGTCTCTGACCACCTCGAACCCGTCATGTGCGATGTTTGAAGAAACGCTGTCACCAGCGATAAATCCAATCCACAGCACTTTGATTCCGGATGAGTAGGCTCCGGAAAAGAGGTTCACTACAGTCAGTAATAGCACCCAGACGCCTAGTAATACGGCGGCGCTGGACGCAGTGCTGCTAGATCTGGTTAGGGCACTGCCCCACTCGGATTCCTGCATGGACATCGAGCCGGCGACCTTGCCCTTCGGTTTAACGCTTGTCTGAGGACAGAACAGCCACTCAGAGTTGGCTCTGCAGGTTGTATCTGCCCAACGCGGCCTCGGCAATCAGAGGCTCACTCTCACTCATTGTAGTGATGGCATCCACGGCTTTGGGTATGGCCGAGTTGACTTGCTTACTCCTGCCGCCACGACCTTTGCTGACGTTCCTAGCCATAATCAGCCCGAGCGTGTCGAGCTCGTTAAGCAGCGACGAAATCCTCCTAGGGGTGAGCGGCTCGACGCTAATCTTCATGCAAGCTTCGGTATAGGTCCGGTAAGTCTCCCCCGTGGAGATGTTCCTCAGACCGTTATCCTCATTCATCCTGATTGAGAAGAGCAGTAGTTTCTGGTGGAGAGGAAGAGTCTTCAGCACAGGAGTCACCTGATCGTACTCCAACTGGCTCTGTGCCAGTCTGACGTGCCTAGGATCTACAGTCTTCTGAGCCCGCTGCTCCGCCTTCTGCACCGAGATGCGCAACAGGTCAAGCGCCCTTCGTGCGTCCCCATGCTCCTGCGCGGCCAACGCCGAGCAGAGTTCGAGCACACCAGGATCTAGGACTCCTTCGCGTAGACCAGTGCTCACGCGCTCGGCTAGAATGTCTTGGATTTCTGGAGCCCCATAGGGGTGGAAAACAACGTCCTCCTGACTCAGCCTTGAGCTGACTCGTGGGCCGAGTTGCTGGGTGAAGTGCAGATCGTTGCTGATTCCGATGAGGCAGCAACGGGCGTTCCGCAGAGATGTGTTGAGGCTGGTCAGATTGTACAGCAATCCATCGCCGGCTCTGGCCACTAGATTATCTATCTCATCGAGCACGATAATGTGCACACCGCCCGCCCGATCCATCCTCTCGATTAGGGCATCGAGAACCCTGTCGGTCGGCCAGCCGGTGAATGGGATAGGGGTGTCCCCGCGTCGAGCGAGTTGGGTGGCGATGGTCTGAACGACGCGGTACTTGGTGTCCACGACTCGGCAGTTGATTTCGTATGTCTCGACACTCTGCCCCATCTCCTTGCCCTTGTCCAGAAGTTGCCCCAAGACGAATCTAGTTACCACGGTCTTGCCTGATCCAGGTACTCCGTAGAGCAACATGTTCGAAGGGATGTGACCGTTCAGGGCATCGACCAGATTGCGTACCAGCGACTCGACCTCGTGTTCCCTGTGGGGTAAGGTGGAAGGCTCAAAAGCGTGGTCGAAAGCCTTTCTGTCGACGAAGAGACTGTCCTGGCCAAGAATCTTTTCGAAAATGTTTCCGTCCATTTTCTATCTCCTTGATACCAATCGCACATTCAACCTCCTCTCTTACCCGGGTAGAGTAGGTGTCGGCTAACGCGGATTCACAGCGAGTGTGTTGGAGGTAATAAGACTGTCCGAGAAGTTCGAAAACTCGCATGTATTAACCATCACTTAGAACCCCGAAATCATGGCTCTATATCATCCGTCAACGAACTCGTATTATTGTCTACAGTGGGACGTTTTTATCACCTATCCGCCAGTGTATTTTTTGCATCGAATTCATTCTTTTAACTCCTTCATCATCTCCATCCCTCGTTCCCGATAATCTGGCTCCCAGAGACGTCTATCACAGCGTCATACAACATCATAGCAGGGCGAGGTTCGAGAGGAATGATGCACGCCAATATAAAACAAGATAAATTATTCACGGATTTCTTTGCAGAGTTAGTTGACCATCCTCACCTATATCCAGGTAGTCACCATCCTCGAGTTGGATGATTGATTCGGGCAAAACAGGAATCCTGAAACCCTCCTTCACTCCAGTGGCGCTGGCGAAGTTGTGAGTCACCAAGACCAACGCGCGAGGATGCCTCTGGGCGAATGCAATTGCATCCGATGGAGTATGGTGGTGGGGGCTATCTACGAAGTCAGGGATGCCCATCTCGAGCAGCACAACATCGGCATTCGGGGCCCGCTGCTCGATACCTTCGCAAGGACCTGAGTCCCCGCAATGGAGGAGCCTGAATCCACTCTTGTGCACGAGTTCGTAGCCGTGCGGGTCAGTCTCTGGAGTATGGCTCACTGGGAACCTCTCGAAGCTCCAGTCTGTTCCTGTCAGCACACCCGACTCCGACTGTGACCAATCGACCCCACTTTCTAAGGCATCATCGAGACTTCCAGGGAATCCCGTTCTACACAAGCCACCGAGTATTTCCCTGCCGTCTGGTCTGAGGTGGACCCCCAACGTGTTCTCAGATTCGGGGTCCGAGATGTATTTCCTCTCAAGCAGTATGAATGGGAAGCCGAAAGTATGGTCGGCGTGCCAATGAGTGATTAGGAGGTGCTTGAGATTAGCGGGCGAAACTCTAGCCCGTCGCAGTTGAACCAGCGCCGTCGGTGGCGCGTCTACCAACACGATACCGTCGAGCAGTGCGAGTGCGTGCATCCGGCCTATGGGTGAGAAAGCATTCCCTGTACCGAGGAAGTCAATGCGCGCCACGAGCCGCGATGAGGGCATCATGACTTGACCTCATCGCCTTACCTCTCTCTGCTCTCGCAGTACCCGTTCAGCATTTCTTCATAAACAGGTCGTGTTTCGCGGGAGCGAGATTCAGAGGAACTTGTCATGTCGGATTGGAGCGCAAAGAATCCATACTCCTCTAATCTGAATGAGAACTACGTTCTCAATGGTGAGGGGTCGCGCAAGGAAACTCGGCACATCGTCTTCGATCTCGGTGACTCCGGCCTACAGTACAAGGCCGGCGACGCACTAGGGGTGATTCCAAGTTGCCCGCCTGAACTGGTGGAGGATATTCTGGCCACTTGTGGCTTCTTGGGCGAAGAAGAGGTCGAGACCCATCTAGGAACTTGCAGTTTACGCGAGGCGCTTACTAATCGATATGAGATTCACAGAATTTCGAAGAAGTGGATTGAGGGACTCGGGTCCAAACTGTCATCTGGAACAGGTAACATCGAGATTCGAATCGTCCATAGGCAGCGAACCTCGTCACAAGATGGCTCAGTAGTGATGGACTGGAGGGGGAGTGGAGCCGAGGATGACATTCCAGACGGCTATGTTGAAATCGGCTCAGCCGGTGACCCCGCCGAGGCACTCTGGGCCGAACTGACAGAGGATTCCAAGGCAATGGAGGACTACATCTGGTCGCGCGACTACATCGATGGTCTCGCAGACTTCGGGCATATCGGTTTCACTCCTCAGCAGCTCGTCGAGGGCATGGACAGACTCAAGCCGAGACTTTACTCAATCGCCAGCAGTCCTGACTTTGAACTTGGTACCGTCCATCTCACAGTCGCTATTGTCCGTTACAAACACCACGAGCGGAATCGGGCTGGACTTTGCACCGGATTCATGGCAGACCGCTGCGAGATTGATGAAACTGAGATAGGAGTATTCATGTCTCCAACGAGGTCTTTCGTCTTGCCCGAGGACGGCTCAACAGATGTCATCATGATAGGGCCGGGAACGGGAATCGCTCCATTCAGGGCCTTCCTACAGCAGCGCGAGATCGACGGCGCGAGCGGGCGCAACTGGCTATTCTTCGGCGACTGGACCGAAGAGGGAGAGTACCTGTATCGCGAGGAGATGGAGGCCTGGAAGGATAGTGGCCTCATTGATCGTCATGATCTGGCTTGGTCGCGCGCGGGCCCAGAGAAGGTCTACGTCCAGCATCTGATGAAGCAGAACGGTGAGCAAATCTGGAACTGGATTGATGGCGGCGGATACTTCTATGTCTGTGGCGACAAGAATTACATGGCCAGAGACGTCCACACCACTCTAATCGAAATCTGCTCAGAGTTCGGCGAAATGTCAGAAGACGAGGCCAAGGAGTTCGTCGAGACCGGCTTGATGAAGACTGAGAAACGATATCTCAGAGATGTCTACTGACCCCTACTGCTCCGCATTGCTCATACGGCGCGCGCTAGGAGCGGTTCACCATGTTCCGGCGAGTGCTCATCGCCAATCGCGGCGAAATCGCACTCCGAATACTCCGCTCGCTTCGTTCGTTGGGAGTCGAGGCTGTGGTCATACATGGGCGCGATGACAGACTCACACTCCCAGTCAGACTGGCCGATGAGGGAGTGTTCATCGCGCGCGATGACCCACTGGCTTCTTACCTCGACATCGAAGCTGTCGTCTCCGCTGCCAAGGAAGTCGGTGCAGATGCAGTGCATCCTGGATACGGGTTTCTAGCCGAGAACCCCGCTCTGGCCGAGAGGTTGGCCGAGGAGGGAATAACCTTCATTGGGCCAAGTCCCGAAGTCCTCAGACTGCTTGGGGACAAGATATCTGCTAGAGACGCGATGGTGAGGGCGGGCCTGCCCGTCGCACAAGGATCTGGTAAGTCGATATCGAACGAAGAGGAAGCTCGGACCATGGCTGAGAACATCGGCTATCCAGTTATGCTCAAGGCGGCGGCTGGCGGCGGAGGCATAGGCATGCAGATTGTAGAGTCTGCCGACGACTTCGAGACTGCACTGAGGCTGTGCCAAGGTCGCGCACTGTCGGCTTTCGGGGATGATAGGGTGTTCGTAGAGAAATACATTGAAGGGGCCCAGCACATCGAATTCCAAGTGCTTGGTGATGGTTCCAAGGCTATTCACTTCGGCGAGAGGTTCTGCTCCATCCAACGGAGGCATCAGAAAATCATCGAGGAGGGCCCTTGGCTATCTGAAGAAGTACGTGAGGAACTCGGCG
>Ga0315318_10001226_pt1 | contig 11243 bp, 11 predicted proteins | sample M1200m3416metaG_FD_203703 | JGI IMG/M metagenome (GOLD analysis project Ga0315318, IMG submission 203703) | Ammonia-oxidizing marine archaeal communities from Monterey Bay, California, United States - M1 200m 3416 | ecosystem: Environmental > Aquatic > Marine > Coastal | place: USA: California... | reverse complement strand
TCTGGACAAACTTCAATTCTTTATTTTGATATTTTAGATACATTTCTCAAAGACAGACCTATTGCTGCATCATATAACTTGAAAATTTTTCATGATGGTAAACAAATTAGTGAAACTAGTGATGTAAGCTCAAACTCTAAGGAAGAAAGTAATAGTTATGAATTTTTTATTCCTTCAGATGTATCAGGAATAATTAATGTAAAATTTCAGAAATTAGATGACAGTAAGGTAGCAAATTTAGAAATTCCATTAATAGTTGATAGGAAAAATGTCACTACATCTGATTATAAAATTCCAGAGTGGGTAAAAAATAACGCTGGATGGTGGGCAGATGGACAGATACCTGACTCTGCGTTTGTACAAGGAATTCAATTCTTGATAAAAGAAGGAGTTATCATTATTCCTACAACAGAACAGGAAACAAGTTCAGAATCTACATCTATTCCAGAGTGGGTAAAAAATAACGCTGGATGGTGGGCAGATGGACAGATACCTGACTCTGCGTTTGTACAAGGAATTCAATTCTTGATAAAAGATGGAATTATTGTAGTTTAACTCTATTCTTTATTACAATTATTGCTGCAGCAGGTACTACAAAATACATTCCAATATTTAGTAGAATGATTCCAATACCATAACCTAACATTTCTTCTTCAGTATTCACATCAACATAATTGAGTAGTGTTAATGAAGTAAGTAATGGAGTTAGTGTTATTTTGACTGCTTCTTTGAAAACTGGGTTTTCTCTTTCATAATCTGCTACATATGGTGAGAATGAATAATAGAATTGATTGAATCCAGTCATGAATGCAGTTCCTGAATGTGTTGACATTACTGTACCATCTCTAATCTCTCTCAAGAATTGAACTTGTGGTGCCATTTCAGAGCCAAATGCTGCAGTTGCAATTAGACAACCACCACCTTCGCTTTGTTCTGTGTTAGAATCTTGGTCAATTCCATCCGGAGTGTAGGTAGTTGAGTCCGGTCCTGAATGAATTAATTTGAAAGATTCTAAGATGGTCTTTACCTCATCCTCATGATTATAATAATCTGTTAAATGATTCGTATATTGAATTGTGTAAACTCTATTATCATTTACAAATAGAATTGTTGAGAAACCTACTTCTCTAACTTGATCATTTAGATTTTCAAATTTTCCTGTTGCACGAAGTATGTATGCAGGATTACTGTCAATTGATGTTTTTCCTTCATCTGTAATTGTTAAAACATTCTGTGCTATTAGAGGAGCAATTTTATTTTGTATTTTGTCTATTTCATCTTCAAGAGTACCTGACGTACCATCAATAGATATTGAGATTGCAGGACTTGAAGTTGAAGTTTGAGACCCCAAGATTACTAGATCAGGAACAGAAGGTTCTGTCTTTGGCGGAGATTGTATAAGCCATCCAACTGGTGAATTAAAAGATATACCAAGATAATTGTTAGTGTAAAGTTCAGGTTCTAATTGTAAAATTTCTACGTTAGTTCTAGTTGGTGTTCTTTGATCAATAATGTCAGGTATGTCACTACGATCTACTATTTTTGCTTGAATTAGTGCTGATTTACTAGTCTGAATTGCTTGATCATTTGGTAATGTTTGTAATCCAGCAATTTTATCTAAAGTATCAAAACTTGCTTGAGTAATTATTCTTCCAAAAACAGTGTATTGACCATCAAGAAATGTAGAGTCTTTATGAACAATAAAAAATTGTGAGCCAGCACTGTTTGGATCATTTGATCTTGCCATGGATACAATTCCTCTTTCATGTGAGATATCGTTAAATTCTGCATCTATTTTATATCCTGGATCACCAGTTCCCCATTTTGCCATAGAGATTCCAGCTTGGGCCGAAAGTGGATCACCGCCTTGAATCATAAATCCAGTAATTATTCTGTGAAAATAGGTTCCATCATAAACTCCATCTTTTGTTAATTTTAGAAAATTATCAACATGATTAGGTGCATCATCAGAAAAAAATTCTATAACAATGTTACCAAGGGATGTTTCTAAAATAACAACAGGATCATTAGGTTCTGCAAATACATGAGGAGTAAAAGTCATAATCAGCAGCAAAAATAGTATAGAATAAAATTTTCCATTCATAAATTTTGAAATTTCATCTATAATAAAAATCAGATCTGCAATTGACTTTTAACGATCTATTTTTCAACTTGTTCTATGGAATTTGATGAAAAGATTCACACTCATTTGATGTCTGTATGGAGAGAATCAAAATCATTTTTTGGTATTGGTGGAAAAGAAGGAATGTTACTACTAACAGATAATCATTTCATATTTCTAAAAAGAACTGAGAGAATGAAAAAATGGTGGGGTGCAGCAAGTAAAAGACAGATAGTTACGTTATTACAAAATAAAAATACAATGACTGACAAATTGGACGGATATGAGGAAAAAGACTTGCAAGTTGATTTAGAAGAAGTTAAGAAAAAATATATCAGTAAAATTACATTTGATAATATTTTAGAGATTGAAGAAGAAGAAAAAACATGGGGAAGCGTATTAAAAATAAAGGCAATAGAAAATGAAAAGAAGAAAAATTATGAATTTTCGATTGTACAAGACTGGGTAAAGTATCCAATTAAAGATCCAACAAAATATCTTAACGTTGATTGGAAACCATGTATAGAGTTCATCAGATCAAGACAAAGAGTCATAAAATAAAATGAATAAAGTTTTTGCTGTAGGAGTAGGTCCAGGCTCACCAAAATATGTTACAGATATTGTAAAAGATGCAATATCACAATGTGATGTTGTAATTGGTTATGGATATACGATAAAAACAATTGAAGAATTTGTCAAAGGTAAAAAAATACTTGAAGTAACGATGCAGAATCAGGAGGAAGCATATCAAAAAATTTCAAAAGAGGATAATCATACCATTTTAGTGCCTTTTACAGGTGATGTTAATTTTTCAGAGTCTGAGGTGGTGGATAGGTTAATTGAAATTTATGATGAGGTTGAGATAATTTCAGGAATTAGTTCAACGCAAGTAGCTGCGTCACATGCTAAAGTCCCAACAGATAAATCCAGAGTAATTACCATGCATATTTCAACATCTATTGAAGAGAAAAAATTAGAATTACAAAAAGCGTTAATTGATGGATACAGTGTAATACTTGTTCCAAGACCATGGCCAAAAGTCCCAGAAAAACACTTTATGCAATCTGAAATTGCAAAATATTTGAGGCAAAGTGGGTTTAATACTTCAAAAATGAGAGTACATGTCTACGAGTCAATAACTACAGAAAATGAAACTAGTTTTGAAGGAACAGTTGATCAATTAGAAGGAAAAGAGTTTTCTGACCTATCTGTAATGGTTTTCAATCAAGCAACACTTGAATCATATATCAATTTTGAATAGTCATGGGTAAAAAAGCACCAATGTGGACTCCATCAAAAAAAGAATTAGAGAAAATATTAGAAGTAGATAATGTGCATGAATTATTTCTAGTTGGACAAGTCTGTATTGAGAGAATATTAGAGAAAATATTAGAGAGGAAATTCAATATTCCTTTAGAAGCACTAGACGATCCAATGATTATGTGGTCTCAAAAATACCTGATACTGGAAAAATCTGGTCTACTCAAAGGTAATGTTAAGAAAAATGTTGGTTTGATTAACAGTATAAGAAATAGATATGCACATAGATTGAAACCTGATGAAAAAGCTATTGAAAACAATATCAGAGAATTAGACTATCTTGGTGCATCACACACAAGTCCAATTACAAAATTTGAAAAGTATAGAATTTGTGTTATCAGTACTTTTACAGCATTAGAGAGAATGTTGTAAATTTATTAGAGAAAAAACCTACGTCATATTATGAAGCCAGAAAAATGTGCATATTGTGGCGATATGGTCGATTTACCATTTGAATGCACATATTGTAAAGATCCATTTTGTGATGAACACAGACTTCCAGAAGACCATCGTTGTGTAAAATTAACAGTGATAAGAGCTAAAAAGTTTGGAGAGAAAAGAGTGATTAGAGATGGAGGACCAGGTTCCAGTAAATTAAAAAGATTTTTTGGAAGGTTTCGTTAATTTAGTAGTCCACTTTTGTCGGATCAATTTTTGAACGCCTAGCCTGATAAAATAACGTGACAGCTAATGCAAGCATTACCAAAATTGACATCCATAATGGTTCAACATGTGTATTATTTTCTTGGGTAACAATCATTGAAGGAAATACAACATAAATCACAGATAGAATTATCATAACAATTCCTTGTGATGTAAGCTTTTTCCATGATGTAATTTTGATTGCTCTACTGATTAATTCTATTACAGCAAGAGCTATGAACGGATAAATTGTAAATGCTAAAAAATCAATTATATCAACTGAGCCGGGATGAGACATGCTATTCTTCTATTCTAACTTTTAATACAATTCCATTTGAAATTAATGCTTGTGCATTTTCATTAGGAATAGTTGCAATATCTTCAGGTTTGAATGGACCATATTTCTCCAGATCAACACCAACAATCTCATCAAATTCTTTGACAAATCTTACTGTTACAGGTTTTATTTTATTTTTTGTGGAAGTATTTTCAAGAAATTTTGATTTTCCATTAATTATTCCAGATATTATCATATTTTTTCGCTCATTCGTTTCATCGTTTGAATCAATAACAAATTTTTCTTCATCAGTTAAGGCGTTATAGGATATTTTAGAAGAATTAGAAATTTTCTCTAGTCTTTTATTTATTAGAAGTTCAGTAAGATTTGTAGCAGTTGAAATAATCTGGTTTTTTGTTTTCTTTTCAACTCCATCATATTCTTCATTTTTTAATTTTCCAATAAGGTTTGATAGATTTCTGAAAAAATTAATACTAAGTTCTTGTGGTTCATCAGTTTGAAATTCTTGCATCACTATTATATGCAAATTTTTTAGATCTAGTGATTCAATAGATGACATTTTAATACAAAGTTAATCTTAAATGGTACGTTTAATTCTTTTAGCTTGAAGTAGAAAATTGCCGTACAAAGTAATAGGTGGCAAAGCCACACACGTAAAATATTCATCAGACGAGGTATTCTCTAGAATAAAACATGAGGATATCAAGTTTATAGATCTTCAATTTACGGGTCTAACAGGTAGATTTCATCATACCACAATCTCAGCAAATACATTCACGCCTGATCAGATGGAAGATGGATTACCAAAATTAGATGGTTCTTCAATTGTAGGATTTACTGAAATTGCTGATTCTGATCTAATACTAAAACCAGATCCAAGCACATTTGCAATAATTCCATGGGTGAAAGAGAAAAAAACTGCCAGATTATTGTGTGATGTATACTGGGGCGGAGGAAGAGGACGTTTAGAAAGTGATCCTCGAGGAATTTGCCAGAAAGCAGAAAAATATGTTAAGACACAGGGATTTGATTTTAGTAATTGGGGACCTGAAGTAGAATTTTTTGTATTTGATAAGGTACACTGGGATGTTTTAACACCATACAAAGGTCAATCATATTCAATCGAATCTTCTGAATCACCATGGAGTCAAGAAGGAACTGGTTACCCTATGGGATTACAAGAAGGATATTATCCAAGTACCCCATCAGATACTCTTGCACCGTTTAGAAATGAATGTGTTGATGTATTGAATGATAATTTTGGAATTTTATGTGATAATCATCATCACGAAGTGGCAACAGCAGGACAATGTGAGATTGATATCAAATATGATTATATGACAAATTCTGCAGATGGTGCTCAAACATACAAGTATGTTGTAAGAAATGTTGCACAACAATTTGGCAAAGTAGCCACAATGATGCCAAAACCAATTTCAATGGATGCTGGCTCAGGCATGCACACAAATGTCAGCTTATGGAAAAAAGATGATAACACATTTTATGATAAAGATGCAGATTTAGAATTAAGTCAAATTGGGCGTTATTTTTGTGGCGGAGTAATGGAACATGCAAAAGCATTAACTGCAATTACAAATCCTACAACAAACTCATACCATAGATTGGTTCCAGGTTATGAAGCACCAGTTTACATTGCATGGAGTTCAAGTAATCGTTCTGCAACAATTCGAATTCCTGGTCATTTTAAGGGAGAAAAATATGCATATATGAAAAGAATGGAGTATCGTGTACCTGATCCTGCATCTAATCCATATTTGGTATTTTCATCAGTGTTGGCTGCCGGTCTTGATGGAATTAAAAAGAAAACAGACCCAGGAGATCCTGTAAAAGAAGATATTTACAAAATGACAAAATCAGAAAGAAAGAAGCACGGAATTGATACTTTACCTGCAAATCTTGGAAGAGCATTAGACGAGTTAGAAAGTGATAGAAAGTTTCTAAATCCAGTTTTCTCAAATGATGTTTTAGATAAAATTATTGAATTAGAAAGAAGAGATCATAGAGAAATTGCGATTAGACCCCACCCACACGAATTTTATCTTTACTTTGATGTTTAGATAAAAGGAATGATAGAGCGCTCAGCTAATTCATAAATTAAAATCAGTGAAATAATCATCATTCCTAGCCCACCACACACCATTAATGACCTAAATTTTTGGTTTTTTGTTGCTAGGAAAATCATTATTCCACCACCAAGCCCTAAGAAAATTGATAACATTCCATAAACCACAGTGGTGATTTCTGCGTTAATTGTAAGCGGAGTAAATATGCCAGACAGAAATGCCGCAGCTGCGACAATGTAAATATATTTTGAACCAGATTGAAGAATTGACTTTATACTATTAGGTTCATTTTTGGATTGAATATCATTCTGTATAAATTCGGTTTTTTCTTCTTTCGGGACAGAATCGTCTTTTGGATTATCAGATAATCTTCTATGTTTAACCATGATAATTTAGATTGAAATTGTGTTGATTAAAATTTTTGCTAATCTACATTCCCATTCCAGGTGGCATTCCGCCCATGCCGCCCATTCCAGGTGGCATTCCGCCCATGCCGCCCATGTCAGGCATTCCACCTTCTGCACCTGGTGGCGGTCCTGCTGATTTTGCAGTAGCAATTACATCATCAATTCTTAAAATCATACATGCAGCTTCTGTTGCTGCAGAAACAATTTGGTGCTTCACTGCTAGTGGTTCAATAATATCAGTTGCTTTCAAGTTACCAACTTTACCTTTCATTACATCAATTCCAGTCCATTTCTCGCCTTTGATTTGTTTTGCACGTAAGTGAGTTAGGGTATCAATAGGATCCATTCCTGCGTTTTCAGATAATGCTAAAGGAATTGATTCTAATGCTTCTGCAAATTTTTCAGCAGCTAGTTGTTCACGTCCTTCAAGTGATTTTGCCCAATTTCTGATTTTTGTAGCACAAAATGTTTCTGGTGCACCCCCACCTGCAACTATAGATGGCAATTCCATTACATCTCTTACAACCATTAGTGAATCATGAACTGAACGTTCTACTTCATCAACAACTCTTTGTGAACCAGCACGTAGTAGTAGAGTTACAGATTTTGGATGTTTACAACCTTCTACGAAAACCCATTTGTCTTCTTCTACTTTCTTTTCTTGTATTAATGATGCTGAACCTAAATCTTTTTCAAATAGATCATCTAGATTAGTTACAATTCTTGCACCTGTTGCTTTTGCAAGTTTTGATAAATCACTTTCTTTTACACGCCTTACAGCCAAAATTCCTGCTTTAGATAAATAATGTTGTGCCATGTCGTCAAGTCCTTTTTGACACAAAACTACATTTGCACCAGAACTGATAACTTTGTCAACCATTGTTTTGAGCATTTTATTTTCTTCATCCAAAAATGCTTTCATTTGTTGTGGGTTTGAAATATTAATTTTTGCATCGGTTTCAGTTTTGTTAATTTCAAGTGCTGCGTTTAGAAGTGCAATTTTTCCTTCTGTAATTTTCTTTGGCATTCCAGAATGAACTATTTCTTTATCTAAAACAATTCCTTGAATGATTGAAGAGTCTTTTATTGAACCACCTGATTTCTTTTCTACTTTAATATTATCAATGTCAACGGTATATTTATCACCGTTCTTTTCTGCAACGGCTTTTACTGCTTTAACAATCATCTCTGCCAATTGTTCAGAATCTTTTCTAACTAGTTTTGTTTGCATGGATGTCTTTGCAATTTTTAATAGAATTGCATTATCAGTTGGTGAAACTTTATCTGCAATTTGATCTAAGAATTCTTTTGCTTTTTTTCCTGCCTTTCTATAACCATCAACAATTATTGTTGGGTGAACATCTTGTAGGACAAGTGTTTCAGCATGTTCTAGTAGTGCACCTGCTAATACAACTGCAGATGTTGTTCCATCTCCTACTTCATTATCAGTAGTCTTTGCAATTTCAACTAGCATTTTTGCTGCTGGATGTTGTACATCAATTTCTTTTAGAATTGTTGCACCATCATTTGTAATTGTAACGTCACCTAAAGAGTCTACAAGCATTTTGTCCATTCCTTTTGGACCTAAACTAGTATGAACAATTTCGGCTATAATTTTGGCAGCTGCAATATTATTTTTCTGGGCTTCTCGTCCCTTCACTTGACTTGCGTCATCTTTGAGAACTACAACTGGCATGTTGCCTTTTGGAGTTTGTGCTGCCATGTATCAAAACGCCAAATTTCAAAATATATAGCTTCTTGATCAAAAATAAGCCAAAAGATCGCTGTTCTTAAATTAGGAAAATCGAGTTGAAAGTCATGGGTGATTCAAACAAGGAGTCGTATGATAAGATTTTTTCCAGCCTTGAAAAGCATCATGAATGGTTTGAGAACTCAATTCCATTAATTGCTAGTGAAAATATTCCTAGTCCAGCTGTACGAGAAGCCGTTATGTCAGATTTTGGTAATAGATACGCTGAAGGCTGGCCAGGTGAGCGAGTCTATGCTGGATGTACCTACATTGACGAAGTAGAAATTCAATGTATGGAGTTGGCACAAAAATTATTCAAAGCTGAATTTGCAGATGTAAGAAGTGTTTCTGGCGTTGTGGCAAATTTGGCGATTTATTCTGCTTATTCAAATCCAGGAGATGTTATGATTGCATCGTCAATTCCTGCAGGAGGGCACATTTCACATGGTAAAAAAGAACATTCAGGTACTGCAGGATTAGTACACGGATTAGACATTGAGTTCTTTGCATTTGATCCTGAAGAAATGACATTAGATGTTGATAAAACAAAAGCTAAAGTTGAAGCTTTGAAAGAACAAGGGAAATTACCAAAGATTGCAATGTTTGGTGGTTCAGTGTTTTTATTTCCACACCCAGTAAAAGAGTTAGCTGATTTTCTAAAAGGTCACGGTATGCACATTAATTATGATGCAGCACATGTTGCAGGATTAATTGCAGGTGGAAGATTCCAAGACCCACTTAGAGAAGGAACAGATACAATGACTATGAGTACTCACAAAACTTTGTTTGGTCCACAAGGAGGATTAGTGTTAGGATTTGAAAAACACGCAGAAGAAATTAAAAAAGCAACGTTCCCAGGATTAACAAGTAGTCATCACATTCATCACATGGGTGCTAAAGCAGTAGCATTTGCAGAAGCATTAGAGTTTGGAAAAGATTATGCAGAACAAACAATCAAAAATGCAAAAGCATTAGCTTCAGAATTAAACAATGTAGGATTCAAAGTGCTAGGAGAAAAGAGAGGTTATACGGAATCACACCAAACAGTTGTGGATGTTTTAGATTATGGTGATGGTGGAACAATTGAAGCTGATTTGGAAAAAGCAAACATCATTGTAAATCGTCAGTTAATTCCTGGAGATTTGAAAGCCAATCGTCACTATATGCATCCGGGTGGAATTCGTTTAGGAACATCAGAGATTACTCGCCTAGGAATGAAAGAATCTGAAATGAAAGAGATTGCATCTTTGATGAAACAAGTTATTGTTGATAAAAAAGATGCAGGGGAGATTGCAGTACACGTAAAAGAGTTCAAAACCGATTTTAAAAAGACCCAATACTGTTTTGATAACAAACTTGGTGCCTACGAATACGTAAAATTACGCTAATTCACATAATCAGTTAACAGTTGTTGTGAACCATCGCCTTTTCCAAAGAGTAGTTCGATTTCGTCTGATAAAGTCATGATTCTTCCTTTAAGGTATGGATCTACATCATATTTTGTGACTAGTTTCTTTGCTAATGGAAGATATTTTTCAATTGAAGGTCGGGTAATTGTTTGGAGTAGCTTGTGGCCACATGTACATTTTCGTAACAATGGCATTCGTCTATACTTTGCACCACATGCAGTACAACGAAACTTTTGTTTTGCATATGCACGAATGTTTCCCATAATATCAGGAATGAGATGTGTTTGTATTAGATATGAAACAATATCCCTTGTTTCAACAGCATTGATAATGTCTGCGTTTCTAATTTGTAAATCAAGCTTGTCAACCATTGACTCAAGTGTTGAATATGCACTTCGTGGTTTTGATGTTGTCAGTGTTGTTGTGTTATGCGTGAAAAAATGATCATAGAAAATGTTTTCATCGCCAGTGTCTTTTCTCATTGCTAAAGTTTCAATTGAAGATATTGTTCCAGATTTCTCATGATTATAACTTGATTCATAAAAATCGAGTGGGAATCTTTTTGCAACCTCAAAGTTGTGTGCCTGAGTTTGTGCCTCATGTGGCAGTACAATTGGTTGAATTAAGAGAGGTGCATCCATTAATCCTCCAATTTTATCAGACAAGAATTGTCTTGAGAAATTTAACAGTGCGTCTAGTAGCAACATGACAGAATCAGCATCACCATCTGCATCTCTTCTTTTTGCAGAATGCCATATTGGACTAGCAAAACAAACATGTGTTTTTGTATAACCAATTAGTCGTCCGGTAATTCCTACAGAGGTGTGTGGTGCAAGACCAATTACTAGATGACCTAGTAAGTCCTGAGTATTTTTTATGTTGTAAAATGGTTGCTTGCCAAAAAATTTCTGTAGTTCAAAATCAATATACTTTGAAACATTAACAAGATATTCAGCACTTTCTAAGGGGATTATTACATCCTGCATTTTTAATTCAATTAATTGTTCGTCGTTTGTGATTGGATTTCCATCTATATCCTTTTCATATCCTAATTTGTTGATTTGTTCAATTGTTGTGCCTATCCAAGCCAGTTTGAAGTGTGTTAAAGGCGAGTTTGTGGCATCAAATCTAACAGTTCCATCTTTGAAAACAGATAATCCAAATTTTTGCCTAATTAGTCCTTTTTCTAGGGGTTCAGGGATTTTTTCCTG
>Ga0315318_10001225_pt1 | contig 11244 bp, 8 predicted proteins | sample M1200m3416metaG_FD_203703 | JGI IMG/M metagenome (GOLD analysis project Ga0315318, IMG submission 203703) | Ammonia-oxidizing marine archaeal communities from Monterey Bay, California, United States - M1 200m 3416 | ecosystem: Environmental > Aquatic > Marine > Coastal | place: USA: California... | reverse complement strand
GAATTCGTGGCCGAAGCAAAAAGCCAAATTATTGAAGTTTCTACACAGATTGATACGACCCCAGCCACAGTCCCAAAAGTTTCTCTATCATCCGGATTCTTACAGTATACCAATGAAAGAGCAGAAGAAATCACAATATGTGATATCAAAGAATTAAAAATACCTGGTTTACACAATGTCGAAAATGTGGCTTGCGCCGCAGCAATTAGCATCTTACTCGGTATTGATATTGAACATATTTCTGAGGCGCTCCTAGCGTTCTCTGGAGTCGAGCATCGATTAGAAAAAATAGCGCAAGTTAATAATATCGCTTTTATCAATGACTCAATTGCCACCACTCCAGACAGAACACTCGTCGGCCTAAAGTCAATCGACGCACCCACCATTCTACTTATGGGAGGCAGAGATAAAAAACTCTCTTTTAATAACTTATTACCAGAAATTACTCGTAAATGTCGAGCCGTCATTACATTTGGTGAGGCGCGTCACATTTTTAAAAACAGAATCATTTTACCTGAAGTCAAAGTACACGAACGTGAGCTCCTTGGTGATGCCTTTAAATTAGCAGTGGAATTAAGTGTGTCGGGGGACTGCATTCTCTTGTCGCCCGGAGGGACATCCTTTGATCACTACAGCACCTTCGAAGAACGAGGTAACGAGTTCAAAAAACTTGTCAATGATCTAGCACGTGAGGCAATCATATGCCCCTGACTGAAACTTTATTTAGGATTCAAAAAAAGCCTATCCCCTACCCTGAGACTACTCCTCGCCAGACGACAAGGCACTCTCCCGATTATCTTCTGTTTTGCATTACTGGTCTCCTAACAGTAATCGGATTCATTGCAATCACCTCGACCGCAACTCTAGATTCTGACTTGAACTCGCTCTCTGGATTCGGTCGAAGGCATGCGATGATGCTAATAATAGGTTTCGTGTTTTTGTTAATCTTCCAGTCGCTGGATTACCGCCATCTTGCAAGGTGGAGCCCCCTTGCAGTCGGCCTAGCGCTCCTGCTTCTTTCACTACTATTTGTGCCGGCTTTAGGAATCGAGGTCAACGGCGCAAGATCTTGGTTAAACCTACCGTTTCTACCAATAATTCAACCCTCGGAGTTCGCTAAACTAGCCGCAATTATTTATCTCGCAGCATGGCTGACAGCCAAGGGAAATACTATTCGCAGCATAGAAACTGGAATAATACCGTTCGTACTGATTGTGGGAATCATACTCGGACTAATCATACCTCAACCTGATATAGGCACGGCCTTCATTCTGGCGTCGATTATTGGTTGCATGTTTTTCACCGCCAATACCACGAAAATTATTCATATCTTCCTACTGGCGATATCTGGCACAATTGTTGCCGGTTTATTAATTCTGAGTGCACCATATCGCTGGCAACGAATACTGGCCTTTATTTCGTCCGAATCTGACCCACAAGGAATCGGCTATCACACGATACAACTTGCAAATGCCTTTGGATCTGGAGGACTAATTGGTCAAGGATTAGGTCTCTCGCGTCAGAAATTTTATTATCTCCCAGCAGCAAAAACTGACGGCATCATTGCGGTAATAGGAGAGGAAACGGGCTTCGTTGGAAGCATGATAGTGATATTACTACTCTCCGCTTTACTGTGGCGAGGCTGGCTTCTGGTAAAAAATGCACCTGATATGTTTGGCTCTCTTGTGGCGACGGGAATTTGCTGCTGGATCGCTATCCAGAGCGGAATAAACATAGCAGGTGCCACAAACCTGATACCGTTAACTGGTGTCCCATTACCGCTAATCTCCTATGGAGGCTCATCGCTGATATCTGTACTAACAGCAATTGGCATTCTAATGTCGATCAGTAGGTACACTGTGCACCAAAAATCGAACAATTTAAGTGAGAAAAGAATTATCGCATAATGGTAAAAAAAGACCTCGATCTGGAAATGAAACCTCCCCTATTCGAAATAAATGAATCTTCCGTACTGGCAAATTTATCGGAGGATACAAAAATCAATGACACCGCGAGCATCATTCGAATAGGCTTGGCGGGTGGAGGAACTGGCGGACACGTCTACCCAGCTCTAGCGGTAAAAGAAAGACTGGATCAATTCAATACTGAAGCTGACCTACATTTTACATATTTTGGTTCTGTTGATGGAGCAGAAGCAAAAATTACGGCGGACGCAGAAATTGATTTTATTCCCATTAAATCTGCCGCAATCAGAACCAAATCTCCATATCGCTTCATAAAAGGAATCTACATGCTTTGGAAAGGAACGCAGACCGCCTTGCGTCACCTTCGCGAAGAATCAATAGACGTAATATTCGCTACTGGAGGGTATGCATCGGCTCCAATATGTCGAGCTGCGGCAAAGCTAGGTATTCCAATTATTTTGTTCCTGCCAGACGTAATGCCAGGTTGGGCAGTTAAATTCATCGCCAAAGATGCTAGTCTCATTCTTTGCTCAAATAGAAAATCTTTAGATTATCTTGACTCCACCAAATCCATAGAGACGGGATATCCAGTTCGATCGATTTTTCAGCGAAAATTTAACGGTGAACGAAAATCCATCCAGAAAACAGCAAAAAAATTACTTGACCTGAATAATATCTATCCTACTGTTTTGGTAGCAGGAGGCTCTACTGGTTCCCGAATTATTAACGATCAAATCATCAGTATCCTTCCAGAGGTTCTAAATGTCGCGAATGTGATACATGTTACCGGTAAGAATGACTACAGCCGGGTCGTCAAAGAAACGCAAGCACTCGTGGAGGAACATTCTAAAAAATACATAGCCTTTGGTTACAGCGAAAAAATGGAAGAGTTAATGGCTGCGGCGGATCTAGGAATTTTTAGAGGGGGAGCATCTGTCATTGGAGAGGCGTCAATCGCAAGTCTTCCTAGCATCGTTATCCCCGGGTTGTTTTCAGATCAATCGGCAAATGCCGAAGTACTCAGAGCTGCGGGAGCAGCGATCGTAATAAACGAGCAAAACCTCGATCAATTAGGTGAAACAATTCTTCACCTCATATCGCAGCCAACTGAACTTACTCGCATGACCGAGAATATATCTGCCGTCAGTCGGCCATATGCAGCGGAACAAATCAGTTCAATTATTCTGAAAGCAGCCACAACAAACTCTCCCGAATTACCACCAAATGTTCACTTGGTCGGAGCTGGAGGAATACACCTTTCAGGAATCGGCGAAATCCTTCTGCAAAATGGACACAAAGTAACTGGTTCCGACCTCATAGATAGTGACTCAACCAGAAGACTGGCCAAAAGAGGAGCCAAAATCCATATCGGACACTCTGAAACAAATATCGGCCATCCTGATTTAGTCGTCACTACTGCCGCTGCAAAGATTGATAATCCAGAATTGAAGGCGGCACGAGAAAAAGGAATACCCATTATTTCAAGAGCCGAAATGGTTAATCGCCTGATTTCTGACCGGCAACTTCTGGCAGTCGCCGGCTCGCATGGTAAAACCACAACTTCCTCACTTGCAACGTTAATGGCGCAGAATGCGGGACTCGACCCAATTGCGTTAATCGGGGGCAATATACCCGACTTGAACAATTCGAATGTGTTAAATGGTCGCGGGCAGACTGCAATCGTTGAGGCTGACGAGTATGCAGATGCCTTCCTTTCGTATAAGCCTTCAATAGCTGTAATCACTAATGTGGATCCCGATCACTTAGATTATTTTGGCACTGAACAAATATTCTTCGACTCTTTCAAAAAATTTACGTCCCAGATAGTAAGTGGTGGAGTTCTTCTCGTTTGCGCGGATGACGAGGGCGCCATAAACATCGCGGAAAATACCCCACGTACCGATTTGCAGATGGAAACCTACTCAGTTTGCGCGCGCAAGGGTGACTGGTACGCCCAGTCAATTGAATACAAAAAAGATGTCACCGAGTTTGACGTGTTCTTCAAAAAACAGAAACTCGGCACGGCTTCTATAAAACTAGTGGGCCAGCACAATGTCGGAAATTTTCTAGCTGCTCTGGCTGGGAGCATGCATGCCGGCGTAGATTTCATGACAGCCGCTCAGGCAGCTCGCACATTCAGGGGTGCTAGACGCAGATTCGAACTAGTGGGTGAAATTACAATTCCAGATGGGCCAAAAGATACGAAAAATTATCCAATATCCGTTATCGATGATTATGCTCACCACCCCACAGAAATAAGGGCAACTATTCTTGCAGCCAAGAATAGATACCCTAACCGACGAATTATTGCTTGCTTTCAACCTCATACTTTTTCAAGGACAAAATATCTCTTAGATGAATTTAAATCATGCTTTGAGGGAATTGACTCACTACTACTACTGAAAACATTCGCCGCACGAGAAGATCCAGTGGACGGTCTGTCAGCTAGAGACTTAGCCAATCTTATTGAAAACATTGAGGTTTCCTATGTGGATTCAATTGATCAAGCAGTGGCTGGTACTGTCAAAAAGATTAAACCAGGAGATGTTTTTATAAGTATCGGTGCGGGCGACGTCACGCGAGTACCTTGGTTGCTACTCCCTGAGCTACAGAAAGCGGCATGGAGCCGAGCTATCGGCGATGATGCATAACTCCGGCGGAGCTAGACAATCATAAAGCGCACAAGTATCCTTACAGCAGAGGGACGCGACGCCTAATTTATGGGGCGTCAGTTTGTTACGTGTTGGCCTAATATTCGGCGGTAAATCAACAGAACATCGGGTTTCTGTAGCATCTGCGATCAGCATCATTAATCATCATGACTCTAAGAATATCGAGTTGACTATTTTTGGTGTGAGCGAGGGTGGCGCATGGTTAAGCTCTAAGGAAACACAGGTCAGATTAGAAAAAATTCAAGAGTCAGGCTGGGGTAGTCTCGGGACTGACATAGATCCAAGTATCTTTCATAACCGCGATGTTATCAGTGGCTTAGAAAAATGCGATGTAATTTTCCCAATAATCCATGGAAGCCCGGGTGAAGATGGCACTCTGCAAGGCCTCTTGTCGTTTCTCGGAAAACCGTACATCGGGTCTGATGTGTCTGCAAGTGCCGCCGCGATGAATAAAGCGACAATGAGAGCACTTTTTACAGCACATGATATTTCTCAAGCCAAATATTTAACGATAGATCGAGTTAGTAGTTCATCAGAATTAAAACACAGAATCAATGAAATTGAATCCAGCCTTACCTATCCTCTCTTCATAAAACCAGCGTCTGCTGGGTCTTCGATAGGCGTAAACAAAACAAATGATTCAAAGGAACTCTTAAATGGGTTAGTGATAGCTCTGGAGTACGGTTCACAAGTATTAGTAGAAGAAGCCTTGGTGGGAAGAGAGTTAGAATGCGGAGTCATCGAGCTCGATGGCCTAAACGCAACACCACTCGGTGAAATAAAAACTACAAGTGAATTCTACGATTACTCGAGCAAATACATCGATGAGTCAACAACAATAATTGTCCCCGCCCTAATCAAAGAACAGATTCAACAACAGATACAAACTATCGCTCTCAAGGCATTCCGAGCTGTCGGCGCACGAGGTTACGCTCGAGTAGACTTTTTCCTAAGTGACGATGGGACGATCAGTTGCCTTGAAATAAACACCCACCCAGGGTTTACCTCCAAATCCATGTTCCCAAAACTTTGTTCTGAATTCGGTCTCGATTACCCGGATCTAATTTCCGCCCTAGTCGAAACAGCTAACCAGGAAACTCCAAGGAGAAATTTTGAAACTCTATCTCTCTAAAAAACTATTCCTAGGTACACGACGCTATGCGCGCCTCCATGCACTATCGGTCCCAAAAATCCAATCAATTGCGAGAGGCTTACTCCTGATTCTAATAATAACTTCGGCTGTTTTGATAATCCGGCCTGAGCAAGAGTTAAGCGGACATATTACTTATACACAAGAAATAGATATCACTACAAAAGCCCAACTCAATCAATTTCTTAAATCAAGGAATAGCGTCATTGACTATTTTTTTGTGAATCAGTTCGAGGAAGATATTAATGAGCTTAAATTTATAAAATTTGCTACGGTCGCGAGAACTGATCTTTTCAGCTTCAAACTCACCCTTAAAGAATTCATCCCGCATGCCTATTGGCACACGGGAACAAATCGAGTAGCGGTTGATCTCCGCGGGAAAATACTAACAACTTTTACTCCAAAAGAAAGACCAGTCGTAATCGAATTCCGAGAAATATCCTCACGACAGGTACTCATTTCGCCTAATAGAGACGCGTTATTAACCTTGAAACTTATCCAAGAACACGTCCTAGCAAACGATTTACTGAATAAAAACGTGACATACATCTTTAGCAAAAGTAAGGGATTGTCGGTAGACCTTCAAAATGGATCAGTTATTTTATTAGGCGATAGCAGCAATATCGAGGAGAAGTTGCTTGTTTGGAATATATATAAAGAGCAAATCAATGCAACAAATCCCAAGAATCCCGTTCAACTAGATCTTCGTTTTAAGAATCAGGCCATTATAAGCAATCGCGTAACATCATCTTTCGCTGTTCAGAAAATATTGAAGGACTAAAGAGCTATCATGCCAGGCAAATACTTCGCGGTTACCACCCCTGAGTCATCCAAAATTGTCACCATAGTCGGTGAATTGGATGATAAGGCAATCAATATTCTGCACTATGCAATATCTGAAAGTACATTTTTTAGAGCGGGAAAAATACAAGAAGCAATTCCTGATGCGGTACAAGCTATTAGACATACCCTACCCGCCTGTGACTCGGATATCGTAATTGAAAGCACGCATCTCGGAATAAGTGGAGCCTTATCCTGTCAGGTAAATGCCGAAAACACGATTACTATTCCTCCTCACCGTCAAATATCACTAAAGGACAAAGAAACTGTCGATAGTGCTGCTATACCGGCGCTAGACGCATCTTTGCCAATCGGCTACGAACTTCTGGACTATGTACCACTCCATTACTATGTAGGTCCGGAGAAAAAATTAGACCCTTTGGGTCATCAGGGTGACAGCTTGACTGTGGCTGCTGTTGGAATAGCCGCCCACAAAAATTCTATGAACGTCATCGAAGAATGCCTTCATCGTGCGTCAGTTGATACGGTGAGGAGTATTCCTCTCTCGACGGCAGCTGCACACGCCACATTAATTAGCGATGAAAAATATGAAGCTATGGCTGTGATCGATATCGGTCATTGCGTTACCAATGTTTCTGTCTGCATTGACGGAAAAATAATCGCTTCCAAATCTTTCTTGAGCGGTGGTGAATCGGTTACTCAAGATATCCGTGAAGTATTCAATGCGAAGGAACCGGAGTCGATCAAGCATTCTTTCGGAAGTTGTGTACCTTCACTTGTGAGAGGCGCCGAGCCAATAGCTATCAAAAAAACAAACGGTGAAACTCACCTTGAATCTCAATCTAAGCTGGCCGCAGTAATTCAAGCTCGTGTCGAAACCGATATAATTACCCCTATTCTTAAGTACATTGATAAAGAAATTATCCCCCTAACAAAGTTGAGTGGCGGTATAATATTAGTTGGGGGAACGGCTAGGTTAGAACACATCGAAGACCTAACCAAGATGATTGCGGCGGACTTAGGATGTCCTCATATTTTGATACAGAACCCGACCGAAATCACACCACCCTACATCAATAATCTTCCTGCCGAGCTAAGGTCGCCTCGCTTCGCGGCTCCTCTCGGTGTCCTAGCAATAGCCTCAAATTGGTTAGAAAATGAGCCTGACCAAATCAAGACCGTTGATGAATCACTTTCTTTTGGAACAAGTGTTGCTCGAGCACTAGCTGGTGTATTTGGAGCATAGATTGCATTGGAATATGGCCAGAAGGAAGGAGAAACTTTACGAATGACTGAAGTCAATAACTTAAATGACAAGCCCAATTTTGGGTCTGAAATTCGCATGACTAGAAATTACTTAGAGGATGTTCGAACTCTGAGAGCTGTCAAAGCCGCCGGAAATGACATTAAGGATGGAATAAGTTCGCGCGGTTCAATAGTATCCGGTAATAGCAATGACTCTCATTACACACCTCGGCCCATTCGGGATTTTTCAGCACAACAAGATCAGAGAAATGTTAACAAAAAAACAGATAGTTCCGATACTGACTCCCGATCGGTAATATACAGGGCGAATATTTCAAAATTAGAACACGAAAATACAGCTGCACAAGCTCCGCTTAAAGATCAGACTATCAAAAAGGGGGTCAAACGCTCAAATAAAACCCGCCGAGATATCCCCGATTTTGATAACATGGCTGAAATTACGGTAATCGGTGTTGGTGGTGGTGGATCTAATTCGGTAGGTCGCATGGAACCTGTTCCGGGAGTAACATACATAATCGCTAACACAGATGGTCGAGCTCTGGCTGCGCTCGATGTCGATCAAGAAATCCATCTAGGTAGAACGCTCACTCGAGGTAAAGGAACTGGCGGCAGAGCTGAGCGAGGTAAAGCGGCGGCGGAAGAAGCACGCGACGCAATTAGTCAGGCTCTAGATGGCTCTGAAATTGTCTTCATTACGGCGTGCCTGGGTGGTGGTACAGGATCAGGTGCCGGTCCGGTAATTGCAGAAATAGCTAATAATTTAACGATCGGGGAAGATCACGTTCTTACGGTCGCCATTGTCACTATGCCTTTCAGCTGGGAGGGTAGTCGAAAGAGAGCGGTTGCAGAAGAATCACTGGAAACCTTTCGACGCAACGTTGATGCGGTAATAGTGATAGAGAATGATTTACTTCCGACAGCATTCTCGCCAGAGGGGGATGGGCAGCCAAACTTAGGCATTGAAGATGAATTCCGATTAACTGACAAAATCTTGTCAGATGCAATTCAAGGCTTGAGTGAAATCATCACTGTGAACGGTGTTTGGAATCTAGATATAGCAGACTTTAGGTCTACGATGGAAAATGCCGGAGATGCAGTGATAGCAATTGGAAGTGCCTCAGGGGATAATCGAGCGATTGGTGCAGCTCAGAGAGCTTTGGCAAATCCTCTAATAAATACAGATATTACTAACGCAAAAAGATTACTTATCAACGTCGTCGGGCCCGCTAGCAAGAATCAACTCTCTGACAACCTAATATCACCACTCACTCGTGATGAAATTCGAAAAATTAAAGAAGTAGTAGGTGAGCGGGCTCATCCTACCGAATGTGACGTTTTCACCGGAGTTATGTTACGAAACGATCTTGAAGATGAGATTCACGTAACGATTGTGGCTGCTGATTTTGAAAATTTTGAGGCTACAAGTATTGATATGGCTCTCGACCAGGGAACGCGCAAGCTCGAGAAATATGATTTAGAATCTGTTCCAAAGCTAGAAGAGCTTCGAAAATCACTGGCAACACCAATTATTTCAGACAAGGAAATTATTCCCGCGGAAGAAGAAACAATTTCATCTCTTGAAATTGCGGATGCGGTAATTGACTTGAGCTCAAATGAGATCGGGGTCGAAGATAAAGCGGTAGATAAAAATCAAACGGCTGATTTATCGAGCACTGATGTCCCTTACTACAACAAAGATATCCCTGAGCGCTAGTTCTATGTCGCTTCCGCATCTGTAACTCAAACACTCACAGACAATACGCTCTTTGTGCAAAACTCTGTGATTATGAATTCCTTTTTTCTTATTTCATCTTGTATTTTACAAGGTACGGTAATGACTTTGGGAGCCAAGCATGAATTGCCCTAATTGCAACTCAAAACAAAATAAACTAGTTGACATAATCATCGACTCTTCCTCAATAGTTAGAGAAAAAACCTGTATCCAGTGCCACTTTGAATTCAATACTATTGAAGAGATCATGAGTGACGCGTTCCTAGTCCACAAGAAGGACGGATCACGCCAACAATTCGATCGAGAGAAGTTAATAAATAGTCTCCTGCATTCCACACATAAGAAAGGTGCCAGCCCCCAGGTAATTAGGGAACTAGCGGTTGAAGTGGAAAGTCAAATAGTAAGTTCCGGAAACGAAATCGATAGTCGGCTACTTGCCGAAATTGTAATGCTAAAACTTAGGAACCTGGACCCTTTAGGATATATAAGGTATGCCGCTTCGTACAAAACTTTTGTCTCCGTAGGCGAATTCATTGAAGAAATACATGAAATAGCTGAGGCTAATCCTCAGGTACCAGACGAACAATTATTACTTCTAATTGACTGATCCAAGGTAGACCAAAACTTTAAGTTAATCAGAATTTTTTGTAGAAACTTTCAAGTTCCTTTTCTTGCTCTGGATACTCTGTCGCAGTCTTTCTAATCAAATACCAGATTCCAAGTCCAAATAGACCTATTGGCACCAAACAGTAAATCGAACCGTTTAACAGCAAAATAAAGAAAGCCGCGACTAAAATTAGAGAACCGAAAATACCCGCCAAAGGTGGGAGTAATACCTCAAATACAATACGAATTATTAAGAATACTTCGCTCCAAGAACCTTGCTTTGGTGGTTCTTTCTCTTGAAACATATTGCCCCCATTACCAAAACAACTAGTTATCCTAATATTAACCTTAAGCCGAATAACAAATATATGCTGATGAATCTAGGTATTAAGCTGTGCAACTAACAATTCATAATCGTATCGAAATAGTGCAATCAAAAATTGAGATGATATGTGAACGCGTGGGAAGAAATTCTAAAGAAATCACCTTTATTGCGGTGACTAAGGGACACGGAATAGAGAAAGTAATTGAAGCTCTGAATAACCAAGTTACTGATCTCGGAGAAAATAGGAGTCAAGAATTAGTACTTAAGCAAGAGCAACTGGCGTATCGACCTATCCAGCCAAAGTGGCACTTTTTAGGACATTTACAAAGTAATAAAGTTAAGAAAACTGTAAATAAAATCGATACTCTACACTCCTTAGATTCCGTCGCACTGATTGACTCGATAAACAAACATAGATTAGAAGCCAGAAAAAATAATGAAATCAATTCTGATTTACCACCTCTTAAATGCTATATCGAAGTGAACATCGCGAACGAGCCGCAGAAATCAGGTATTCATAAGAACGAGCTCGAGCTTCTTTTATCCCATGCTGAAAATTCGAGTGAAATTTCGGTTGAAGGTTTGATGACGATCGCCCCATACTATGCGGAAATCGAACGCACACGCCCAATATTCCAGGAACTGCGAGAGATCGCCAACAATTTTGCTTTAAGAAAACTCTCTATGGGGATGAGTCGCGATTTTGAGATTGCCATTGAAGAGGGAGCCACAACTATTAGATTGGGAACGACACTTTTCGGAGAAAG
>Ga0315318_10001222_pt1 | contig 11257 bp, 20 predicted proteins | sample M1200m3416metaG_FD_203703 | JGI IMG/M metagenome (GOLD analysis project Ga0315318, IMG submission 203703) | Ammonia-oxidizing marine archaeal communities from Monterey Bay, California, United States - M1 200m 3416 | ecosystem: Environmental > Aquatic > Marine > Coastal | place: USA: California... | reverse complement strand
GATTTTGCCTTTACGGGCATGATCGTAAACATTATCTACGTCACTTTCGTCTAGCTCTCTAGACGCATCTCCTGCGGTTACAAAGCCACAAAACTTCGTTTCCGTACCTGTACGGAACATAACTTTCAGACTCTTTCCTTCAGTCTCTTCCAAAGTCATTTTCTCATTATTGAAAAGACGTTTTACTGCAGTAGCGTCTATATCTTCAACGCTATTAAGGTACTTTGGTATTTCAAAGTACATTTCTGAATCACCAAGGGTATACCGGTCCTTGGGAACATTATTCGCCGTTCCTTGATGAACGACTGTCTTTGTTTTCACAAGACTCATAACTATCCTCCTTAGGAGTTAATAATGTGGGGTAGACGTTGGTCTTACCCCGTTAGGCGGTAACGCCATCGGATGCTTTAATGCGATTGCTTGCAATCGCTTCCATTGGCAGTTAAGCAGTTATTCCAATGCTTTAAATCGATAGCAATGGGCATGCCTTGCGCTCCTTGTTTATGCAAGGACATGACATTGCGATGAATGCGCAGCATTCATTCATTGCCTTAAAATAAAAAAAGGATGCGTAAGCATCCTTACATTGCTTTTTATATAGGGTGAAACACAGGACTCCTAAGAGTCCTGTAATTAGAGGTACTGTCCTTCTTCTTCGAATTCATCTCGATGATACCATTCAATATTTAACTTTGGAAACTCCTCTACTAAATGGTTATGAACATGAAATGGTGGTCCCCAAGCAGTTTCAAAACTATACGTTATATTGTCGGATCCAGAATCTTCGATTTCAATGCTTAGTGGATCTATCTCCCACTTCGTTCCCCAGTTCTGATAAGACCAGTCATACCAGTTCTTATCACCATACTTCCTCTTTTCTTTCTCCCCAAGGTTCCCTTGATAAATATTTTCGGGCATTGGGATGATCTTATTCAATTGAAAGCGAGCTTTCTCAGTACCTACGTAATCGTCAAATCTATCCATCTCTTCTTGACTACCGTCAATATAGACTGTATTAGAACACCAGTTAGGCATGCTGTTTCTCCTTTTCTAATGAGGTTGCGAGTTTCAATAATGATGCACTACGTGTTAGATCAGAATCATCTAACGATAATAACTTTAGAAAGTATATTACAGATCGAGTATTCCAATGAGCAGTAGGGTTAATACTATAGATTCTATCTGTAATTTCCTTAAGACTAGGTTTATGTCCTACTGGGAATTCTTCTACGCTAAGGCTATGTGACATTGCTATCTCCTTTTAGGGGTTAAGAAAGAGGGTTTCAGGGGCAGGAAACAGATTACTAGCTTCTAGAAAGCTACTGTTCGCCCCTCGGTCACATGTGATTCAGCCATTGGCTTACTTTACACACACCGCTACAGTGATCTTTTATCTGAAGCTCTTGTTCTTCAATGCAGGCAAATCTTTTAAGAATGAAATGCCTTCTTTAGCAGATGCAAGAACATCTTTAGCGTGTTGCTCCATGGTTAATCTTATAGAATGGTCTTTATATGAGACAAAGCCTCTAAAGAATATATCGTTTTCGTCTTCGTATCGCTCCATTACTTTAAGACTTCTCCCTACTTCTGGTGCAGTGTCACTCAAATACATATTAGGGTTATTAAACAGTTCTGTAACGTATTCGGTAGTAACTGTTTCTAAACCCTTGACTACTCTTTTTAAAACACCGTTTTCATTAACCCTTTTTACTAGTTTCCCGTCTTTATCTTTCACGAATATTACGTGGGCACTATGGATGGCAACAAATTCGTAATTAGAAGTGCCTAGTTTATAGGATTTACTCATCTTTATCTCCTTAGAATAGATTATAATCCTTCAAGTGCGTAAGCACTTTTTATAGATTTAAGGGGTAGCAATGTATATTCAAGCCCCAGGGTATCCTCATGAATATACATTGCTCAACAATCTTAAGACTTAACCGCCTCCGCTTTCGGCTTCGCAGGCCATAAACCCTTCACTTCTAGAGCATCTAGTTTTACAGGGTACGGAGCGACCGCAACTCCCAACTCTCTCACGGGTTAAGCATCTACAGCTCCTCATTAAGACTGTTGTCCCTTAGTTTATGAATAGAGTTAGGACTAGGTTAACTCCTGTCTCGCTTCAGGCTAGACTATGTATGCCTACAATATGTCTATACAACCCGGCTAGCTCAGGCTAGTCCTAACTCCAATTATTTAACGCAGTACATTCCTGGATTAGGTTCTTCTAGTTCAACGATTTCACTGTGAGTGAGTACTATTTCAAGAGTTTCACACCAGTCAAAAGCATTTTGTCCTTTAAGGGTAGGATACCCCATAGAATGTCGAACTAGATCATGTTTAAGTTTACGAAGGATATTTAGTTCTTCGCCTCCAATAGTATAAATACCTTCCCATTCAAATTCTTTAGAATTTGTTTGTAGGTTAGTTTTCATTAAAACAGGTTTAGATTTATTCATTTTGTCTCCTCTAGTTGGCTTTTTGGAAAGTCCTTTATGTAGCTATAATGCTGTTTAATAAGCTTCTTAAGCTCATCATTTCTACACTTGAGCTCTTTCTTTTCTTCTTCCAGCTTTGCATTCTTAACTCTTTCCTTTTTTAATAAACTTTGCAAAGCCTCCTGTAATTCTATAGCCGTAATTATTCTTTCTATACTCTCTAGAATTCTTTCATCTTTAAATACTATCTTTGAAAGACTTGAGTGAAGTTTAGGCATGATTAATCTCCTTATAGTTAATAAAAACAAATGAAGTTGGCGCGCGTTCTTATTTGTGTGCGCGCTGTCCCAACCACATTTTTGGAGACCCCGTACCGTCAGGTTTTGGGGTCTCCGTATTTGATTCTATCCAACAGTGCGTAAGCACGGTTTGCTTTAATGTTTTATAAATAAGAGGAGGTAGCACCCGATTTCCGCGGTATGCTACCTCTTTATTTAGTGGTCGATGTCGATCCCTTACTTTAAGTCTTTCAACTGGAATTCATCCGTAGATTGTTAGGCATATATAGCCTCTGACATTTAGATGTCCTCAGGGTCACCTAACCACTTCTCCAAGTGCGTAAGCACTATCCTTTCTTTTTCTTAGGTTTATAAAGCTTGCCTCCATTCCAATGTTTAGCAATATTACAATTTGCACATAATAATTGAAAGTTCTTTGGATTTTCTAGATATGCTTTTAATGTTACTCTTTTACGGTTCCTGCGTACTTTTTCAGTTTTTCTCCCAGATCCATCATTATTAACGTGGTCAATTTGAAAATACATAGGATCATCTATCCCACAACACACACACTTATTACCTTCTAATCTGAATATTTCGGCTTTATCAGCTTCAACTTTTAAAGCAGAATTTCTATTAAGTTGAGCTTTGTTTTTTACGCGGTACGCTAAAATAACAGCCTTACCATTCTTTGTTGCTCTCCATTTTCTTTGAGCAGCTAGATTTTTTGCCCTATTAATTGGTGTTTCTCTCTTTGCTTTTATAGATTCTTTGTTTTTTTCTTGGTAAGCTTTTTGAGAGATTACCGTTTTAAGTTGGTTTTCTTTATTGGATCTCCATTTTTTCATTGCTTTTATTACTTTAAGTGGGTTTTCTTTGTTCCATTTTTTCATTTGCTTTTTCCTTAGTTCCTTTTTTCTATCTGCCCTCTCAGCTTCAGGTGTCATAGTTTAAGCTCCTCCTTTCATTGGTTTAGGGAGTCCAAGTAGCACCTGGACTCCCGATTGGTTAGGGTGTATGCCTGAAGGTTAGACTGATTCTTGGTTCAGACGACGCGCTTACAGCGTGTTTGTAATCGTTCTGAAACTCTCCTTCGGGCATTACGTAGAGATCTCCGTTACTTACCTTGAAGGTGTAAGGTTCAGAGCTACGATTGTTCTTGGTTATAGTGATAAACGCTGTTCCTCCTAAACTAATCGTAGCTACAGCACCTATCGTCCCGTCTTCGCACACGAAGATAGATTCGTTATCTGAGTGTGCTCCAATTCCTTTATTAGTAAAGGAATTGATGAGTAGACTGTTGAAGTACCCTTTAGGATACCCTAACTCGTCTTCTAAATCCCGAGCTATTTCAGCGAACTCAGCAGGTAGATCTTGAGCTTTATGCTTTACGCCTGTGTAAGCGTAATCTACTAAACCGTACCAGGTAGCGGTATGATTACGGTAATTCCTACCAGTAACTAGATTGTTATCCTGTTCGATCTTATCCCAGAGACTATTGAAGTCTTGGAGAACAGGGTAATCAGTTAGATCTACTGTTCCTATGATTAGGTCTTTGTTTGATGTAAGCAATTTTAGATGCCTCCTATCTAAAAGGTGATTGGTAGTTGACTTGCTCATAACCGGTAACGGTGCAGTTTGTTTGCTGTTAAAAACTATGCCCTCATTAAGAGGGCATATAATGTTTCCAGTTTAATACATGTTCGAAACCTACTTGGTTTGACAAATGCCTAGCATGTTCTTTAGCTAAGGCATAGGTGTTAAATGTAGCCCAAGTAACACAAGCAAAGTCCCATACTTCATACCATGTATGAGCTATGTCTTTAGCAGTTGCATCATTACCGAGTAGTTCTCCCTCGGCATTCGCAGTCATTTGGATGGGACGATATTCCCAGTCCCATTCTTCTAAGCGTTGACTCATAGCTGTGTCCTCCATGAATAAGTTAAAATCCTTTAGGTGCGTAAGCACTAAGGATGCAGCTGTATTGCTGTTAAACCCTACGACCAGCCAGAGGCTGGTCTCGGGTTGTTACCTGTTTTCATCAATATAATTTAATGCTTTTAGCATTAAACAATACATACATGGAATGATTACACAGAATATTAATGACCACTGTTCAGCTGTACTAGACATATCACTCCTCCTTTGAAGGTGTAAGCCTTGCTCTTTTAAGACGTTGGGTGTGCTTGATATACTCAGCGTAATCAGCGTCCCAATCAGCTTCTGTATAATACGTGTAAGTCTTTAACGCTCTAGGGAGCTTCATAATAGCTCCGCCGATATATTTATAATAGGCGGATATAATACGATCTTGTATCTGTTGCATTCGTTGTAATGTAGCTATAGGAATAAGCACTAGATGTCTCCTTTGAATAGATTAATAAACACCACTAGTGCGTAAGCACCAGTGGCGTTATTGATTTATGCTGCACATTCAAATACTTCGACTGGAATCTTCTTATCCTGAGCACACTTAATCATATGCTCGGTACCTTTTGATTTCTTATCCCAAAAGGCTACTAACAAATCACCGTGTTTTGCCATTTGGTCATTTCTTCTATAACCAGCAGACTTACCAAAGTGACTCCAATTTGCAGGATACTTATGAACATCAGCATTATGGGTTTCAGCCCATTGAATAGCTAACGTATCAACTCCTCTGGCACATCCAGATAGAATTGTAAGTCCATGCGGTAACACATCATTGAGGTATTTCTCTTTAATCTTCTTCATACCACTCTCAATGATGCTGTAATCGGTAATATCTCTAGAACCAGCGATAATAATTTTCACGATAAATCTCTCCTTAATTAAGAGTAAATAATAAACGTCAGCATAGGAGCATCCTGTTTATTCAGGTTACCTATGATTATCCTCAAACCGTGTATGTACTTCTTAACACGTCCATGAGGATGCAACTGACGTTGAATCAATTCTTTAAATGCGTAAGCATGACTTTAAAAGGGTGTAACTGGACATGACGGCTCTTCGGAGAAACCGTCATGTCATGCATCTACGACTCTAAACTACGTAAATCTGGGGCTACACCTCCGTGTTCCCTATTAACCCAATCTACATAGTCACAGTCCTCGGAGTACTCCATATAAGCTCTAACTTCAAGCTTCCTACGGATTAACGCCTTTGTTTCTGCTTCTGTAGCACCAATAATGTTGCTATTAAGCTCGCGTTCCTCCTCCGTACCCAGCATAATATCTGCATATACTTCGTTTACTTCTCCTTCACAAACAGACGCACGAGTACCATATTCCATTTTAGTCATGATATTCTCCTAGTAGTTAGTGTCTCCTAGTGCGTAAGCACTTCCAATTCTTTAATATAAAGCGAAGCTTTATCACCTTAATAAAAATCCCTAAACCTAGGTAAAAACCTAGGTTTGGGGATACCTGGACACCGTAACTACCGGATGCCTCGTCCTTACTGCTATTTCTCGGATTCTAATAGCCCGCATCACGTATTCAGCTTCCCCCATAGTTACACCACACGTGACCACTGTAACGCTTTAACTGGGGTTTAATTCAATACTTCATAAAGTCTCCTATTCTGTACAGAATATTGGTTGATAGAATGAAATCGACCGTCACGCGTTCTTATTTTGAGGAACCATGCACGATTCTTCGCTCGACTTCATCCCTTAGTGCGTAAGCACATTCAATGCATCTAAACAAAGCAAAGCGCAATGCCCAAAGGGCATGAGCTTGCTTACATTGCTTTATTCAGGTGGCGAAGCCACCAATTTACCTAATACAATGCGAAGCATTGTTACATTGCCTAAGACCTCTGGTTCCTCCAAAAGGAGGAACCAAGGGTGTTACGGTACTAACGCTTCTGCTACGATAGAACCAGCGTTGTTACCGAAATGCTTCAGCATTTCCTGCTGAAGATCGTAAAGCCTATCTCTAACTGTATGAAGCTCTTCTTGAAGACGAGCTTCTTTAGCTAGCAATTCTACGTATTCTGTAGAATCCATAGTGTTCTCCTTAAAAAGGATTAAAAGAATGCTTATAGTGCGTAAGCACTAAAATACAATGCGTAGCATTGTTACCTTTAAAGAGGTAAGAGCTCTCCCAAAGGGAGAGCTATGTGTGTGTGAGGATATGAGGTAGGGTATGTGGAAGGTAGCGGAACTTACCGCCATTTTTAAGCCTTTAAACTGGCTTTAGTGCGTAAGCACTGAATAAAAATACATACACATCCCCAAAGGGATGTGTATGCATGTACTTATTGCTTTTCATGCGCTGGATGATTATCTCCTTTATACGAGTCGTATGCATCATCAGCCTTAGCAATCCGAGCTAAACACTCAGCCTGCATATCAAGTGCTTGATTATACTTATCGTAAGCAAAGCCAATTAAACCACCAACTATTGCACCAATAACTGTAGGGATAAGAATATCCATTGTTAAACTCCTTAAGAAGGATTAATAAGAGCCCTTTGAGGCGGTAACGCCGAATAAAACAACACACAACCCCCTAAAGGGTTGTGTGTAATGTTTATTTCTTCCTATGAGGATAACGCGCTGTACGGAAGATCAACGCTTTAACATTGTGGTATGTATTGTAAGCACGAATACACATAGCACTAAGAACTAAACCACCAACTATAAGAATAAACATTTCAGCAGCTGTCATTGTATTACTCCTTTAAAGGATTAGAATTCTTTTAATGCGTAAGCATTAAGGTATTTACATGACAAGCAATGCGCAAGCATTGCATCATTGACCTAGGACACCTCACAACCCAAAGGGTTGTGAAGTGTTTGTAGCCGTAGACTAGAGATCAATAACGGGTTTGTTGGTTCCATTGACCCTGCAATCTCTCTAGTCCCCAGACTACGGTAATCCTCAGGAGGATGTCAGGAGCACTGACATTAGAGCTAATAGCAACGCATCAGGAATTGTTGCCCGTCTCAAGGGGCATACCTGAACTGTTGTTGCTAAGAATTACCCATAGCCGGTAACGGCTATGAGAGCTCACCCCTCCTAATAAGCACCGCAGGTGCTTAGACTATAAGCATCTAATTCGGCCTCATGCTTCATCGAATTAGAGGGTTATAGCGCTAGTCCAGAGCGCGCAGCGTCTGGCCGTCGGAGACGGTGTGGTGTTCATTGTTCTTTGCCAAGCTTTCTTTCAAAGAAAGCGGAAGGTGTTGGTGTTATAAGATAACACCCAGTCACGTTCAGTATGGCTAAGCATATTTGTAAGGGAGATATTTTGAGGGTTTTACTCCCTACCTATTATGTATATATATAGGGGTCTTCGACCCCAATAAATATTCCTAGGTTTTTCTGGGGGAATTTTTGAAGGGGTTCATAAATGCCCTTTAGTAAACACAGAGTACATTAAGAGGTTAATTTTTGGATCTTTGTCAGGAAAAAGATCGTTTTCAGTTAAAGGAGGGGGGCACCTTTCTCTGAATCTTGCTCTGCAAGTTAGTATAGCACTTACACCTAGAATGAAAAAATTGCTTGCGGCTTTTGAGCTCATTTTTCTATTATATATTATATATAATAAGGACGACGGACGAGCAGGCCGTAGGCCGTGCGTAGTCCGGCGGACGCTTCTTATTCTTAAGAGAGAGTTAGACCTTTATATATAAGTAGTTACAAATAGTTTAATCTCATATCTGAGATTAAACAGGGGTGTTTAATCTCTAATGTGAGATTAAACGGAAGTTAAGTGTTGCTATTTGTAGTTTTTTAGGTAGTATGTGATCGTTATGAAAAGAAATCAGGATGCGTATCATCATAGAAATTTTGTTTATATAATAGAAAAAAGGATTAATGGGAAGTGGAAGCTGGAGTGGGACTTTGGGGCCTACCTGACCTATGACGTGGCAGAGCAGGTGATGAAGGATTTCGAGAGGTACAACACACACCCGGAGGATTATAGATTAGTTATGTATATAAGCGAGAAACCATACGATGTTTAATAAATTCCAATTGGGTACCCGGCCTGCTACTCTGTTAGCTAGTAATAAGCTATCGAGTGATGCAGCGCTGGTATTACTGAAAATGATGTACAAGATTAATAGAGTGAATATGGTGATAGGGACTCCCAAGACTATATGTGAAAAAACCGGGATGACACTGCATGACTTCCACCGTGGATTGAGAGTCCTGAAGAAGTCCGATTTTATTAGGAAATACACCAAGAAAGAGTATATGCTTAACCCAGATATTATGTTTAATGGAAATGACAGGCAGTATTTCATAGTTAAGCACATGTGGGATACACAGACAAGTACAGGACTTCGAACATGAGTAAATACATAAACCTGGAGACGGCAGGTGAAAGTGCTTTATCTAAGACAGCATGCGCTCTACTGCTGCCGTTAACTCTATTATCTAATAAAAATAATGAGATAAACAGGAAGGCATTTACTAAGGGAGTTAGCTGGATTAAGGATGATAGAACCTGGAACAAGTACTGGACGGAATTAGTAGAAGAAGGTGTGTTAATACAAGTAGATAAGGATACATGGATGGTATCCCCCCATGAATGTTACGCAGATGGGGTCTCTCACGTTACATTAATCAATAAATGGAAGGAGCTACAACATGGCTAGAATAACACTTAACCCAGATGATCGGACCAGGTTTGAGAAATTAATGAGGGTAAAAAAACCAAAAGCAAGAATACCTAAATCTGGTCCTAAAGGGCCCACCAAGATATCTGCAGACAAAAGAACTAGCAGTCAGAGACTAGCAGGTAGTGTTCGGGCTAAAGTGTATAAAAGAACAAAAGGAGAAGTAGAAGAAAAACATAGAGCTGTGGGACTTGATCCTGAAAGCATGTCACCGGATTGGGTGAACAAACAAATTGAAAGAGGATACCAGAGAGTAGCTAATCGTGAAGCTGCCTCAGCTGTAACTAAAGCAGAGAAAGCCGCTACAGCGCGCCGCCGAAAACGGTTAGCAGATCTTAAGAAAAGAGGTGTTAAACCTAGCAATAAATTTGATCTGGAGTAATACTATGCAATTAACTAATTTAAGAGATACTGAGACTGAATTAGAAGCAACAGATCATCTAACTAAGGAACAGCTGTCTAGTGCGGTACCGGATAAACGCTTCCGAAAATACATAACTGATGAGGTTGTTGCTGTTATTAACTCAGAGCCCGATAGTGAATTAAGACGAGTATTCCGGGACAACACATTAACTTACTCGTCAGTGTTATCTACCGGTAAGTACTCACTAGCGGCTTATGTTAATGCTGTTAAATTTGTATCTCTCAAATTAATGGGGGATAAAGCTTCTACTGCCTATAGCAAGGTATTCCCTGATCGCTACCAGAACTTAATAGCTAAAGGTGCTTCCGCTTCGTATATAGCTAGTTTTGCTGATAATTACAGTAAAACAGGGCTAATAACCAAGATCATGGAGCAGACCATGGTACCCACACACATACTAAATGCGGGTATTTACCAGGAAGCTATTAATGTACAGGCAGAATTAATGCATACTGCTAGATCAGAGATGGTTAGACAGAAGGCAGCTGAAACACTGATCAGTAACTTAACTGCTCCAACTGCTGCTAAAGTGGAAATTGATATCGGATACAGTCATGATCTGGTAGAAGATCTACGTGCGACTACAAAAGCACTTGCACAACAACAACTAAAAATGATCCTAAATGGGCAGTCTAGTGCTAAGGAGATAGCACATAGTGAAATACTAGCCAGAAGGGTTAATCCTCCTGAAACTACTTATGAGGTAATTGATGAAGAATAGCCCCCCGGATCTTCAACGTATACTTGAAATTTTACCTCAACGCTACCCGTTTTTGATGGTAGATAAAATAATAAAAGCAGATGATAAAAAAATGGTCACATTAAAAAATGTGAGCAACAATGAACCATATTTTCAAGGGCACTTTCCAGGCAATCCTATAATGCCAGGAGTACTTATTTTAGAAGCTATGATTCAAACAGGTAACCTTCTTGCAGCATATATGGCAGAAAATTTAGGTATTGTTAAAGATCTAGAAGAATATGTAACTTATGTTGCTACAATAAACAAAGCTCGATTTTTAAAACCTGTAATACCCGGTGACCAGCTGTATTTAACAGTATCTCTTTTTAAGAAAATGGGCGCAGCTTGGCAATTCACCGGTAAAGCAGATGTAAATGGTATTATAGTTACTGAAGCTACATGGATGGGTGTTTTAACTAACGAACTTCGTAAGGAGTAAATATTTTGGCGTTAATTAAAAAAACAGTAGATGAATGGCTCAATGATATTGATTATGATGATGATCCTACTTATGTACCTAGTGAGTTTGCTCTGGAGTTTGTGTCGTTTATTAAGTTAGTTAATGGTGAGAAGGGGGAAGAGAATAAAACTCCTATAATCCATTACAAAATGTTAGATAAAATAGCAGGTAAAAAAGAGAACACAGCTAATATGTGTGCTCGTGGGTTAGCTAAAACAACTATTTTTGCTGAGTACTTATTCCTGTATATAGCTGTTTATGGGTCGATTCCGGGATTTGGTAAGATAGACTATGCTTTATATCTT
>Ga0315318_10001219_pt1 | contig 11280 bp, 17 predicted proteins | sample M1200m3416metaG_FD_203703 | JGI IMG/M metagenome (GOLD analysis project Ga0315318, IMG submission 203703) | Ammonia-oxidizing marine archaeal communities from Monterey Bay, California, United States - M1 200m 3416 | ecosystem: Environmental > Aquatic > Marine > Coastal | place: USA: California... | reverse complement strand
AAAAAAATTCAACGTACAAAACAACATGGTATGAGTCAGATTTTAAAAATAAAGTTTCAAAAGTCATTTAGAAAAAATGTCATTAAAACAAAATTCTAAAATCAATTTTGTTAAAGGTGATGAAGGAACTAAAATAAAACAGTATTTTCATCCACAAGATACACTAAATGAAATCAAGTATAGTTTAGCACAATTTACACTGGATATTGGGAAAAAAACAAAACTTCATAAAATTAAATCGTCGGAAATATATTACATTTTAGAGGGCAAAGGGAGATTAAAAATTAACGAAGAAGTTTTTTTGTTAGAAAAGGATGATTCAGCACATGTTCCGCCAAATTCAACCCAATCTATTGAAAATATCGGGGCAAAAGAATTACGTTTCTTATGCATTGTAGAACCTGCGTGGAAAGCAGAAGATGAAGATATTTTAGAATAAATTATCAAAGAGGATTAATAATTATTTTTAACATATGACACATTAAAACCAATATGAATAAACAAGAAGCATTGTTAATACTCAAAATTAATCAGGATTCATCACAGGAGGAAATAAAAAAATCATATAGAAAAATGGCATTAGAACTACATCCAGATAAAAATATAGGGAAAAACAAAGATAATGAATTTAAAAAAATTACAGAGGCATATAATTTTCTAAAAAAGAATGAAAACGGCAATGCAACATATCAAGAAGTAAGAAAAAATACAAAAAATGCCAGAGTTAGACCAAAACCTCAGTGGGGGGCACCAAATGACGGAGGAATTCCAGAACAAGATTGGGGCAAATATACTCGGGAATTTGAAGAGGGAGATCCAACTTTTTGGAAAGAGTATGAAAAAAAATTTTGGGAAGATTATAATGCACGAATACGATCAGATGGAAAAAATGGGGAATATGAAAAAGCACAAGAGCCCAGAGAACAGCCAGATCTTTTTGTAAATGTGGACAAATCATTGTGTATTGGTTGCTGTAGTTGTGAAATAATTGCGCCGGGGGTTTTTGAAATAAATAAAAAAAGTCAAACAAATCCAAAATCAACAGTGATTAATCAAAAAGGTGAAGGGGTGAATAAAATAATGAATGCTGCAGAAACATGCCCTACAAAAGCAATCAGTGTAAAAAATTCAAAAACAAAAGAAAAACTATATCCGTATTAGGATTTTATCTGGTCATAGTATTTTTCAATTTCAAGTTCAGACAATGTCAGAGAAGAATCAAACATGCTGTGAATAGGGCCTGCAGAATCAGAATTAGACCGTGGAACTAAATGCACATGAACATGAGGTATTTCCTGACCAGCGTCCTTACCGTTGTGTATTGCAACCAATGTAGAGCCAGTGATAGAGTCTATTTTAGAAATCATTGCATGAACAAGTGAAAACAGATCAGTGTTTTCATCAGAACTCATATCTTGGATTTTTTCATGGTGATTTTTAGGGATTATCAGCACATGTCCCCTTGCAAGTGGAAATGCATCCATAAAGCATATTGAATTTGATGTTTCTTTAAGAATTTTAGCAGGAACGTCCCCATGAATGATTTTACAAAAAATGCAATTCATTGTAATTAATTAATTTTTTTAAAATATCAAAGTATCTATCAGGGCGTTACAACAGTAGCCCAAGCCAACCCCTGTCCGAATTTAATAGTTACAGAATCGCCAGATTCATACATACAGTTTTCAATTGTTTTAGGGATAGCATCCACAGTTTCCACAAAACAGGTACCATTGTCATTATTCAATATCACAACATCCTCAAAAACATCTTCACGAATTAGATGCCAAAATGGAAAAACCATCATAGACAAAACAATTCCAGCAACCAAAAATGCACCTCCAAAAACTAATCCTTGTTGTTGACTAGTACTTAATTGCATTTTACCAAGTACCGCCATCTCCAGCATTTGGATCTAGTTTTTTAGCAGGTACATTGCCATGGGCTTTTTTCATATGTCTTTTTAATCTCTCAGGATCATGCAACTCAGTTCCACAAACATCACATTTTGTTTGAGTATCGCCAGTTTTGTTACGATTAAACAAGCCCATAAATCATGAAAATGAAGAAATACATTATAAAGGATACTGAATTTTTGTCAAAACATGACAGTAAAAAATATCACAGTTTTAGGTTCAGGGGTGATGGGCCACGGAATTGCTCAGGTATCAGCAACTGCAGGGTACAATGTAGTTCTACGAGACATCAAACAGGAATTTTTGGATAAAGCCATGGAGAAAATAAAATGGAGTTTAGATAAGCTAGTGTCTAAAGAAAAAATATCAAAAGAAGAAGGTGATGCAATTTTTGCAAGGATAGTTCCAATTGTTGATTTAAAAGATGCAGTAAAAAATGCTGAAATGATAATAGAAGTAGTTCCAGAAATAATGGATTTAAAGAAAAAAGTATATGCAGAATTGGATGAAGTTGCAGGTCCGGATGTCATATTTGCATCAAATACAAGCACATTGCCGATTACTGAAATTGCAAATACAACATCACGTCCAGAAAAATTCATAGGAATTCATTTTTTCAATCCACCACAGTTGATGAAATTGGTAGAAATAATTCCAGGGGAGAAAACAATTCAATCAATTACAGATTTAACTCAAGAATATGTCAAATCAGTGAATAAACAAGCAGTACTGTGTAGAAAAGACGTGCCAGGTTTTATTATCAATAGATTGTTTATTCCAATGGTTCACGAAGCATGTTATTCTCAGGATAGAACAAATGCATCACTAGAAGAAATAGATTCAGCAGTTAAATTCAAACTAGGATTTCCAATGGGAATTTTTGAATTGGCAGATTTTACAGGAATGGATGTAATTCACAAAGCCACAACAGAGATGCATTTACGGGATAAAAAAGTAATCAACCCACATACTACAGTTGAAAAGATGTTTGACGAAAAGAAACTTGGACAAAAGTCAGGCGAAGGGTTTTACAAATATTCTGATGACAAATATGAAAGAGTTGCACTTTCCGAAGAATTAGCACAAAAATTTAATCCAATCCAATTAGTGGCAAATATTCTAAACAATGCAGCATGGTTAATCACAAATGGTGCAAGTGACATAAATGAAATTGAAAAAGCTGCACAGTTAGGATTAGGTCTTAAAAAACCACTATTTGAAACAGCAAAAGAAATTGGAATCAAGAACATCGTGGAGGAATTAAACAATCTTGCAAAAGAACACGGAGAATTTTACAAACCAGATCCTTTGCTAGTTTCTATGCAGTGATCAATTCTAAAATTTTACTAACTGCTTCTTTGGGGGTGTCAACACCAATAATTTTCACATTTTTTCTGTAATCGACATACCCATCAATGTAAGGCGTAATTGCACTATCAATGCCTCGAATTGCAACCATTGGTTTTTTACTCATATATGCAGCACATACTTCAGATAAAGTTCCGGAACCGCCGCCCACAATAATTACACCGTCAGCAGATAACGCATTAAGAAAATCACGGGTGAATCCCATTCCAGAAGGGATAACAATATCACAATAATCATTAGCAAACTTAGAATCATCTTGAGGGATAATTCCCATAGTCAAACCATTTGCGTCTTTTGCACCATGAGAGCATGCATTCATCACACCACCTAATCCGCCAGTAATTAAAAGAGAGTCAGATTTTGCAATTTCCATCCCTACATCATATGCAATTTTCTCATGTTTAGGAGTACATCCAGTAGTATTGTTTCCAATTACTAAGATCTGTCTTTTCCTCACCATGATTGATCTTACTGAAACTCTTTGAAATATGTTCGTAGAGAAAAAGATATTAGTGAATTGTCTAAAATATCAGTATGAAAACACGTTCAATGCCAGTATGTTTTAGTGAAAAACAATACAAAATGATTGAAGAGTTTGCAAAACAGAACGGTATGCTCAACGCAAGTCAAGCTCTTGAAAAAATTCTTAACGAATAAGTAATTTTTCTAATTTTTGATTATTTTTATTTTATAAAAAACGATCAACAGGATATTATTTGTACAGTTATTTACATTTAATAATTAAATATTTTGAAATTAAATGATAAGAATGGGATTTTTTAGTAAAAAACCAGCATATTGTGCAGTTTGCAATAAGGAATTAACACACAAACATAAACCAAAAAAAGAATGGAATTTGAAGGGTTCACTTTGTGGCGATTGTCATTTTGATAAATCTAAAGAATACTATGAAGGGCAAGTAAGACAGCCATGCGTAAAATGTAAAACAACACAAAAAATTACTGATTTGTGGGAACCAAGATGGCAATGGGACATGGAAGGGTTGTTATGCAAAAAATGTTTTGATAAAAAAGAAAAAGACCATGATCAAAAGAAAAACTTTTGTGCATTATGTGAAACAAAAATGGGGTTAATTAGGCACAATCCAAAAGGGCATTGGAAAATTGAAGGGCAATTATGTAGAAAGTGTTGGGATAAAAAGAAAGCAGAGTTTGGGTAAAAGTGAATTTCTTTAGGAAATATCAATGCGAGAAATGCGATAAAAAATTTTCAAAAGAGGAAGAGTTAATGAATCATAAAGAAATTTTTCATGGAAAAAATTTACAATATGATTGTAAAGAATGCGATAAAAATTTTTCAAATATGGAAGATATGAGATCTCATTTACAAAGAGAGCATAGTTACAAAAAAGACAGATAACTAAATTGCTTTTACCGTTTTAACTACCGGCGGTCTAACTTTAGTAAATACTCTAAAACCACAAATACATTTGATTTCAGGTAAACGGGATAGTTCAGTGTTTGAAACAATAGTTCCACATCTTAAGCAAGAATAGTTTACATCAAACTGCTCGACAGGGGTTTCTTCTACTTCTTCTATAATTTCTTCAACCATGTTTATCATCAATAATTTCTATAATTTAAGGATACCAAATCAGGTTAACGACAATTCAATATAGACGTCATCAGGAATTTTTAATCGCATCAATTGTCTAATTGCTTTATCATCGGCGTTAATGTTGATAATTCTTCGGTGCATTCGCATCTCCCATTTTTCATAAGTTTCAGTACCACTACCACAAGGTGATTTTCTTGTAGCAATATGCAATCGTTTTACAGGAAGTGGAGTTGGACCTTTTACTTTAACACCGGTTTTTTTACCAATGCCCATGATCTCATCACATACAACATCTAGCTTTGGTAGACTAGTAGAAGTGAGTTTTACACGGGCGGTTTGAGTCATAAAACGCGCCTATGGTTTGTACTCTTCGGTAATTTCCTTAACTATACCTGCTGCAATAGTTGCACCCATATCTCTAAGTGCAAATCTTCCCATTTCAGGGAATTCATTGAAGGTTTCGATACAAGTTGGTCTTACCGGTCTAATCTTAACAATTGCTGCATCTCCAACTTTAAGGAACTTTGGATTTTCCTCTTCAACTGCACCAGTTGCTGGGTTAATTTTTTCAAGGAACTCAGTAACAGTTGCTGCAACTTGTGTTGTATGAGCGTGCATAACTGGAGTATAACCAGGTGCAATTGCTGTTGGATGGTGAATTACAATAATTTGGGCTTTGAATTCTTTTGCTACATTTGGTGGGGCATCAGGAGTACCAAGAACATCTCCTCTCTTGATATCTTTCTTTTCAATACCTCTTAGGTTGAACCCAATGTTATCACCTGCTTCTGCAGATGGCATTTCTGTATGGTGGGTTTCAATAGATTTGATTTCACCAAGTGCACCAGAAGGCATTACAATAATTTTTTGTCCTGCTTTCATGATACCAGTTTCAACTCTACCTACAGGTACAGTTCCTACACCAGTAATTGTATAAACGTCTTGAATTGGAGTACGTAATGGTTTACCAATTGGTTTTTCCTCTACTGTAAAGTCATCAAATGCTTCAAGTAGTGTCTTACCAGAGTACCATGGCATATTCTCAGTTTTCTTAACTAAGTTATCACCCTTCCATCCAGAAACTGGAATGAATGGTACTTGATCAATTTTATAACCAACAGAGCGAACTAATTTTTCACCCTTTTCTTTGGCTGCTTTAAAGGCGTCTTCTTTGTATTCAACAGCATCCATCTTGTTGATTGCAACAATAATTTGTTTTACACCTAATGTCTTAAGCAAAAATGCGTGTTCTCTTGCTTGTCCACCAGCTGCAGTTGCAGTGTCAGTTTCACCTTCTTTTGCTGAAAGTACTAAAATGGCTGCATCTGCTTCAGAAGCACCAGTAATCATGTTTTTAATGAAGTCCCTGTGTCCAGGTGCATCAATTAATGTAAAGAAGAACTTGTTAGATTCAAACTTTTGGAATGCTAAATCTATTGTAATTCCTCTTTCTCTTTCATCTTTAATATTATCCATAACCCATGCATACTTGAAAGTATCACCTTTTCCGGTCTTCTCGGATTCGGCTCCGTGTGCTGCAATGGTTCTTTCATCTACAACTCCTAAGTCCATTAAGAAATGACCCATAGTTGTGGATTTTCCATTATCAATATGACCTGTTACAATCATGTTTAAGTGTGGTTTATCTGCCATATCGTGTTCGTATCTGAGGGCATTTATAATTGTATAAATTTTTTTCACAAAAAAATATTTTTTTAAATTAATTTTTGATCCGATGACTTAACTAAAAGCACATAAATCAAAGAAGAAAAAAACAGATGTATGAAAATTACAGTTTCAGTTATCAAAGCAGACGTCGGCGGGATCGGCGGACATACAAAACCAAGTGACGGCCTAATCAAAGCAATTAGAGACACCGTTGAAAATTCAGGTGATTTACTAATTGATCATTACATAGGATATTGTGGAGATGACACACACATCGTTATGTCACATACACATGGAACCGACAATGAACAAGTCCACAAATTAGCATGGGATGCATTCATGGCAGGAACTGAAGTTGCCAAAAAAGAAGGGCTTTACGGAGCAGGACAAGATTTGCTCAAAGATTCTTTTTCAGGCAATGTTAAAGGAATGGGTCCAGGGGTTGCAGAAATGGAATTTGAAGAAAGGCCAAATGAGGCATTCACTGTTTTTGCAGCAGATAAAACAGAACCGGGAGCATTCAACTATCCAATTTACAGAATGTTTGTAGATACATTGAGCAACACTGCATTGATTGTAAACAAAAGTCTTGCAAGTGGAGTTAAAATGAACATCATGGATGTTGAAAAAGCACAAATTGCAGAATTACAATTGTGGGAAGACAAACCAACAATTGAAGCTGCACTAATGTATCCAGGAAGATATGTTGTAGATTCAGTATACACCAAAGATGGAGAACCAATTCTAGATGCATCAACTGACAGACTACACAACATTGCAGGAACTTATGTTGGAAAGGACGATCCAATTTGTTTAGTAAGAACACAAAAGAATTTTCCAGCAACAGAAGAAGTGGGAAGCATGTTTAACAATCCGCATTATGTTGCAGGCAACACCAGAGGAAGTCACAACATGCCATTAATGCCAGTGAAATTAAACTCAGCAGCATCAATCAACTTTTGCATTCCAATTGTGGAATCATTGGTCTTTAGTATGCACAATGGTAAATTCACAGGACCATTTGACGGGTTCTCAACACCAGATTGGGACTATATCAGAGAAATTGCAACAAAGAAAGCCATAGCAATTAGAAGTCAAGGATTTATTCATCCAGCAACATTAGTTCCATCAGAATTAGAATATGCTGAAGGATATAGAGCCAGAATGGACATTCTTGAAACAAAAATGAAGCCAATGGAAGACGAACCATCAAACAGTGATAGAAAAGAAAATTACGAAGATCCAGACTAGTGATCTCGTACAATTTTTGATTTTACGAAATAGTTAAATCAAAAAAAGGTCTAATCACTTCAAGGTATGATTACCTTACAAAAAATCTTTGATTGGAAAACGTATATGTTTACAATGTTAGCAGTAGTTTCGTTTTCTAGTTTTGTTGCAGTGTTATTTGGACAAACAATACCAGGGATTTTCATAACATTTTTCAAAATAGCTGGAGAATATGTGGTTATAGGCACAGTGTTTGTTTTTGCATTTACATGGTATCTTAGGGCAAAACCGCATAATCGTCCCAAGAATTACAGAGTTGTCCCATTAGACATATTTGGCAAGAAAAGCACCATCAACGGAATAAGAACAGAATTCAAAACACATGATGTAGCTTGGAGTTTTATGAAACAGTATAAGCAAACATACCCACTACACAATTTTGCACTAGTATCAGATCTTGAAAATTCAGACAAGCCAACAATATTCAGATACATCTAGATTCAGATTTTTATTCAAGAATAGACAAGAGTAGATTATGGAATATTCTATTTTAGCAGAATCTTTTAAAAAAATGGAATCAACTAGAAAAAGATTAGAGTTAACACAGTTTCTAGTGGAACTATTTGAAAAAACACCGCATGAGGTAATTTCAAAAATAGCATATCTTCTTCAAGGAAAATTGCGACCAGATTTTGAAGGCATAGAAATAGGAATTGCCGAGAAGTTAGCAATGAAAGCAATTTCAAAATCATCAGGAATTGCAATTAAAAAAATTGAGGAGGAGTATACAAAAGGGGGAGATTTAGGACATGCCGCAGCAATAATTTTAGAACAAAAAACACAGACAACATTCCTAATGGAAAGCATAACAGTCGAAAGAGTTTATGAAACACTATTCAAGATTGCAAAATTAGAGGGATCAGGATCTCAAGATATGAAAATCAAATACATATCGAGTTTACTAAACGATGCAAATCCATTAGAAGCAAGATATATTTTGAAAATTCTACTTGGCACCCTAAGACTAGGCATTGCAGAAAACACAGTGATGGATGCATTGGCAATTGCATATTCTGGGAATAAAGAAAACAGAAAAGGATTGGAAAATGCATATAATGTATCAAGCGATTTAGGAAAAGTTGCAGAAACAATTGCAACGAAAGGAATGGAAGGGATAGAGAAATTTAAAATAAATTTATTCAGTCCAATTCGCCCAATGCTTGCAGACAGAGTCAAGAGTGAAGAAGAAGCAATAGAGAAAATGGAAAAAGAGTTTGCAATCGAATACAAGTTAGATGGAGAGAGGGTGCAGATCCATATTGAAAATGGGAAAACAGAATTGTTTTCTAGAAGTTTAGAAAAAATTTCAAGCTATTATCCAGACATCATAGAGAAAATTCCAAAAATCATTCAAGCAGAAAATGCGATATTGGAAGCAGAGATAGTTGCAATTAATGAAAGCACAGGGGATTTTTTACCATTTCAAGAACTAATGCATAGAAGAAGAAAGTATAAAATTGAGAAAGCAGTTACAGAATATCCAATAACGGTGAATTTTTTCGACATACTGTATTGTAATGGAAAAGACTGTACACAGTTGAACTACAATGAAAGAAGAAGTAAATTAGAAAACATAGTAAAAGAAAACGAGTTTGCAAAATACATCCCGATGATTAAAGCAAAGGATAAAAATGAAATTGCAGAATTTTTTGAAAACAGCATCAATGCAGGAAGTGAAGGACTAATGCTGAAAATGTTAGATAAACCATACCAAGCAGGTTCAAGAGGAAGTCATTGGTTGAAATTAAAAAGAGAATACAGAAACGAATTAGGGGACAGTTTAGACCTTGTTGTGATTGGAGGATTTTTTGGAAAAGGCAGAAGAACAGGAAGTTATGGGACATTATTACTTGCAACATATGATGAAAACACGGACACATTTCCTAGCATTTGTAAAGTTGGTACAGGTTTTTCAGATGAAAGTTTAGATCAATTATATCAAATTTTAAATCCAAAAATCACGATTAAAAAAAATCCACGCATAAATAGCGAAATGGAGCCAGAGATTTGGTTTGAACCAGAATTAGTCATAGAAATAGTAGCATCAGAAATTACTCTGAGTCCAATTCACAAAGCAGCACGAGATGAAATAAGAAAAGACACAGGGTTGGCTCTGAGGTTTCCAAAATTTACTGGAAAGATCAGAGTCGAAAAAATGGCCGAGGATGCATCAACGAATGAAGAGGTAATTTCATTATACAAAGGACAAAATAAATCAGCACATGACAAAAATTTGATGTAATTAGACCAGAAACATATCAAAAACCATAGAGGATTTAAATTACCACGAGAATCCCTATCTTTTGTTATGTATAGTGGAGAGCTTGAAGTTCAAGCAAAACGAAAGGCCATAGCAGTTTTACAAGATGAGATCAATAGAATTCTAAATGCTTCAAGAGAACTTGCAACATTAACAGAATCTTTGATGAAAAAAGACAAAAAAGGAATCAAAAACACATTGGAGCAAATCTCCACCATAGAAGAAGAAGTAGAAAATCTCAGAAGGAAGATTACACGAGAAGTTGCAGATGTTGGAGGATTAATCATGAATAGAGAAAACCTCCTAAACACAGCTTATACAATGGATGAGATTGCAGGTTACATCACGGGCATCGCATTCAAACTTTCTAACGTAAAGATAAGTACACTAAAGGATTCTAAACTTGACAAAGATATTTCAGAACTAATATCATTAGTAGTAGATGAAGTCTACAAACTAAATGAAATTATCAGAAGTCTAAATACAAATACAGCCAATGCAATTGAGTTGGCTCAAGAGACACAGACTATTGAAAGAGAAATAGATATCAAGTACAGAGATGCAACAATAAAACTTCTAGACCAAGTGAAAGATCCAAAAGAATTGTTGTTAATCAAAGATGTGATTGAAGGCATTGAGGAAATGTCAGATAAATGTCAAAGAGTTTCAGATTCATTCATACTGTTAGCATTAAGCCTATAATAAAAAAACACAATTTCTAATTTATTTTCAATACAAATGGCGGTGTAGATTACACTATAGAATTCATATACATAGAATATTTTATCAATGTATGAAAAGTGAACTAATAGAAAATAGAATAATAGTGTGGGATATTGAAAATTCACGAAAACTTTTCAGTCAAGGGTATTATGGAAAACCAATTGGAATACCAAAACCAAAAATTGAAGAAATAGACGCTCCGTTAATTTTAGATTTAATTGAAGGGTTGTATCTATTAGAAAATAAAAAAATAACAATTACAAAATTCAAACAAAAAATTACCATCGAACAATTAAGAGAAATATGCAAAAAAGAAGTCCATGAGTTTGATAAAAAATACATAGTTTACAAAAATTTTCGAGATAAAGGATACATAATCAATCCGGGGATAAAGTTTGGGTGCGATTTTGCAGTGTATGAAAAAGGTCCCGGAATTGATCATGCTCCATTTTTAATTCAAGTATACAACAGAAGCGA
>Ga0315318_10001217_pt1 | contig 11284 bp, 12 predicted proteins | sample M1200m3416metaG_FD_203703 | JGI IMG/M metagenome (GOLD analysis project Ga0315318, IMG submission 203703) | Ammonia-oxidizing marine archaeal communities from Monterey Bay, California, United States - M1 200m 3416 | ecosystem: Environmental > Aquatic > Marine > Coastal | place: USA: California... | reverse complement strand
ATGGCATACGGTAAAAAAATAGTGGACCATTTCGAGCATCCTCGTAATGTAGGAACACTTGATAAAACTAACCCCAATGTTGGAACCGGTTTAGTTGGAGCTCCCGCTTGTGGGGATGTAATGAAATTAATGATTCAAGTGGATGATAAGGATGTAATAATAGACGCCAAGTTTAAAACCTACGGATGTGGGAGCGCTGTGGCCAGCTCCAGTCTATTAACAGAATGGGTAAAAGGTAAAACTCTTAATGAAGCAAGAGAAATTAAGAATACAGAAATAGTAGAAGAACTTGCTTTACCTCCGGTTAAAATACATTGTTCCGTACTTGCTGAGGATTCAATAAAAGCTGCTATTGCAGACATAAAATCAAAACAAGGAAAAGTCCAAGAAAGTGTCGGTAAGTGGACTCCGAAATCATAAATATAATGGCAACTATTAAAAGGAGGTAATTTAATGGAAGCTATTAAAAGTTTAATAACGGAACTATTTCAATCACCATTATCATATTCTGTAAAGAATTGGGTGACAGTAGTAGTAATTGCTGTTTTAGTACATCAGTTTGTACTATAAGTAGTTTCACCGATTGATTCATTATGATGAACCCTGGTCCAGAGGCGGACCAGGGTTTTTTATTTGTGGGTATTATCTAGAAAGATGACTAAGTCATCTAATTCTTTTATGGTGGGGTTTAGGTCGTAAAGCGAATTTTGCCATTGTCTTCTTATGATTCTTGATATTCTGTGCTTTTATTCTTTGGCGTTTTGCACATGGTTTCTCATAAAATTCTAATTGTTTTATTCTTCGGAGTAATCCTTCCTTTTGTATCTTTCTTTTAAGTATTCGTAATGCCTGTTCAACATTACCATGTCTAACATCAACTTTCATTATTTTCCTCTTTATGTTTTTTATTCAATTCATCAATAAAATCATCAATTTCTGTTTCTTGTTTAATTTTCTTCTGGACACCATTCATTATATCATCTAGATTAATTCTGATAACCTTGGTTGAATCTAACATTTTGTCTATCAGTTTGCCTAGTCTATGTAGAGTAATTAACATGGTGATAATACATCCCCATAATACTCCTACTAATATACTGTCTATCATTTTTTATCTCCTATCTTCTATATATCAATTCTGTACTAAACTAATAATTTGGAGCGGAATGATTGTACTGCCCAATCTTCTCTTGGTTGGAAACCAAGTGTATTACTTTTATACTAACTCCGCTTATCATTTTTTAATCCATTTGAAAGAATCCCCCACTTTAGAATAAAAGCAGGGGATTCCACACACTATGAAGAAGTATTTTAGATTACTGATTCTGAATCAGAATCATCATCATCCTCAACTTCATTGGATTCCATTTCCTGTGTTTCATTCCTTAATTCATCAATATCGGCACCTTGGTCGATTTTACTGTACAAATCAATGAATGATGTTTTAGTATCATCATCAAAACGATTTACACATACCTCGACTGCCTTCATTTTGTTTTTGAATATCGCATATGCCTGAGCAATATGGGTTAATCTTCTAGTACTAATAATCGAATCAACTCCACCCTCATGGTAAGTTTTTCTGATTATATCTGCCCAATTTACAAGATTAACAGCAAATTCATCATCCTTAGAATGTTCAATTTCTAAAATTCCTTTTACAATTTTCTGTTCAATCCTAATAGAAGGATACTTCTGTTCAAATGTAATAGGGAATCTTTCAAGAAACGCCTCATTAAGAACATTAGTACCGATAAACTGTCCATCTTCTGAACCTTTACCTTTAGTATTTGCCGTTGCAACAACTGTGAATCCATGTTGAGGTTTTACGAACTTATTAATCTTCTTAACAAATACGCCAGAACCTTCAAGTATAGGTTGTAAACACATTATCTTATTACTTGCAAGGTCAATTTCATCAAGAAGTAAAACCGCACCTCTTTCCATTGCCTCAATAACTGGACCATTCTGCCAAACAGTTTGACCGTCCCTTAATCTGTATCCACCAAGTAAATCATCCTCATCAGTTTCAATAGTGATATTTACTCTAATCATTTCCCTTTTCTTCTCGGCACATGCCTGGGTTACCCCTAAAGTCTTACCATTACCAGATAATCCAGTAATAAAGATTGGATAAAATTTCTTAGAAGTAATAATCGACTTAACTGATGGATAATCTCCAAAAGAAACGAAGTTAGGGTCTTTTTCAGGAATTATATTACCTGTTAAAGAACTAACAACATACGCCGCTTCTTGTTTAGTTTCGTGATTGTCTATAATTTCTTTTTCTTCTTCCGCAATAGTCTTATTAGTGTAAGGTCCTGGTAAAGGATTTCTTGAAGCGTCAAAATCTTTCATTTCACCTGATGTAGGTAATTTGAAAAGTGCCTTACCGACTTTATTTTCGGGATTTTTGACCAACCATTGAGGTGCATATTTCATGCCGAAAGTAGCCGCAACTTCTTTCAACTCATTGACAGTCAAAACATCTTTTCCGTTGAACCTGTCTAAACAGGCGTCCACAAAAGATTGTTGTTTTTCATTTAATTTCATAGTGTTTTGTCTCCGTCGTTAAATTCATAGTCTATATAAGGATTATAGGACATTTCCAAGCGTTTGTCAAGCTTTATTTCCCGAAATCCCACTTTTTTTCATATTTTTAGTCATTTTTTGCATATTTTCTCTAAAATCTCTAAAATTCATGATTATGCCACTTTATTAATGAAGTGATTGAGTAAAACTCTTGATTTTAATCTGCCACCCATTGATTTACTGAATAATTTTTTAATATCTCCCTTCTTGGCGTCGGCAGACAACCCGGATAAGTCAGCATTTTGAACTTTTTGACCACCAACTGTAATATAGTAGTCATCATATCCCGTTTTTTCAGTTTTATAACAATTATTTTTCTTTAATTCTTTCATAACACTAGAATAATCATTTCCAATGTATCTTCCTTTCTTATCATATTCACTTATAATGCCATAAGACATATATCTTCTAGAAAGTTTAGGAATCAAGAAGAAACCAATAGTAGTAATATCATATTTTTTTCTCATTATATCAAGTAATGTACCGGTCATAGCAGTTGAACTATACCAATACCCATTATTCTCATCAGATTTATAGTTTTTGCCTTTATGTTTGATTACTAATTGAGAACCTTCTTTATTTTCACTCATTCTTGTAGTTCCATCTTTATATTTTTCTCCACTATCTCTTAAAACAGCAGAAGAATTACTATTTCCAGAACCGTCTGTAAGAGTTATTAATGACATTTTCTCAATATTGTATTTTTTCTTGAAAGCAGGAACAATGTCTAATAATGAAGTTAATGCTTCATTCAATGGAGTAGACCCCATTTGCATACAACTTGGAACATAAGGTGGAGATTTAGCAGTTAAATCAGAATTATATGTACCGTCATCATTATGTTTGTCATTCCAATCAACAATCGAATTACTACTGTATTCTCTATGGTCAAATATTTCTAATGCAATATACATATTTTGCATACCTTTTTCAAAATCTTTATTATTCATTCTATGAGATATGAAGTTTACAAGTTTATAATTTTCCATATTAAAGTCACCTTCTTCTTTATAAAAAGAATGATTTAATTTAATATCATCATATCTATCTGATGTCCAATCAGTATCATCATAATAATTGTTAAAAGCATAAACTTCAAATGGAATATTAATTTTTCTACAAAACCATGATAAATTCATTAATTGTTGAATAATAGGAGCAACAATATTACTCATTGAACCTGACCAATCAACTAATATTATCATACCGTGATTTTTGGCATCCGGCAATATAGTTAATTTCTTAAATATATCATCCGAGAACTTATAATTTCTTAATAACATAGGGTCAATAATACCAGTTTTAGATGTACTTGCTCTTTTATATGCCGTAGCAGATTTTTTCATTTCAAATTCTTTAACAAGATACATAACAGTTTTCATACTATCATGTTTAAATTTATTATATCTTCCCAACATTTGTGATTTATATTTTTTATAACCTTCTGTATGGGTTTCATTACCAAAGTCTTTAATAAATTGTTTATAATCAACAATAGTCCTTTTAAGATTACATTTTGGAAGGTTTCCATATCTTCTTGAAAGTTTTTCATCAGTCTGTGCAAGTTTTTCTCTTGATTGTTCAAAATGTTTATTAGTGATACCGAAGTCATCACCATCTTGACCATTACTAGTCGCTGTAATTTGTTGTTGTTTCTTTAATTCTTCTATTTTTTCTTGTTTTTCTTTTTTAATTCTATCTTGTTTTTCTTTTTTAGTTTCTTCTCCATTATCTTTTGCTTCTTCATCTTCTGATTCTTTATCTTCACCATTTCCTGAATCTTGATTCTCATCAGAATCTTCATCTGAATTTTCACCAGAATCATTTTCTCCATTTTGATTCATTTCAGTATCACCATCAGGTGAAGCTTGGATATCTAACATTCCAGTTAAATCATTTTCTTCATCTTTTTTCTTTTGGTAATCTATAATCTCTTTTGCAAGTTTCATAACATCTTTAAAAGTTTTAATGTCATCAACTTGTTTTACAATTTCTAATTCTTCTTTTGAGAAGTCAATATCCATTCTATCTAATGATTTACTTCTCATATTGATTCTATCTAAAACAGATAAATCATTTATATCTCTACCTTGAAGTCCATAAAAGTCTGAATCATTAAGAATATCAAAACCTTTTTTGTAATCTTCAATAATACCTGGGAATTTCTTTTGTAATTTTTTATCAATTCTTGTATCTTCCAGAATATTAACTGCCATTCTTAATCTATCATCATCAGCAATTGCTGACCAATCATCACATTTAGTCCATAATGCATGCCCAGCTTCATGACCGATAAACATATCATAGACATGTCTATTTTTGACTTTAAATATTGGAAGTGTTAATACTCTATTTTTGACATCAAATGACGCTGTTGCAACATTATTATGTTGAACAGATATATCCTCAGTAGCAAATAATTTTGCTAAATTAGATTTTGCATCCATATTAATAGTGTTTTGGAAATCTTGTTTTTTAGTGTGTCTTAATTTTGTCATCTTATTGTACCATTATAGGATACTTTTGAAGCGTTGTCAAGCCCAATCTGCCATCGGAACTTATTGATTTATAAGGGAAAAATAAAATAATTGAAAATAATTTTTATGTTAGAATGATTATCATTCTCATTTACACCATAATTGTTCAATATTTGTACGATTTTACCTATGGTAAGCTTATCATATAGGCAAATCTTTGTCAAGCCTTATTTTTCTCTTATAAATAGAAGTAATAAAGTTTTTTGAGAAATGTAATATGGCACATATCGTATATAAAATAACAGAACCCTCTTCCGGCAAATATTATATTGCTCGTGATACAGTAGATACTGTTGATGGTTATCAAGGTAAATTTTCAGGAGAAGATGAATATCTAACAGTAAAGAGGGATAGTGGTATTACCCTTAATACTACAATAATATCTACTCATGATACAGAATCCGAATTAATAGAAGCAGAAGACACATTAATAAAAGATAAATTTGAAAATGATGTCTTATGTAAGAATAAGTTATTATCATCTCGTGGTGCTCATGAAAGAATATTATATCATTCAACAATTGATTTAACACACATAAAGCTTTTGGTCGATTTAATCATACCTGGACTTACAGGTCCAGAATAAGGAGTAAAACATGGCAGGTTTTGGATATAGAGTTTTAGGTTTTGGTGGACATACAAGTAGTACAGATGAAGCTCGCATGGCTAACTCAGCAGCATTCGTGCATGAATCCACTAGTACATATTTAGGAAGAGATTACGGTAGTGCTGGAAACAGAAAAACAATGACATGGAGTTTCTGGATAAAATTTGCAGATGACGCTCAAGGTTCTGAAACAGCCTCACAAATTATTGGTGATGACCAATCAGGTTATCCATCTCATAGAATTTCTTTGCACGCTGGGCAGATGTATTGTTATTCAGCAGATGATGTAAGTCAAACTAATAAACTAGAGATTAGGTCAGGTAGTAGATTATTTAGAGATTATTCATCTTGGTATCATTTTGTATTTGCAATAGATACTACACAGGCAGTAGCCGCTAACAGAATTAAAGTGTGGGTAAATGGAACCAATGAAACATCAAGGTGGACACAAACTACTTGCGACCAAAATATAGACACAAATCATAATGCAGCTGCAGAAGATGAAATAATAGGTAAGTATCATACAAATAGTTATTTTACTGGACATTTAGCTCACTTTCATTTTGTAGATGGCACTGCTATGGATGCAGATGATTTTGGAGAAACAGATACTACCACAGGTGAGTGGAAGCCAAAATTAGAACCTACTGTTACTTATGGAACTAATGGTTGGTTTTTAAAGTTTGAGGATAGTGGTGCATTAGGTACAGATAGTAGTGGAGAAAGTAATACTTGGACAAAAAGTGGTAGTATAGAACAATCCATATCAACGCCTAGCAATAACTTTGCTACTTGGAATTATAATCATAGTTTAGAAAGTGGACAAAATGTTATAACTATGGCTGGTACTGAAATAGACCATGCCAATGATACTTATACAGGCAAAATAACTTGTGCAACACTAGGTATGAATGCCGGCAAATGGTATTGGGAAACTAAATACTCACTTGAAGGTGGTTATTTATCTGTTGGATTTGTTAGAAATGGTGGATTAGATTCTACTTTCAACATAAAAGAAAACAAACAACTTGGAGATGGAGCTGATTCTAACTCATGGGCTTTCAAAGCTGGTAATACATCAGGGTATATAGTTAAATTATTAAGATTTAACAATGGAGATTCTGTTGCAGACATGGGAGTTACTCCAGCAAATGGAGATATTATCCAAACTTGGTTAGATTTAGATAATGGTAAAGCATGGTGGGGTATCAATGGTACTGTTATGAATAGTGGTAGTGGGGTAGGTGTTCCAAACACAGGAGCATATCCACACTTTACCTTTACTGTGGGAAATGAATTTTATATACCAGCAGTATCTTTATATGGATTTAATGGTGCGATTCAATGTCAAGTAAACTTTGGAGAGGGTAGCTTTGCCCATGTTAATGCAGTATCATCAGCAGTAGCTGACAACAACAGTAATGGTAATTTTGAATATGACCCCCTAGATGGATTCTATTCAATATGTACTCAAAATATTAAGGAATACGGATAGGAGAATAATATGGCATATACAACAATATCAAAACCATCAGAACATCATAATGTAATAACTTATACTGGTACTGGTTCATCTAATGCTAGAACAGGAGTAGGACATCAACCTGATTTAGTATGGATTAAGAATAGAGAAGCTACAGATAGTCATATATTGGCTGATTCAACAAGTGGTGTAACAAAATATGTTAAGTCGGATGCAGTAACTAGCGAAACAACGGATTCAAATTCACTAACTGCTTTTGGAGCAGATGGATTTACAGTAGGTAGTTTAGATAATGTTAATACCAATACAGAAGAATTTGTAGCATGGTGCTGGAAAGCAAATGGTGGAACAACATCATCAAATTCTGATGGAACGATAACATCAACAGTACAAGCAAATACTGCTGGTGGATTTTCAATCGTTTCTTATACAGGAACAGGAAGTGCTGGAACAGTAGGACATGGATTAGGAGCTGTACCAAAAATGATTATGACCAAGGTAAGAAATAATAATGGTAGCTGGGGAGTAGGACATTTTGCAACAGAAATAACTTCTGACCCAGCAACAGACCATATAAGATTAGATACTGATGGTGCAATGGCAGATAGTGCAGAATATTGGAATGATACTATGCCAACATCTACTGTATTCTCTCTAGGTGCAGATAGTACCAATGGAGAGGCAAATTATAATACTTGGACTTATGTTGCATATTGTTTTACCCCAATAAAAGGATATTCACACTTCGGCGTATATACTGGTATAACTGATACAGCAGATGGACCAATGATTTACTGTGGGTTCAGACCAAGATTCGTTATGGTTAAAAGAACAGATGGTACCGAGAATTGGATGATATTAGATACAGAAAGAACTAAGACAACAAATACTGGAGCAGCTGGGATTAATGGTAACCCTCTAACGGGAATAAAACTAAAACCTAATGTAACAGCTGCAGAAAATACAATTTCTTGTGATTTCTATTCAACAGGATTTAAACCAAGAAATACAGATGGTGTCTTCAACTGGACAAGTTATGAATATATCTATATGGCGTTTGCTGAAATGCCAACAGTAGGAACTAACGGAATAATAGCTTTAGCTAGGTAAGATATGAGTAAACCAGTAATAAGGGTTACGGATTTTCATGCAGGACATTTTTGTGCTGGTCTTGGTCTGGATTATCATGCCACTCCATTTATCACTGGTTCATTTAGTGTATTAACAAATAACAAACCAACCTGTACTTTTGGAAGTTTTACATTATGTAAAGATATGATTATCGGAGGTAATACTTCAGTATTAGTAGGTGGTAAACCTATTGCTCGTACAGGTGACCCAACAAAAGGACATGGATGTGCTGAGGTATCTACTTCTGTTGTTGATGGACATGTTATTACAACAACAACCCTCGGTTCAGCAGGTCCTTGTTCACTTTTAAATGGATATTATCATCCTACAATATGTGCAACAGGTTCAATGAGTGTACTTGCATAATGCCAACAGAATACGGAATTACATACGAAGTACAAGAAGGTGATATTGGTGTAACATCTGATGTTGTAGCTGCAGGAGAAAATACCACAGCTTCTATGACTGTAACATTTGCTAATGGAACTTCTACAACATTTAATATTAATAAAGCTCAGCATGGTATTGACCCAGATGTATTTTTTGCTGACCAATTAGAAGATTTTGAATATTTAAAGAGAGATTATATAGAAAATAATCCAGGGACAATAAATAATATTATAACTTCTTATGTAGGTTCTTTTTATAGTGATACTACTGAAGGTCAATCAACAATGGAAACAGGTACAATTTAAAGAGAAAATAATATGGCATTAACTAAAAGAAGTACAAAAGGAACATCATTATCTCATGATGAAATGGATGCTAATTTTACCCATTTGGGTGGTGATGGTAGTTATGTAATGCCAACAACTGATGGTGATAGTGGTCAAGTTATGACAACTAATGGTGATGGAACAGTTACCTTCTCAACACTAACAGGCGTAACTGCTACAATTGCAAATGCATATCCTGTTGGTTCAATTTATATTAATGCAAGTGATTCTACCAATCCTGGTACATTATTAGGATTTGGAACTTGGGCAGCTTTTGGAGTTGGTAGAGTTATGATTGGTATTGACGCTTCAGATACAGATTTCGATACAGCAGAAGAAACAGGTGGTTCTAAAACTCACACACTAACAGAAGCTCAATTACCTTCACATAGACATGCAGTAGGTTCTAACGATTCAGGTACAGGACCAGGTGGCGCCGCTGGTAATCAGGAACATGTAAGGGACGGTGGCGTTGGTAATGGTCCAGCAACACCTACTAGTTTTACAGGTAGTGGAGACGCTCATACAATTGTTCAATCATATATTGTTGTCCATATCTGGAAAAGAACAGCATAGTTTGTATAAATAGTTAGCGATATGCCAAAATGGGACGCTACAAATACAAACGAATCTAATAGAATAAGTCGTACTTTTAAAGACTTAGATTTAGACTTTGGTTTAAATCCGGTCACAAAAGATGTCAATAGACTTACAGACGCTGAAGCTATTAAAAGAAGTGTTAGAAATTTAATTAATACCAATCATTATGAAAGACCATTTCATCCTGAAATTGGTTCTGGTATCAGAAATTTATTATTTGAACCAATGACAGAATTAAATACTCATTTTATGCGACAAAAAATTGGTGAACTTTTAGTGGCACATGAACCAAGAATTGTATTGACAAGTATTAAAGTAGAGGCAGATGATAGTAGAAATTCATATTCATGTAGAATAAATTTTAACATTGTTGGCACACTAGAACCAGTAGTGGTAGACACATTTTTAGAGAGATTAAGATAAGATGGCAAATGCAATAAGTAATAGACTAGATGTATCAGAATTGGATTATGACGCTATACGAAATAATCTAAAAACCTTTTTACAAAACCAAGCAGAATTTTCAGATTATAATTTTGAAGGTTCTGGTATGTCAATAATATTAGATTTATTGGCATATAATACACATTATTTAGCATACAATGCTAATATGTTATCAAACGAATTATATATAGATAGTGCTGATATTCGTAAGAATGTTGTATCACTAGCAAAACAATTAGGTTATACTCCTAATTCTGTATCTTCACCACAAGCAGTTATTGATATTACTGTAAATAATGTTCAAACAACTGTTGCTTCTATTACAATGGCAAAAGGAACAGTATTTACAACTACTATTGGTTCTCTTACATATAGCTTTATAACAAATGAGGCAATAACAGCTACACCAACAAACGGTGTTTATAAATTTTCTAATGTAACTATTTACGAAGGTACCTATATATCATATCAATATACGGTTGATTCATCAGATGTGGACCAAAAATTTATTATACCGAATAATTTAGCAGATACAAGTACATTAAAAGTAAAAGTACAAGAATCATCAAGTGATACTACAACTAATACATATTCTAAATCAACAACACTTGCAGATATAGATTCAACATCAAAAGTTTATTTTTTACAAGAATCTGATGATGGAAGATTTGAAGTTTATTTTGGTGACGGTGTTTTAGGAAAATCTGTATCAGACGGTAATATTATAATTTTAGAATATATTGTGACCAATAGAAGTGCAGCTAATGGGTCTTCAACTTTTGCTTTAAGTGGAACAGTAGGTGGTTATACAGATATTTCAATTGCAACAGTATCGGATGCACAAGGTGGAACTGTTGCTCAATCAAATAACTCAATTAGATTTAATGCACCTTTACAATATCAATCACAAAATAGAGCAGTTACAGTTAAAGATTATGAAACTCTTACACAAACATTTTATCCTAATGCAGATTCAATAACCGCATATGGTGGAGAGGATGCTGAAACACCGGTTTACGGAAAAGTTTATATTGGAATTGTTCCTAAATCTGGTGCAACATTAACAGAAGCTACAAAACTAAGTATTGTTAATAATCTAAAAAAATATAATGTTGCTTCAGTAACACCAGTTATAGTAACACCAGAAACAACATCTATACTTTTAACATCAAAT
>Ga0315318_10001216_pt1 | contig 11284 bp, 12 predicted proteins | sample M1200m3416metaG_FD_203703 | JGI IMG/M metagenome (GOLD analysis project Ga0315318, IMG submission 203703) | Ammonia-oxidizing marine archaeal communities from Monterey Bay, California, United States - M1 200m 3416 | ecosystem: Environmental > Aquatic > Marine > Coastal | place: USA: California... | reverse complement strand
TAATGTTGAATATGATTCAAGCCCACATATTAAATTAATGAATATATTTGAAATGCAATCAAGTTTTCCACTTATTAAGATGGATGATAATTATATTAATTATATAAACCCAAAATTGTCTTTACGATTTAATCCTTCTGAAATGAAGACTTCTTCAAATAAAAATAGAAAAATAAATAATGATAATATATTTAATATAGATAGATTGGGTCTAATAGACACACTCGAATCTGGTCAAAATTTAACTTTGGGAATAGATTATAAAAAAGAAAAATTAAACAATATTAACAAATATTTTGAAGTAAAACTTGGCACAGTATTAAGAGCAAAAGCAAATAATAATATACCAACAAATAGTACTTTAGATCAAAAAAACTCAAACTATTTTGGTAAACTTACAAATAGTTTTAATGACAATTTTAGTTTAAATTATGAGTTTTCAGTTGATAACAACCTTAGTAAACTTGAATACAACTCAATTGGTACAACTATTTCAAAAAATAATTTTGTTACAACATTTAATTATATTGAAGAAAATGGTGCAATTGGAAGTTCAAATGTTTTGGAAAATACTACATCTTTTAATTTTGATGAACAAAATTTTTTATTATTTAGAACAAGAAAAAATAGAGAAATAGATTTAACTGAATATTATGATTTAATTTATGAATATAAAAATGATTGTTTAGTAGCAGGTATTAAATATAACAAGACTTATTATAATGATAGAGATTTAGAACCAACAGAAGATTTTATGTTTAGCATAACATTAATTCCTATGACATCTATTGAACAAAAAATTGCAAATTAATTTTATGAATATTGCAAATTTTTTAAGATTTATATTAATAATATTATTATTTTTAATTCATAATTTTAAAAATTCACAGGCTATAGAAAATAAAATTTTATTTAAAGTCGATAACGAAATAATTACAACAATTGATATTTACGAAGAAATAAAATTTCTAAAAGCATTTAATCCTCAAGTTAATAATTTAAGTGATAAAGAATTATTTGAAATTTCAAAAAATTCTATACTCAGAGATAAAATAAAAAAAATTGAAATATCAAACTATGTAGATGAAGTTAAAGTAGCTGATGAATTTTTATTAAAATTAATTGAAAAAAAGTATTCAAAAATTGGTCTAAATTCAATAAATAATTTTGAAAATTATTTAAAAAATTATAATCTAAATATTGACCTAATAAAAAAAAAGTTTGCTATAGAATTAATTTGGAATGATTTAATTTTACAAAAATTTAGTTCTAAAATAATAATAGATAAAGATAGAATTAAAAAAGAAATTTTAAAAAATCCCAAAAAGACACAAAAAGAAATATTACTTTCAGAAATTGTTTTTAATGTTTCAAAAAAATCTGAATATAAAAAAAAATATGAAAAAATTCTTACAGATATAAAACAAACAGGATTTAAAAATGCAGCTTTAATACATAGTATTTCAAATACATCCTCTGTGGGTGGGTCTATTGGCTGGATAAAAGAAGACAATTTAAACAAAACTATAAAAGAAGAAATTTCAAATTTAGAAAAAGGTCAATATTCAAATCCAATATTAACTTCATCTGGTTTTCTTATAATAAAAATTGAAGATAAAAAAGAATATGAGTTAGAATTTAATTTAAATGATAAGATTGATGAATTAATTCAATTTAAAAGAAATGAACAACTAAACCAATTTTCAAACATATATTTTAATAAGATAAAAAAAAATTTAATATTTGATGATTTATAAACCAATAATTATAGTTGCTGGTGAACCAAATAGTATTTTTCTTGAAATTTTTTTTAAAGCATTAACTTATAAAAACTTTAAAAGTCCAATTATTTTAATTGCATCTTTAAATTTATTAAAACTTCAAATGAAAAAACTAAATATAAAAAAAAATATTAAATTACTAAATTCCATTAAATTAAACGAATACAAATTAAATAATAAATCAATTAATTTAATTAATATAAACTATAATCCGCAAAAGCCTTTTGAGAATGTTTCTTCAAAATCTAATCATTATATTGAACAATCTTTCGAATTAGCTATTAAAATTTTACAAAAAAAAATAACAAACAAATTTATTAATGGACCTATTTCTAAAAAATTTTTTTTAAAAAATAAATTTTTAGGTATTACAGAATATTTATCTAATAAAACTAATACTAAAAATTTCGCAATGTTAATTTATAATAAAAACTTGTCAGTCTGTCCGATAACTACACACTTACCTTTAAAACAAGTTTCAAAAAAAATTAATAAAAAATTAATCATCCAAAAAATTAAGTTAATCAATATTTTTTTTAAAAAATATATTAGAAAAAAACCTAATATTGCAATAACAGGATTAAACCCTCATTGTGAAACAATTGATTCATTTAATGAAGATCAAAAAATATTAAAACCTACAATAAAACATTTATCTAAATTAAAATATAAAGTATCAGGACCTTTTGCTGCAGATACAATTTTTTTAAAAAAAAATAGAAAAAAATATGATGTAATTGTAGGAATGTATCATGATCAAGTATTAACACCTATTAAGACTTTATTTGAATATGATGCTATTAATATTACTTTAGGTCTTCCATTCATTAGAATTTCTCCAGACCATGGTCCAAATGAAAAAATGCTTGGTAAAAATTTATCAAATCCATTAAGTTTAATAAAAGCAATAACATTTTTAGAATCTCAAAAGTGATTAAAGCAAAAAAAAGTTTAGGTCAAAACTTTTTAACAGATCAAAATATACTTAAAAAAATAGTTGAGATAACAAAAATTAACAATCAATCAATTCTTGAAGTAGGACCTGGAACTGGAAATCTAACTTCATATATTTTAAAAAATAATCCTAAAAAAATTTTTGTTATAGAAAAAGATGAAAATTTAGCATCTTTTTTAGCTGATGAATTTAAAGATAAAATAATAATTATTAATAAAGATATTTTAAAAGTTAATGAAAAAAACCTTGATAAAGAAAAGTTAATTGTTTTTGGAAATCTTCCTTACAATATCTCAACTGAAATATTATGTAAATGGATATTAAATTTAGATAGTAATTATTTTTGGTTTAACTGCTTAATTTTAATGTTTCAAAAAGAAGTTGCAGACAGAATTATTTCAAATTTTAATTCATCTAAATATGGAAGATTATCAATATTGGCTAATTGGAAATTAAATATAGAAAAAATTTGTGATATCAAATCAAATAGTTTTTCTCCAAGACCAAAAGTTGATAGTTCTTTATTATTTTTTAAACCAAAAAAAGTTTTTTATGATATCAAAAATCCAAAAAATTTAGAAAAAATAACTAGAGTTTTTTTTAGTCAACGCAGAAAAATGTTAAAAAAACCATATAATCAAATGTTTAATGGTAATTTAGAAATTATAAACAAATTAAAAATCAATTTAAATTTAAGGCCTCAGAATTTAAATTTTGATACTTATTACAAATTGACAAAAGAATATGAAAAATTAAGATGTTAACTTTTCAACATGGCTTCTAATAAAATTTTTATCATAATCTTTTGAACTATTATTTATCTCTGCTTCTATCAAATTATAAATTTTAGAATAACAGTTATCTAAATTATCATTAACCACTACATAGTCATAATTAATCCAACGCAATACATCATGACCAAACTGTTTCATTCTTTCTTCAACAATTAACTTATCTTTCATATCTCTACTAGACAATCTTTCAAATAAAACTTTTTTGCTTGGTGGTAAGATAAAAAAAGTGATTAATTTATAATCTAGTTTTTTATTCTTTATTTGATCTGCACCTTGCCAATCAATATCAAATAGAACATTTTTCCCTTTATTTAAATTATTAATTACAGGAGTTTTTGTTGATCCATAAAAATTATTAAAAACTTTAGCATATTCTAAAAACTCTTGATTTTTTATAAGTCTTTTAAATTCAACCTCATCTACAAAATAGTAATTTTTATTTGGAATTTCGTTAGCTCTAGGTTTTCTGGTTGTATGAGAAATAGATATTTCAAAATTATCTAATTTAGATAATAAACTAACCAATGTAGTTTTACCAGCTCCAGACGGAGAGGATAAAACAATCATTACCCCATCATTCTCTCTGGGCATCAAAAAAATTAATTTGCTTTTCCTTCAATAAACTTCACAGCATCACCAACTGTTAAAATTTTCTCAGCTTCACTATCAGAAATTTCTGAACCAAATTCCTCTTCAAAAGCCATTACTAATTCAACTGTATCTAAACTATCAGCTCCTAAATCATCTATGAAGCTAGACTCTTCAGTTACTTTGGCCTCATCAATACCTAAATGATCTGCTACTATCTTTTTTACTTTGCTTGAAACATCTTCTGACATATTGATCCTTTTTGTTTTAAATTCTTAATAGTTTAAAAACTTGTTTTGTCAAGCCATATACATGCCCCCATTAACATGTATTGTTTCCCCATTAATATAATCCGATTGATCTGAGGCTAAAAAAAGAACTGCATTAGCAATATCATCTGGTTCTCCTAATCTTGCTGAGGGTATTTTGGATACTATAACTTCTTTAAATTTTTCATCTATCTTATCAGTCATAGCTGTTTTGATAAAACCAGGTGAAATACAATTAATATTGATATTCTTTTTAGCATATTCTGTTGCCAAACTTTTTGACATTGCAACTATCCCAGCCTTAGATGCTGTATAATTAGCTTGCCCTAAATTACCTGTATGACCTACAACTGAAGTAATATTTATAATTTTTCCTGATTTATTTTTAAGCATTTTTTTAATTGCAAATTTGGTCATTAAAAATGTTGCGGTTAAGTTTATATCGATAACTTTTTTCCATTCCTCTAAACTCATTCTAATTGCTAAATTATCTTGAGTTATTCCTGCATTGTTAACTATGCAATCTAAACCTCCATCCAATTCTTTTGTTGCATTTTCAATAAATTCCTCAATTTTATTACTTTGCGAAATATCAAATTTTAAAATTTTAACATTTTTAAATTTAGATTTTAATTTTTCAAGTTTTTCTATTTTGGTTCCGGTTGCTAATATATTCGCGCCACAATCATTAAGTCTTTTAATTATTGAATTACCTATTCCTCCTGATGCGCCAGTTACAATAATGTTTTTATCTTTTAAATTGTTCATATTTTTAAATCTTTTATATCACTCTCATTATTTATTGTATTAATTTTTACATTCTTATCTATTCTTTTAACTAAACCTGACAATACTTTTCCAGGTCCTATTTCAATAAATTGCTTAATACCTTTATTAATCATGTTAATAACACTTTCTCTCCATCTTACTCTATTTTCAATTTGATCAATTAGTAATTTTTTTAATTCTTCTTTATTTGAAATTTCATCTGCTGTTACATTTGAAATTAATATATTTTTTGAATCATGGAAATTAGCTTTTTCAATTTCTTTTTTCATCACGTCTGTTGCTTTATTCATAAGCCGACAATGAAATGGAGCACTTACAGGTAATTTTATATTTTTAATATTCTTTGATTTCAAAACTTCAATTAATTTAACTAAATCAGTATTTTTTCCACTTAATACAATTTGACCTTGTGAATTATCATTAGCTATTTGAACTAAAAAGTTATTTTGATTTTCTTTTAAAATATCTTCTATAATTTCAACTGTTGAACCCAATACTGCCAGCATCCCTCCTTCTCCTTTTGGAACTGCATTTTGCATTGCATCTCCTCTAATTCTTAAAAGCTTAATAGTATCTGAAAAATTTAAATAATTTGCAGATGATAAAGCAGAATATTCTCCTAATGAATGTCCAGCAAAATATTTTGCTTGATTCAAGTCAATATTAAATTCTTTTTTAACAACTTGAAATATAGAATAACTGATTAAAAATATTGCTGGTTGAGTATTAATAGTAAGATCTAACTCTTCCTTAGGACCTTCCATAATAATTTTTGATAAAGAAATTCCTAATGTTTCATCTGCTTCTTTAAACAATTCTTTAACTAAATTATATTTTTCAAAAAAATCTTTTCCCATGCCAACTATTTGAGATCCTTGTCCTGGAAAAATTACTGAAAACATCTAAAAAAACCTATTTTTTTTGTCCTTTTTGCTATTGTAATTAAAGATTTATAATAGTATATCCTCATTTTTTATTAAATAACTTAAATGAATTTATACGAGCATACAATTATAGCAAGACAAGACACTTCTCCAAGTGAAATCAAACAATTAACTGAAAAATATTCCAAAATTGTAAAAAAAAATGAAGGCGAGATTGTTAAAACAGAAAATTGGGGTCTTTTAAATCTTTCTTACTTAATAAAAAAAAATAAAAAAGGAAGCTATATTCATTTTAAAATCAAAGGCAAAGGCAATGTTGTAGATGAATTAGAAAAAAATGAAGCAATTGATAAAAAATTATTAAGATATTTAACGGTAAAAGTTAAAGAATTCGATCTTGATACAAATTACTTTTCAAAAAAAGATGAAAATGAAAAAAAAGAAAGTATTAAAAATTAAATATGCCCAAAAGACAAACTGGAAATAAAAAAGGTAGACAAAGCAATTTTGCAAAATTGAGTATATTTCAACCAAATAAATATAAATTTAAAAGAAGTTGTCCTCTATCAATTAAAGGAGCTCCAAAAATTGATTATAAAAATATAAAATTACTAAAAAAATATATTTCTGAAAATGGTAAAATTTTACCTTCAAGAATAACAAATGTAAGTCAAAAAAAACAAAGAGAATTATCTTTATCAATAAAAAGAGCTAGAAATCTAGCATTATTATAAAATGAAAGTAATCTTATTAGAAAATCTAAAAAAAATTGGATCGATTGGGGAAATAATAGATGTTAAAAGAGGTTTTGCTAGAAACTTTTTAATAGCTAAAAAGAAAGCTTTATATGCCTCTAAAGAAAATATCATTCAAGTTGAGAAAATTAAAACTCAACTTTCAAAAAAAGATAATGAAAAAAAGCTAGAAGCTAAAAAAATAGCAGAAAAAATTAACAAAAAAGAATTTAATGTTAAAAAACTAAGTACTGAAAATAAAGAATTGTATGGTTCAGTTAAACCAACTGAAATTTCAAAGATTATTAAAGAAAAAGAACAGTTAGATATCAAGCCATCAATGATACAACCAGTTAAAGAAATTAAATCTCTAGGAAAATTCAAAGTAAAAATCTCTTTACATTCAGAAATTGATGCGGAAATACTAATTATAGTTGAGTCAGCCGAAACTATTCAATAATTATACAATTTTTTCCCCAATAGTTTTTTTAAATTTATTTTAATTTTTATTCTTATAAATTTGGATAATGGAAAATAATTTAAGCATTGTTAAAGATAAATTTAAAGAATTACCTAATAACATTGAAGCAGAACAAGCTGTTATTGGTTCCATGCTTGTAACTAATGAACTTTTTGACGAAATAAACACTATTATTTCAAGTGCTAATTTTTATGATCCTATGCACCAAAAAATTTTTGGAGCAATTGAAAATTTAATTTTTAAAGGAATGTTGGCTAATCCAATTACTTTGAAAAATTACTTTGAGGATGAAAAAGATGAATTAAATGTTCCAGAATATTTAGTAAAAGTAACTAAATTTTCTACTTCAAAAAGACAAACTATAGAATATTCAAAAATCATATATGATATGTTTGTTCGAAGAGAACTAATCAAAATTTCAGAACAAACAATTGATACAGCTAAATTAAATGACTTAAATACCAATGGTCAAAACATTATAGAAAACTCTGAAAGATTATTATTTGATCTTGCCGAAAAAGGTTCTTTTAATTCTACTTTAATTAAGTTTGATGAAGCTATGAGACAAACAATCGAAATGGCCTCTGCTGCTTATAAAAATGAAGAAGGTATTGTTGGGGTACCTACTGGACTTCGAGATTTAGATGATAGACTGGGAGGCCTTCATAAATCTGATTTAATTATTATTGCAGGAAGACCATCGATGGGTAAAACTGCTTTAGCAACTAATATAGCGTTTAATGCTGCACAAAAATTACAAGATAGTGGAAGAAAATCCTGTATTGCTTTTTTTTCATTAGAAATGTCATCTGAACAATTATCTACAAGAATTTTAGCCGAACAATCTAGAATTAAATCAAATGATATTAGACGTGGAAGAATTTCAGATGAACAATTTGATAAATTTATAGAAACCTCAAAAAATATATCAGAATTGCCTTTGTTTATAGATGAAACTCCTGCAATAACTATTGCAGCACTGAGTAATAGAGCTAGACGTATAAAAAGAATCCACGGGCTTGATATGATTGTAGTTGATTACATTCAATTAATGAGAGGCACTATGAATTATAAAGATGGAAGAGTTCAAGAAGTTTCTGAAATAACACAAGGTTTAAAAGCAATAGCTAAAGAATTATCAGTTCCAGTTGTTGCTCTTTCTCAGCTTTCAAGACAAGTGGAACAGAGAGATAATAAAAAGCCTCAATTATCTGATTTAAGAGAATCGGGATCAATTGAGCAAGATGCTGATGTTGTTATGTTTGTTTATAGAGAAGCTTATTATTTGGAAAATAAAGAACCAAGGCCTGCAACAGTGGAACATGCTGAATGGCAAGCTAAAATGAATGAAGTATCTAATTTAGCAGAAATTATAATTGGTAAACAAAGACATGGTCCAACTGGAATGTTAATGTTAGAGTTTGAGGCAATGTTTACTAAATTTAAAGATACTCAAATTAGTTAAATTCCAATATAAAAGGGGTTAAATGATTGCCCAACTTTATCAAAATCTAATACTCAAAAACCCAAAATCTATTTTCATTATTTTACTTATAGTATTAGTAAGTTTTGGATATTATTCAAAAGATTTTAGACTAGATGCCTCTTCAGAAACTTTATTAATCGAAGGAGACCCTGATCTTAAATATCTTAAAGAAATATCAAAAAGATATGGCTCTAAAGAATTTTTAATTTTGACCTATACTCCTAATGAAGGAATGATTTCAGATAACTCAATTAACAATCTTTTAAGTTTAAAGTATAAAATTCAAAGTTTAAATTGGGTACATAGTGTTATTACTCTTTTAGATATACCTTTATTAAGTAGTTCTGATGCACCCTTACAAAAACGGCTTGAAAGCTTTAAAACACTAAAAGATGATGATGTTGATAGAGCAAGAGGTTTTAATGAAATTGTAAGCAGTCCAGTCTTTAGAAATTTTGTGATCAGTGAAGATGGAAAAACAAGCGGAATTATTGTTAATATCAAAAAAAATGATGAGCTAAAAGATATCGAAAATAAATCAAAAGAAGAAATTGAAAATTACAAAGATTTTATTAAGAAGAAAAATCATCAAAATATTCTTGAAATAAGAGATGTTATCAAAAGTTATGAAAATATTGGAAAAATACATTTGGGAGGAATACCTATGATTGCTGATGACATGATGTCATTTATAAAAAGTGATATCATTGTCTTTGGTATAGGAGTTTTTTTATTTATTATTGGTACATTGTGGTTTGTATTTAGAAAATTAATTTGGATTATAGTTCCTATTAGTAGTTGTTTTTTTTCTGTAATAATTATGATGGGACTACTTGGTTTATTGGGTTGGAAAGTAACAGTTATTTCCTCAAACTTTATTGCTCTAATGTTAATTTTAACAATGGCAATGAACATTCATATAAGTACTAGGTTTTTACAACTAAGAGAAAATCATCCCAATATGAGTATTTTAGAATTAATTAATTTAACCACAGGTAAAATGTTTTGGCCAATTCTATACACTGTTTTAACAACAATTATTGCGTTTCTTTCATTAATTTTTAGCGAAATAAAACCTATTATTGATTTTGGTTGGATGATGACCTTGGGACTTATAACTTCATTCATTATAACTTTTACACTGCTCCCTACTCTAATCAGCTTTGTACCTAAAGAAAATATATCTTTAAAAGAATATAAAAATTCTGTGATTACTTCTTTTTTTTCAAAGATATCTCAAAATAATCATAAAATAATTTTTATTATTACTGGTATAGTAATAATTTTAAGTTTAATTGGAATTAGTCGTCTTGAAGTTGAAAATAGTTTTATAAATTATTTTAGTAAAAAAACTGAAATTTATAAAGGAATGAAACTTATAGATGAAAAGCTTGGTGGAACCACTCCTCTTGAAATTATTTTAAAATTTCCAAAAAAAGAAAAATCAAAAACAGATGATGATGAATTTGAAGATTGGGAAGACGAAAATGAAAATGATAATGAAAAATACTGGTTTACAAAAGATAAGGTTGATAAAATCTCATCAGTACATAACTATCTTGACAGTTTGCCTCAAGTTGGAAAGGTTTTATCATTTTCATCAATTATTGATGTAGCGACATTACTTAATAACAATAAGCCATTAGGAACTTTAGAAATGGGTGTTCTATATTCTAAAATACCAAAAAGTATTAAAACAGAAATTATTGATCCTTATATATCTATTAAAGATAATGAGGCGCGGATTAACCTTAGAATAATAGACTCCCAAGAAGATTTAAGGAGAAATGAGTTAATTAAAAAAATAAATTATGATTTAAAAAATGAAATTGGACTAGATGAAAATGAATTTAAACTTGCTGGTGTTTTAATTTTATTCAACAATTTACTTCAAAGTCTTTTTAAATCTCAAATTTTAACTTTGGGATTAGTAATGATCGGTATATTTGCAATGTTTGTAATACTTTTTAAAAATATTAAATTATCTTTAATTGGCGTAGTACCAAATTTTATTGCTGCCTTTTTTATATTGGGAATTATTGGATTACTTGGAATCCCATTAGATATGATGACCATTACTATTGCTGCAATTACAATTGGAATTGCTGTTGATAACAGTATTCATTACATCTACAGATTTAAAGAAGAGTTTAATAATTCAAATGATTATAATAAAACTCTTAACTTGTGCCATTCAACTGTAGGTAAAGCAATTTTGAATACTTCTATTACAATTGTTTTTGGTTTTTCAATATTAGTTTTATCTAAATTTATACCCACAATTTATTTTGGAATTTTTACAGGGCTTGCAATGTTATTAGCTATGATATCAGTTTTAACTCTACTTCCGTCATTGATTTTAATAGTAAAACCTTTTGGAAAATAAATTTAAATGTTTGAGATCTTAAAAGAATTTTACAATTCAATATCTATTATAGATTTGATTTATTTAATTATTACTATCTTATCTTTATTCAAATGCTATCGTAAAGGCTTTGTGTTAAGCATTCTTTCTATGGCCAA
>Ga0315318_10001214_pt1 | contig 11299 bp, 10 predicted proteins | sample M1200m3416metaG_FD_203703 | JGI IMG/M metagenome (GOLD analysis project Ga0315318, IMG submission 203703) | Ammonia-oxidizing marine archaeal communities from Monterey Bay, California, United States - M1 200m 3416 | ecosystem: Environmental > Aquatic > Marine > Coastal | place: USA: California... | reverse complement strand
CTGGAGCCCAAGAACAGGCAATCATAGCCAATCCATAAATTAAAGTGCCAATTTGGAAAAATCTTGCGTGCCCAAACCCATCAGCCATTTTTGCTGCTAATAGCATAGGCCCGCTCGCGGCAATTAAATAACCCAGAGCAACCCATACTATCTCACTGGTGCTCGAGTCTAATTTATCGATCATGTCAGGAATAGCAATTGGAGTAAAACTTGAATCCAAACTTGCCATCACTGATGACAGAACCAGCGAAGACATAATCAGAAAGATACGTGCCTTAGATAGTTGCATTAACTTGGGTCTAATTAACTAATATGAAATTAATAAATTTTAACGTCAGGAATTTTAAACAAGGATTTCCATTCTTTTGCGATAAGAAGATCCATGAGTCGAGATTCTTTGCCTTCTTGTTTCCTTTCCATCTCATAGTCTAAGGTAATCAATGCTTCATCAACTGTTTCACCAAAAAGGCTCCTTAAATATTCTATGGGAACTCTTGGTTCATCAGAAAACTCGCCATTCTCATCAAAGTTGGGAGGTAGCATTGGTGGCACATAAAACACATTTGGATCAGTACCGTATTCTGGGTGCAATGGTAGAGCCACTTTCCACTGATAAACTAATTCATTGATGGGTCCGTCTTCATCTTCTAGAAATCCAACAAATCTTAATCGCCCTGGGCATTGTCTTGCGCAAGCTGGAGCAACCCCTTCTTCCAATCGTGGAAAACAAAAAATACATTTCTGGGATTTACCGGTCACATAATTGAAATAGATTTTGTCATACGGACAAGCTTTATTGCATTCCCTAATTCCTTGACATTTATCTTGATCGATAAGGACAACCCCATCTTCTTCCCTTTTATAGATAGCACGAACCGGGCAAGCCTCTAGGCAAGCAGGTTTTGTACAGTGATTACACATCCGTGGCAAATAAAAATGATAGTTGTTGGGATAGTCACCAGAACTAGTGTCTTCATCCCAGTTAGAACCTTTACCTTTTTCCATAGGTGTTTCTTGCTGTAACCTGACTTCAACACCCTTAAAGTAAACCTCATCATGATTAAGAGGAACCTCTTCACCATGATCTTCTTTTGTCGGCATCAATCCGTCTCTATTCAAATTACCTTGATCATCAAAACCGCCGCCACCGTCTTCCCAATACCTTGGGTATCCAGGACCAGGTTTAGTCTCAACATTATTCCAAAGCATATGCTCTTGACCGGGTTCATCTGTCCATAATGACTTACAAGCCGTAGTGCAGGTTTGGCATCCAATGCACTTGTTCAGATCTATTACCATTGCTACTTGTCCCAAATCAACCCCCTGACTTCTCTTTTAGATTTATTGTCTCCTCTTGCCATTGAAGATCATGATTGAGGAATGATTCTAATTTTATACCAATTTTGCTATAGATATCATCACTTGATAACACTTCAATCGTATCAACCAGTTTTGGCACCCAATTCATCAGATGTTTTTTGGAGAAATCTAATTGTCCAAGTTGGAATGAGAGCTTGTCTTTTTTTACTTGTGATTCCCCAACAATAAGGAAATGCATAAACTCTAATTGAATTGATAGGTGATCCATTTGCCATTGAAATTCATCATTCAGTTGATAACCAAAATATTCATAAAAACGCACAAGATCTTCTCGTAACTTAGCTGGTTGCATCATAAATAAATCTTCGCGAATAGATGCTGGCGGTCCATTATCACCAACTTCAAATAAAGCACTGTATTGAGTTTTTAGTGTGGACTGCTCTTCTGCACAAAATTCATTAATGGTGCTTTCTAAATCAAAATCAAATGGCAATGGTAGCGTTTGAATATCAATGAGTTTATCTTTTTGATTAATATCATGAGGTGAACTCATCAAAAGTGAAAAGAGGCTATAGGCTATTGATCTTGAAGCTGAGGTACTCTCAGAAAATCTTACTTCATCAAGGCACAGCCGCTCCATAATATTATTTAAGCTGATTTCTCAAAATCGCAAGTAAAGTCTTTATACGTTTGATTGGGCGCAAACGCTAAAGGTTTATAGCCAAGATGGCCGTAATCACCTGCCATTGATGTCGGCTTAATTAAACCGCCTGTTGGAATAACCTCACCAAAATTCTTTTGGTTTTTAAACATTTTTGGATCCCAACCATGATACATAAAGAGCATGCCAGGTTGGATGCCAGAACTAACATGAGCCATAGCAAAAAATTCACCCGCAGAATTATAAATTCTGACCATGTCTCCATCATGAACACCTCTAGAATCTGCATCATCAGGGTTGATGTATATATCAGGTTCTCCTCGTTGTAAGCTCAAAAGCAATGAATCATCTCTCCAGGTGCTATGAATGCCATGCCTTGCATGCCCCATCATCATTCTCATTGGATAACCTTTAATGGATAATGGTTCCTTAAAGGTGGGTAGTGTTTCTCCAAATTCGATAAACCATTCATGGTCAATATAAAATTGTTGACGTCCTGTAAATGTTTCATAGGGGTGTTTGTCAACAACACTTTTGACCACTTCAGTATGATAAGGTGATTCTTCGTTATCCCACATGGTATTTTCAACTCCATTAACCCTTACAAACCCCTTTTCAGAGAGTTCTTCAAAACTTATTTTAGGAATGCCGTGACTGGTATTGATAATAAATTGAGCCACATCTTTGGAGTTATTGATACGACCATCCATTGTATATAGTTCTAGAGTTTTCGTGTAATCCCTTCTGACACTTCTTCCATCTACAGCATCCAAAATTGGTTTCACATTTCTTTGTTTGGCTCTTTTGCTGATAGCTTCTGCTAATCTCCTGTTGGCCTCCCAATCATCGACAGCTTCCCCTAAAGGGGTTACTGCTTCATTGAGAACTTGTAAATACGGGACCCTTGACTGCAACATCAGATCATTTCTCTCATAATGATGTGCTATAGGTAAAACATAATCAGCGTGCATTGAGGTCACACCCATATCAGGTGTTAAAGCAACGATAGTTTCTAATTCATCAAAAGCAGTCTTCCTCCATAAGCTTCCAGTTGCTCGCCAGTTGGCTCCATTATTTCCAGCAAAAAAGCCCATCTTCCATCCGTTTTTACTGTAGTCGGGAAACCAATCTTCCTCGATACTTTTACGGTAATATTGATCAAACTCATCAGCGAGTTCTTGTCCATATATTTTTGCATTCAACTGTTTCATTTCTGCATGATCATAATCCCATGTTGTTGCAGAAATAATTCGAAAAGCAGGGCCAATATCTGAAGCGCCGAATTGATTCATACCTCTAGCTACTGGGGCATTAGCAACTTGCAATCCTCCCCCTTCTTTTCCAATGCTGCCGGTGAGTGAAAGCATAAGCAACATAGCACGCTGCAGAAGATCGCCATGCAACCACTTACAAGATGCATAACCTGCATAGATCATTCCGGGTTGAGCAGTAGCAAATACTCTGGCAGTTTTACGGATAACCTCAGGATTAACGCCAGTTATTTTTGAGGCCTTTTCTGGGGTATAATTCTTACATTCTTCTTTTAAGAATTCGAACACTGTGGTGACTTCAACCTCTCCATCCAGAGTATCCACGGTCCATCGACCTTCAAGTCTGGGGCTAATATCACCAAGCTCTAAGGTTCCACGTTTTCGCCGATCTCTACCAAAAGGTTTTTCTGCTCGTCCCGTTCCTGGCGCTTGGACTATTTTATTCGTTGTTTCGTCCCACATGTAATAAACATTATCTGCCACTGCCAGTAAACCGTATAAGGAGAGATGCTCTCTTCTAAGAAACTCTTTGGTGTCTGTTCTAACTAATAACGGTAAATCTGTTTGCTCTTTAATATAGTCTCCCTGATAAAGCTTTTCTTTTACAATGACTTCAACCATTGCCATAGCCAGAGCTGCGTCAGTGCCTGGTTTTGGGTTTAGCCATAAACTTGAGTGCATCGCAGTGGGGGTAAATTCTGGTGATATCGAGATAACTTGTGTGCCATTGTATTTTGCCTCCCAGAAGAAATGGGCATCTGGAATCCTGGTCACTGCAGGATTACTCATCCAAACAAGCACACATTTAGACTTATACACAGAAGCAAAAGTGTCTCCAGTATAAACCTGCCCAAGGGTCATATAAGACCCAGTGGGTAAATCACCCACCCCTGAAAAAAATTCTGGTACTGTCATTCCAGTAATATTTGAAAATCTTAAATGAGCTGCGAAAGATGCCATTTTGACAGACATTTGTGTGCCGCTTCCATAGGAAATACATTCTGGATTATATTCAATCGCATAGTCTAAGAACTTATCTGCTATTTCTGTCGTTGCTTGTTCCCAACTGATTCGTTCCCATTGACCTCCTCCACGCTCGCCTGTTCTTTTGAGTGGATACAAAACACGTTGCTTACCATACATGTATTTATGATGTCGCATGCCTTTTTGACAACCTCTCGGTCCAAAATCAGGAGCATCACCAATTTGTTCATATTCTCCTTGCTGCTCTTCTCTCCAAACCACACCATTTTTGATGTAAACGTTGAAGGCACATGTGCCTGCACAATTAGTCCCATGGGTACCTCTTACTACCCTATCCCAAGTCCATTTTTTACGGTAGAGGTCCTCAAAACCTCTGTATGAATCACTAGCAAATACTTGATTAGGATTAGCGTAGTTAAGAAGGAGTCCTAATGAGGTCGAACCTTTTAGGAATTTTCTTCTATTTAGTTTCAGTGAAGTGCTCATTTCTCATGAAATATTCTAACTTAAATCTAAATATTTATAATTCGTTTATGCAAGTAATTTAAAATAACAAATGAAGAGCTCAAAGTATTTACCGAGATTAAATGTGATATAACAGAACTATGATTAGCTACAAACAAGCCATTGAAATCATTCAAAGCTCTATAAAGCCTTTACAGACTGGTAAGAGTGATGTTCACAGTGGTTATGGCGTTCTTGCAGAAGATTTGTTTGCAACATCCGAAATTCCTGAGTTTTCAAATTCAGCTATGGATGGTTTTGCTCTTATTTCTTCTGAAACAGCAGAAGCTTCAGAGAGTAAACTCATTGAGCTTGAAATTATTGGAACGATATTCGCTGGTGAATCACCTCCTGAAACTCGTTTACCTTTCAGTACCTATGAAATTATGACAGGCGCAGTTGTGCCCAAAGGTTTTGATAGTGTGGTCCCAGTGGAGCAAGTTACTACGATTGAACGAGACGGTAAAAAATTCTTAGTCATAACTGACAAAGTCTCGAATGGGCGTAATGTGAGGTTAGCCGGTGAAGATTTTAAAGCCGGCGATGTTATTTTAGAGAAAGGCAACACGATCGAACCACATGTCATGATGTCTGCGATTGCCAATGGCATAAAATCAATAAAGGTATATAGCCCACCAAAAGTAAGCATAGTGACCACTGGAAGTGAATTAGACAATAAAGACGGTCCGAGTATTGCTAATACAAACGGTCCATATTTAGAAGCTTCACTCCGACGTTCCGGAATTATCACTCATCAGAGTTTTCATGTAAAAGATGAGAGAGAGCAAATCAGAGACCGGCTGCAACAGTCAATCGATCTTGGCTCAGATGTGATTATTACCACGGGAGGTGTTTCTGCAGGGAAAGCTGATTTTGTGCCTTCGGTATTGGCTGAAATGGGTGCTGATATTCTCTTTCATAAGGTTTGGATCAGACCGGGTAAACCCATACTGATGGCGGTCTTCTCGAGTGGACAAATCGTCTTTGGTCTTCCTGGTAACCCTGTTTCTGTCGCTGTTGGCTTAAGATTCTTTGTTAACCAAGCTTTGAGACTTATGCAAGGTCAGGACATTGAACCAAAAATGAAAGCAATTAATAAAACTGAATATAAAAAATCAAAGAAATTCTGTTTTTTTGCAAAAGCTCATACAACCGTTAATGCTCAAGGCATTCTTGAAACTAATATTTTAAGCGGTCAAGAATCATTCAAGCTTAAACCCTTTAACCAAACCAATTCTTGGGCGATTATTCCCGAGGGTCTAGAGGCACTCAAAAAAGATCAAGAAATAGAAATAGTTCCACTCAATATGGGAGAGTCGATCAATCCCTGAATCTATTTATTCAAGGTTTAGAAAGGGTTCGTTCTTCAGCTTTATTTCCAAATTTGATAGCTGTAAGTATAACCACAAAAGTAAATATGGGCTCACCGGCATTGCTCAGAATTGGACCAATTGGTGTTGGTTGAGCAGCAAGAAACATAATAAAACAACCTACTGCGAGCCAAGGCCACTTATGTTTTATCCATATTGCTATCCCCGATGCCAGAAGTATTAATGTAAGAAGTATTGCAGCTGCTGGGGACACTCTTGTGCCTATACCTTCTAATCCTGGAGTACATGCCTGTCCAATCGGTACCTGTGTCGCATATCTGAGAGTTTCGCCATAACACACGGGGTAAAAATCTATAATAAAAATGTGTCTAAAATCTTCTATTATAAAAAACACCGCAAGAATACAGAATGAGCCCATAACATATTTATTTGATGCAAATTTAAAATCAGCTCTTCTCAAAATCATTCCTGCTACTATAAAAAGAAGTGGCAACATCAACCAGTGTGCTGAATAACGAATATATGTTGCGATCAAAAGAAGATTTCCTTCCCCTAGAAATTGTCCTATCGAAATTACAAAGGAATCAAACCAGAGTAATGACGTAGGGCAAAGTATTAGAAGAAGCATGTTATTAGGTTGTTTTAAGTAAGCGTTTGCTGCGTAGACCAAGCAAGCCGCAGCTAGGAATGCTATAAACATATATCCAATAGTAATCATTCTGTTACCTATATTTTTGTCTCAATAAACACTATCTTTAATTTATCTTTAGTTTATTGGGTGATTGGTTAAAATTAAAACCCATTTATGAAAAAAAGTTAACTGTTTATGTTTCCAGAATCATTCCAACTCTATTTTTCAACCCATCAGGATCAGTTGTATTTAATCACTTTGATCCTGGATTTGGGTTTTACTGTGATGATGTATCGGTTTTTTGGGAGACATGGATTACTCGCCTGTATAGTGCTCTCAATTCTTCTCGCTAATCTCCAAGGACCAAAACTTACAATCATCTTTGGGATGCAAACCAGTTTAGGAGTTATTTTTTATTCGAGCATCTTCTTTGCTACCGATCTTATGAGTGAAAAATTTGGAAAAAAAGCTGCAGATGGCGCAGTTATGATGGGTTTTAGTATCAGTGTAATAATATTAATCATGTTGAGTATTTCACTGCTTTTTCTCCCCTCGACAGAAAATGAACTAACCTTTTCTACAGAAGTTCATGAGGCCTTTGTGAGAATCCTAGATTTCACACCTCGTTTTATTTTTGGCTCACTGCTTGCTTATCTCATCAGTCAGCGTTTTGATGTCTGGTGTTTTCATAAAATTAAAGCTTGGACGAATGGTAAACATCTATGGTTAAGAAATAATCTATCAACCATGGCCTCACAAACAATTGACACCACACTTTATTCTTTAGTGGTTTGGTGGGGCATCGTTGATCTTCTAACAGCTATTCAGCTGGGTCTTGCAAAAATGGTATTCAAAATAGCAATCGCAGCCTTTGACACACCCTTTATCTATTGGGCTAGAAACTGGACAATCAAAGATTCGAAACTGGATTAGTGGCAGGCTTTGCCGTATTTTTTAAGTCGAAAATAGTTATAAGGCAATGGTGTAATAAATCCGGCTAAAAGCATAATCGGGAGCACCCACCAAGTTAACATCGCACCCCCAGTTAAAAGTACATCGACAATATTCATTGCAGCTTCCATAGAGATCATAGAAATGAGGGACATTCCAATGGCCACTTTAAAAGCCTCTATCAGAATCATCTGCCTTGAAAGGATAAAGGTTTCCAGCAATATTGAAGTAATCAATCCATTCATTATCGCAAGACTCATAATTAGGAGAACCGAGAATTCCCATGGGTTTTCAGTTATTTGAAAGAAGAAGATTGTTCCAAAATCACCTATTGAGCAACCCAATAAGCACCAAAGTGTATTTACGGATGCTCTTTTCCATGTGTGCTTACACTTCCATGAAATGGATGATTTTAATGTTTCTGCCTGGTCCATGCTTTCTCCTCAAAAAAATATACCATGATTATAAATCATTTTATTATAGGGTTATCTTTCGTTCCTAAAAAACTTTCACATCGTTGCTTTGACTTTTCTTCGCAAGCTTCAGGATTAAGATTCTCGCACCTAAGTTTTGCCCTTTCAAAGCATTGATTGAACTTTATTTCAAATTCATTATCAAATTCTTCAGGTGTCCTACCCTCACAACCTAATAACAGAATAAACAATAAAGAAATTGGTAAAGAAATAAAGAACTTTCTGCTCATATTCTTATTGTGTTTTGTTATATGAACACACAATAAACACTTTATACATCATAAGATGTATAAAGTGTTATGAATTAGAACGGAGACTAGTCTCTATCTTCTCTAGGTTTAGCTTGATTAACTCTGATTGCTCGTCCAGACTGCTCAGTTTCATTAAGTGCTTCGATAGCAGCTTCTGCAGCTGCATCATCTTCCATCTCAACAAAACCAAAACCTCTGGATCTACCAGAGTATTTATCAGCGATGATATTGGCAGATGTTACCGATCCAAATTCAGCAAACAGTGCTTCCAAGTCGTCTTCGGTCATCCCCCAAGCTATATTCCCAACATAAATATTCAAAATAGAAACTCCCATATAGGATTAAAAGATGCATAGTAACCGGTTCTGGATAAATTACTAATCTTTTTTTTAAAAAAAACTAAATTTTTTTTTATTTTAAAAAATCCGCAATGCATTTTGACCACTCTTGAGATTATTCATCAACGATATCATGGGTGCCATTTTCTAATTCTTTGAACATAAAATCAGATCTGAGCTCCTTGGATCTAAGAGCTTCAAAGGATATAATCATGTTCTTATAACAATAAAAACACCTTCACTCACATGCAAAACCTTGAGCATAATTTAAAAGAAATTATTGATATTGTTGGAACAGATAACCTTATTCAAGATAAAGAGTCTCTGAGCTTTTATTCCACGGATGTTTTTGAAGTAGCAAGAGAACCAGCGGTTGCAATTGTCAGGCCAGCTAATGCTGATGAGTTAATACAAGTAACACAAGCTTGTATAAAAAATGAAGTACCCATCATCGCCAGAGGTGGTGGCGCTTCCTATACCGGAGGGTACCTTCCTGTGGTCAAAAATACGTTCATTATTGATACGCAAAACCTCAAAGCTATAGAAATTAATGAAGAAGATATGTATGTCACTGTTGAACCTGGGGTCACTTGGCTTGAACTTTATGAAACTCTTAAACCCCTAGGATTAAGAACCCCTTTTTGGGGTCCGTTTTCTGGGAAAGTATCAACTGTGGGTGGCTCCATGTCCTTTCATGCCCTGAGTCATGGAACAAATAATGCGGTGTCTGCTGATTCACTATTAAGTCTGCAAGTGGTTCTGGGTAATGGAGATGTTATTGAAACAGGTTCACAAGGTAAGGGCTCTCAAACAAGTCGATTCTTTAGATATTATGGCCCAGATATTGGAGGGTTTTTCCTAGGTGATTCAGGTGCGTTGGGTATAAAAACTAGAATTTCTCTTAAATTAAAAAAATACCCAGAAGGATTTGCAGCCTGCTCTTTTGGCTTTCCAGACTTTGAACACCTTTTTCAGGCTATGAGAGATATAGCAAAACTAGGGGTGGTTTCTGATAACCACGGCTTGGATCCAAGAAAACAGAAAACTGCCATCATGGAAATGGAAAACACCAACCCACTGGCTGCTGCTAAGTCTGTTTATTTGTCCTCAAGGAATCCAATTGATGGTCTCATACAGCTTTTAAAAATGGGTGTTGCAGGCAGAGGCTTTTTAAAAAAAGCTGCTTTCTCTGGTCACTTCACAACAGAAGGGATCAATGCCAAAGAAGCAAAAATAAAATTAGCAGAAGTCAGAAAGATTGCTCAACAATTTGGTAAAGAAGTTGCAAACTCTATTCCTTTATACCTGCACGCAAGCCCCTTTATGGAATTAACTCCGATTTTAGGTCCTAATGGTGAGCGCTGGAAACCCACGCATAGTGTATTGCCTTTTTCTAGAGTGTTAAAACACGATCAAGATTTTGAATCTTTAATGGAAGAATATAAGCCAAAAATGGAAGAGTACGGTGTCACCATGAATCGAATGTTTTCTTTTATTGAAAGCAATGCTTTTCTCTACGAGCCAACCTTTTTATGGAAAGACCAACAATTGATCTATCATAAGAAAATGTACCCTATGGATCTTAATGATGTGCCAGTTCATGATGCCAATCCAATCGGCTTAGAATTGGTTCATGAAATTAAAGACCGAATTGAAAAAATGTCAGTAGCTAATGGAGCTATTCATTTTCAGATTGGTAAAGATTATCCCTATTTAAACAATCGAACCGAAGCCACCAGACAACTATTAACTTCATTGAAACAACAGTTTGATCCTAAAAACCTAATCAACCCAGGAAGCCTTGGGTTTGATAAGCATTAATCAGTAGAAGGGAATTTACATGAGCGAAAATAAAACATTTGATCTTATTATTAAAAATGTACAAGTCATTAAACCTACAGAAAATGGGGTGAGTCATGTTGATATTGGTATTAAGGATGGTGTCTTTAAACGCCTTGCAGCAAACTTAGACCCAAATGATGCAAATGAAGTATATGATGGCGGCAATAAGCTGGCCTTTCCTGGTCTGGTTGATGCGCATATGCACACAGGAATCTACAACCCCCTTGATGAAGATGCAATTATAGAAAGTAAGGCTGCTGCCATGGGTGGGGTAACCTCAAGTTTAAACTATATGAGGACAGGCGGTTACTATTTGAATAAAGGCGGTCCTTACGCAGACTTTATGCCTGATGTTTTTAAATTATCTGAGAATAATTTCTTTGTGGATTATGCCTACCATCTGGCACCCATGGATCAAACTCATATAAGTGAAATTCCTAAGTTAATTGATGAGTTTGGAGTCACCTCATTTAAAATATTCATGTTCTATGGAGGCCATGGTCTGCACGGTGCGTCATCCAGTCAACATGAATTCTTAATGATTCAAGAAGATGAGAAATATGACATAGCTCACTTTGAATTTGTGATGCGAGGTATTCAAAAAGCAATAACAATGTTTCCTGATAAGCAGGAAGAAATTAGCTTAAGCTTGCATTGTGAAACAGCTGAAATTATGGCTGCCTACACAAAAATGGTTCAAGAGGAAAATCAACTGACTGGATTAAAAGCCTACAGTGCCTCC
>Ga0315318_10001208_pt1 | contig 11317 bp, 18 predicted proteins | sample M1200m3416metaG_FD_203703 | JGI IMG/M metagenome (GOLD analysis project Ga0315318, IMG submission 203703) | Ammonia-oxidizing marine archaeal communities from Monterey Bay, California, United States - M1 200m 3416 | ecosystem: Environmental > Aquatic > Marine > Coastal | place: USA: California... | reverse complement strand
TGATCCTGATCCCGATTCCGACAACGAAAATAATGCCTCATAGATTTGCTGCAATTCTTTTTGGGATAAGTTACAATAACCAGTTTCAAACCAACTCTGCCTAAAAGATGTATCGTCATCAAGATATTCATCTATTCCCTTAAGGTCTGGCACATCAACGGGGTGGAGGTGAGGTGGTTGATTCATGTTGTGAATGAAATTGCGCTTAAGTGTAATCCTATGCATTTCATATAGTATTACTCCATCTTCTTCATCCCTTTCCTTATCTACCAACATCAGGGCATAGGCCACAGGGTAATTACCTCCATAATCAGCAAATATAATGAATGAACTTAACCATGGTGCTGTCTTAGCATTTTCATAAACTTCTATTAACTGGTCCAAAGACTGAATGGTGGTAGAACACTTTGGCCAAACCTCTCTACCCATGGATATCATGATGTCCTTTTGTTATTTATATATTAGCCCAAGATATAAATAGTCGACCTAAAGAATATAGATTGTGATTCTATGGATGAATACACTGTGGATATAATTACTCTAAGTCAAACGGAAAAACCTTGGCAGTTTCAATTTACCGCAATGATAGATACTGGTGCTAAAAGAAGTAGTATCGATGAAACGTTGGTAACACTCCTTCAATTGGAACCAGTCGGTGAGGTCAAAGTATCTAATGCTATGGGTAAACAAGAACGCCCCTTAGTAAAAATAAAAATAATTCATAATGATACTGAATATGAATTAGAAGTTTCAGTAACTGATAGAAGTAAATTATCTTACCCTATGATCGTAGGTAGGGATTTCTTAAGTTTATGGAAATCTAACTAAGTCTTTTACCAATTGTATAGTGACGGTTATTAGGAGTATAGTGGGTAATCATATTCAAGATTTGTTGGCCATTGTAAGGGTGTCCTGACATTCCTTTAGCAATCACAACTTCTTTATTTTTGTGAGCCAAGTCAAAGACTAAAATAGGGTCAGTTACAAAATAGATGGCTGAAGTATTGTCTGCCTTATTTTCCCAAACACCAAACAATACCCAGTCTGGATTATATGGGTCTTGTTGAATTAAATTAGTGTCTATATCTCCCCAGTAAACTTTATGAAACATTTTGATACCCCCTGTCTTCAAGACCCCATTTAGTAAACATCACCGTTGGATTCTACCTTTTCGTCCTCATAGGGTGCAGCCACTCTACGGTATAATTCTAACTTGGCTCCTTCTAATGCACCTATCAGATCATTGAGATTCTGATAACGCAAACCTTTTCGCTCTAAGTAACTCTTTATTAACATAGTTACCACATAGTTCATTTGTCCAGCATTATCAATGCTTTGGGCTACTTTAGCCAATTCAGGGTCAAACTTTTCTCTGTCTTCCTCTTCTATATATGGCATTACTAAGCCCCCATAAATGCAAACAATGCCAAAACAACGATAACAACCAAAGCCACGAGAGTAACTCTACTAACTACTTCAACTGTGGTAGCATCAGGCATCATATCATCGGCCAACCACGGATTTCTATCTTTAGGCATTTAATCACCCTGATCCCATTGATTAACTAAATCTACTAAACTTCCGCCCTCAGCACCTTCTATTTCTTCAAGGTCTACATCTTCTTGTTGGACGGGCATAATAACTATGGCTTCTCTATCACTTAAAGAAACCAAATGAGTTTGAATAGTGGCTAAAAGAAGATTAGTTCTCAACATTTGGACCAAAACTAAAACAAATAAAAGATAGTATTCCCATTCCATAATTTATCTATTAGGAAGTCACCCATATATATCTTTAGGCTTCATGCTTTATAGCCAGCAGAAGGATTAGCCTGATCGGCAAAAGAGATAACTTGGGATTCTCCATTCTGAATGTTATAGACAGAGAGATATCCCATCTTGGGTTTATAGCCTAACATTCGCATAAAATCAGATTGACCTTGGAAGGTTGAGGATACAACTAATTGAGTTCCCCGATACTCTTCCATCTGATGAGCATGGGTGTGTCCAGTTACAAAAATATCTGGCTTATCTAAAATTACCATTTGGTCAGTCTCTTCAGGAGACAAAGCATTACGCTCACCCCACATAGGGGCTAAGTGTCTATTCCTCAACATTTCTTTCATGGCTTCAGCAGGGTTCTCATAAGTTACATGAGCCATACGAGGAACCATATCATCAATACCTTTACCGTGATAGGAAAGCACATCTATTCCAGAAAGATTCACTCGTGAGGGATTACCTACATGAATAGCATTACTAAACTTTTGTTGCACAGAAGGTTCCAAAACAGGTTGGGGTTCTGCAGGTCTAACTGCATCGTGATTGCCGGGGAGGACAATAGGAGTCATGTGATCGGGAAGTCTATCCATTTGACGAGCGAAGTATTCATACTGGTCGTAAACGTCAGTTATGGAAAGGTTGTTTTCTTGTCCGGGGTAAACTCCAATACCATCGACTACATCACCAGCAAAGACCAGATATTTGATATTCTTAGCAGTAGGGTGGTCACTGGCTAACCATTCCATCATACGCTCCCATTCTTTGTTAAGAAAGTATTTAGAACCAACATGAATGTCGGAAGCAAAGGCAATAGAAACAGGGTCATACTCTGCACCCATCTTACGAACAGTATCTAAAAACTCAGGAAACTGAATATAGTCCACAATGAACAAATCACCGTCCTTGATAAACTTGCCTGAAACGCCAATTACATTGTCGGGCAACAGTGTATCAATAGCCGGATTTTCTTTGGAGATAAAGACAGACATTTGTCCTGTCTTGTCTTCTAACTGAACCATGCGGCCTCCAGATTTAGTTCGTCTGATGCTGGAAACAATTCCAATAATGTTGATGACTCTATTCTTAAAAACCATCTTGTCCTTACGCACTTCATTAATGTTAGTGGTCTCTTTGAAACCCCATTCATGTCTGAGCACCTTACGCAGTAACTCATACCTTTCAGAGAATAAATTAATAATATCACTTAGTTTGCCAGACTGTTCGGACTGGCCGACAACAGCCCCTTTGATGATTTTATCAGGATACTCACTGGCGTCAGCACCCCATGCACCTTTGGGTTCTCTGTTGTCGCTAAACTTGAAGCGACGGGTTCCCATGAAAATCACTCAGGTAGGGGTTCAACATCCAGTTGTTCGACCAATTGTTCTGTGGCTAATTCTGCTTCATCTTCAGACTTGCATCCAGTGATGACACACTTACCTGATGAGAACACCAGACAAACAGACTTAGGTTCATCGATACGATAGATAAGGCCGGGGAAGACTTCAGGTTCATACTCAGTCTTATCAAAAGGCATAGTGAAAATTAGATGTGAAAGGTCAAGATCGCTACCATACTCATAAGTAACCACAATATTCTCAATACTAATATCTTCTGGCTGATAAGGCCACATTTCGTATCCGTTGTCAGTCAAATCATCGTGCAGCACTTGAAGTCCTGCGGTTACGTCTTCTTCAGATTTGGCTCCAGTTACTACTGCTTTTCCACTACGGAAGAGAAGAATACAAACCTTAGGAGTGGCTACTCTGTAAACCATTCCGGGGAATTGTTCTGCCTCATAATTGATGCCCAATTTATTGGAAACATCATAAAGGTCAATACTCTCTGTCAGTTGTGTGCTGGCTACCATATTTACTACATTGCTCATTGTTACTCACCGTAATAATAACTGATGGTTGTTACCCTTATATACTTAACTGTGGCAATGCACACATTTAGAGTTATCTAAAGGGGTTTTCAAATTACATTCTGGACAAATATCAAACCCTTGTTGACGAGCAATTTCTCTGAGTAAGTCCATCATCTCATTATCTCCCTCGTTGGGGCGTTCTTTGGACTGATGTCGCTCTGTTTTAATTCTAATTTCCCGGCTGGACTTCTTGCGTCTATCGCCCTTGGGGCGGTGTATTTCTTCTCCCATACTTACACCATGTCTGATAATGGATCTTCGGGGATTACTCCCATTTCTTGAAGTTGTTTCCAAAAGGGTCCCAAAGACAATGCTTTAATTACAAACTTCTTAGCAATTTTGGCTGCATAGTCTATATCTACATCTTGTATAGATAATTCAATATAATCTAAAAGATGGCGAGCAGCGTGTTGAATATTGAAGTGTAATTCAGCCAAAGCCATAGATTGTTTATCTCGGTCATCAAAACTATTTTTAATGATAGTCATGACTTCAGGTCGAACTTGTGAGGGCTTGTCAGGAGTCCAATCATAAAATAGCAAATCATATATTTGCTTTTTCTCATGGTCGACATTAGTCATAACTACACCTGAACTTTCCTACTATTTATATGGTTGCTACGACCCATATATACCTTTAGTTGTCATAATCATACAACCACTCATTAATATAGTCTTCATAATCCAAAGGTAATTGTAAAGCCAATAACCATACCATAACATTAGTATCCATGAAGGCTTTTAGATGCTGTCGATTGTTGAGCAAAAACTGTCGAGTAGATGAGATTTCAATGCCAGATAATTCCATAGCCATCACAGCATCAATCATATTATCTACAATAATTCCATTTTCTTCAATCACTTTACCGGCTGTTAAAATATAATATCCTAAAGCAACATCCCAACCCTTTTCTAAATACCAACCATCAGAATCTCTGGTAAACCATTCATCCACAGCCTCTTCGATCCATTCATCTATTAACTGGCGGAAATTGGCGGCAGCAAGCCCCCAACCTTGTTGAAGGTGATATTCTTCCTTAGAATAATGGGACTTCCTCTCCAAAAGATATGATGGGGTGGGTGCTTCTAACACATAGTCCCCCCACCAAAATGTGCCCAAAATATTAGAAATATTTTTGGTTAATGGATTCCAATTAATAGGGTTATAACCACTGTATGGCCGACTATTATACCATGGAAGATCTGGTAATTTCACTGCTTTCAGGAAGTATTGCACGATAGAAATATAAACGGGAGTGCTGTTGTCCTTTAGATGCTGCATTTTACCATAGATAGTTTTAAAATGCTGTATGTCGTTATTCACGATGGGGTGTGGGGTAGGGATTTCCCTCGATAAATATGTATAAAAGGTTCGACTCATGACATCAATGAATAATGGGACTTCCTTTACCCATGATTTTCCCTGCAATGGGCCTACTATACTTGTAGTCCAAGTTCCAGTGACTTGAGTCATTTTTCCTGTTTCATTTGTTGATACTCTCACATCCTTGAAGGATATAACTTTATCTTTTATCTGAGTGGGCATTAACTGAAATGGATTGGTTATAGTTTGGGTGTCTTTCACAGAAACGTGGACATCTCCTTCTTCAAAATCCCAATCGATGTCAAAAGTTTGTATTTCGCTGGTAGGTGCAGGCCAATACTCAGTATGTTTAGACTGCACTAAACTTTGAAGAGCCTTTTCTTCATTATGGTATGGGGCTGTTACAGCATCCATTATCATTTTGCCAATTGGATCTTCCATTATCTTACCATCCAGCAATATGATCAGTAGCCAAATCAGTCATGATATTACTACCAATAGTAACTAATCCCACACCTACTACTGAATAAAGGATAAACTCTTTGGTCCTACTATGTTCGGGTTCAGTGACTGTTTGGTGAGCATGGTGGGTTGCCATCCATGTTCCTAATATAAACAAACCAGTCCCTACAAATAACCGAGTCTTGAGAGAACCCATAATTTATGTTGGTATTACAACTATTTATATTCATTGGCGAGCAAAGAAATAGTCGCCTTGTAAATCATCGGCTTGCCATGTATCGGTATTGTCTCCTACTAAGGTGAATCCATATTCTGCTAATAAAGCAGCAATATCATCAATATGTGGTGCACCCTCATAAAATGGTTGGATGCATCCTTCGGTAATAATATACTTAACTGTATGTAGTAACTCTCCTGCACCTTTCAAGGCTTCTACTTCGGCTCCTTGTAAATCCATTACTAATAAATCAATAGAAATATTGTTTTCTTTAGCCCAGTCATCTAATCGAATGGCTTCAACACTAATCTTGGTTTGTTCTAAATGTTCATTAGCAATTTCATTATCGACTTCAAAACAACTGGAAGCACCGATATTACCATTAGTTACAGGGAAGAAATCAATAGTAGTGTCTTCAGACCAAACGGCCTTATCCACCATATGCACTTTATCAAAATGTTGGAGATTTTCTTTCATAGATAACCACAAATCAGGGTGGCACTCCCAAGCATAAGTTTCAGCATTGAACAGATATGATAACCAAATGGCATCCAAACCGTCACGACTACCTAACTCCACAATAGTATTAATCTGGTCACATTCAATCTGATCGGTAAAATGGTGATATGAGCCTCCTCCCCCTTGGTTATCCATCACATGTCGATAGATAGCATAGGCTTGCAAATTAACCAGTGGGTCAGGAATCATCAGAGTTGCCCCCCAAAAAAGACTCCAAAATCAGGATAGTTAAAATAATACCAAATCCAATCCAAAGTTCTACAACTAAGTTCATTCACAACCCAACCGTTCTTTGTCATGGAGAATCATTACTTTCACCATTTCTTCTAATGATATGGAAGGTTCCCAACCCAGTTCTTCTCTGGCTTTGGAACTGTCGCCACAAAGAACATCTACTTCAGCAGGTCGATAAAACTTTGGGTCTTGTTTAACGTAAGGTTCCCAATCTTCAATTCCAACTTCTCTAAATGCTAAATCTAAGAAATCTCGAATGCTGTGAGAAACACCGGTGGCCAATACATAATCATCAGGTTCATCTTGTTGCATCATTAGCCACATCCCTTCAACATAATCTGGGGCATATCCCCAATCTCTCCTTGAATCAAGATTTCCTAAAGAGATGCTGTCTTCAAGACCCATTTTGATACGGACGACTCCATCAGTAATCTTACGAGTCACAAACTCTAACCCTCTGCGTTCAGATTCATGGTTGAACAAAATGCCAGCACAGGCAAACATATCATAAGATTCTCGATAATTCTTAGTAATCCAGTAAGCATACAATTTTGCTACACCATATGGAGATCGTGGATAAAATGGAGTTTTCTCATTAGATGGATTTTCTACCATCTTTCCAAACATCTCAGAAGTGGCTGCTTGATAATATTTAATTTTTTTATTTTTATTATTTTCTTGATGCTCTCGAATGGCTTCCAACATTCGGAGACAGCCCAAACCATTGACATTGCCAGTAGTTTCTGGAATTGTCCAAGAAACTCCCACAAATGATTGGGCAGCAAGATTGTAAACCTCATCAGGCTCGATTTCGTTAATCAATCTACATAAGGAGTTCTGATCAGTCAAATCCCCAGAGACAAAATGAAAGTGAGGGTTATTTACTAAATGTCCACTATTTTCTCGATTGGGGACAGAGAGTCTTCGTTCCATTCCATAGACTTCGTAACCTTTGGTTAACAATAAATCTGCTAAATGGCTACCATCCATTCCATTGACACCAGTAATGAGTGCTGTCTTCATAAGGTATAATAAGCATACTACCCTTATATATCTTTAGATTATCTTACCTTCAAAGGGTAAGTAACCTTTCTATGTAAGCATTCCATAAGGTATCCTCTCTAACCTTATGCTTACTCATAGCCTCCAAACCTAAGGAAATATGTTTATTTCTCAGTTCTGGGTTATTAAATATATCTCGTATTTCATCTTCCCATTCCTCAGCAGCGAATAAATACATTTGATGTTTTTCACTATCGGGAACTTTATGGAAATGAGTAAACCAATTATCAGTGACTTTCTCAGGATAAGCATCAATGAATATGGGGAAATCTGGATTGGCATCTCGAATAATGGGGTGATCATTAGCGAAAACCAAACATCCATTAGATGCGGCTTCCATTGGCACCATGCCAAATCCTTCCCACAAAGATGGATATAAGATAGATTTACATTGTTGATAAAAATCATTCATAGATTCATACCATCCTCCCACAGTAACGTTAGGAAACCATTGTTCTAACTTATCTATAACTACACTATGGTGATATCCGCCCGGTTTGATTAAGAACTTTTTATTAGGCATAGATGAAATAAGTTTAAGAACGGTATTGAATCCTTTATGGTGAGTAGGATTAATAAATCCAAAATCATAGGGTCTATCTTCCCATGGAACAAGGGTATCGCCGGGGAGGTCTTCACGAGTAATAAATGGAACTACGGGAATGGTGTTGGATACATTATCCCATGTTTCTACTAAAACTGGAGAACCCAATACAGTTAAACTCCATCCTCTGTCTATACCAATCTTCCAAGAAGTTCCCAAAGTAGGAATAGGATCGTATTGGAGGGCAATAGTAAATGTATCTTTAAAATACTCTGATACCCTTTCAAAAACGTTAGGTCCTATGGCTAATGGCCCATATCTTCCATAACAGAGTAAGTAATCAAAACTATTTTTATCATAAGATTTAGCAATATCTATAACTTTGGCTGCACGGTGGAAATAGTCTACATATGCTTGTCCAATCAAGTCGGCTCGAGTATATTCAGACTTTGGTAATGGGTCGGCTACTCTAATGACCTCAAAAGGATATTCATGTTCAGAATCGATGTAATCTGGGGTGGCGGTAATAACAGTGATCTCAGCCCCTTCTTGATGTAATCTACAAAGGTGTTCATAAGTGGCTTTTTCTCCACCACCGGAAGCAGGATGAAATATCTCGGTGAGATATAGAAACTTCTTGCCCTTAAGCCTTTGCATGTAAGTAAGTAAGGGTATAACCTATTTATGACTTTGTATAGGGGTGGGACCACAAGGGGTGAGAAAACCGGGAAATGATGTGAAGAAACCCGTGATGTGCCCCCCTGTGACCCCATGGAATAAGGGGTCGGACCGCCCGCAGCGATTTAACTGCGAAAAGAAGCGCACGACTAATCTGGGTCACTTTGCCTCTGCTGCTCAACTGGACTTTAACCAGCGTCTTCTGCCACTTGGCCGTCAGACGGGGAACTATGCTCCCTCTATTGCACACCTTACCACGCCGAAGTAGTTATTCGGTCACGGTCCTAACCCCGATACATGGTTCGGGGCTAATAGAATGTGCTCGTTAGGACCTTTATATACTTAAGTGTATGGTTCGGCAGGGCGGAATTGAACCACCATCTTCCGCTTATAAGACGGATATTCTACCATTAGACTACTGCCGAGTGAATATACACTACGGCAATCATATTAAGAATGAAAAGGCGGGGGAACACTGATCGGAAGGAACGACTACTCCCTTAGACCGGTGGAGGAACTCGCCAGTGTTTTGACTTTGGTCAAACCCCCATGTGGTTGATTCGTTGGTTAAGTGGTGGCTCTCTGAGCGAAAACCTAAGAGTGAATCATGCTCCATGACCTAATTGGGAGTTATCACTTATTTATATTTATCCAAACATGAAGTCTGGTGGCCTATCATGGTCTACTTCCTTTACATCGTAAGCATTGGATAAGGTTTGAGCGATAAAATCTTGAATAAAGAAGGTAGCAATTCGAGTATCTACTCCTTTGGTATTATCTACAATCCAATGGATTAGTTTTTCAGTGCAATCAGAAAACATCACTGTGAACTCATCTTCGGAGAGTATCTTATCAAAAATCAAGGTGCCTTCAATAATGGTTTTAACATCCTTGTTAAGATCACCACTATATCTGCCTTCTCCCAAATCCTCATAATCGTTGAATAGGGCTTTTCTAATCTTCTCCACTTGTCGAGCAACCTGTGCAGGAGTATAGTCTTCAGGCATAACCTGACTTCACGTTAAACCTATTTAAATCTTCACCAATTAACTTTAATTTGATGTTTCTTACTACGCTTTCCATTATATCCTACACATTCAAAGGTCTGCTGTGGTGCATCAAAAAATACTTTGGCAGTCAGAACGCAGTCATGCATACAATAATCCAATACTTCTTTGTATTTTCCGTCAGCCCATGCTTTGGGTGCGTGAGCAGCAGCCATAGTTTTGGACTCTTGTTTTCCATAAAGTCCAGTAACCAGATTCTGCAGACTGAATCTATATCCATATTGTTCTCTCAACAGATAACAAATATCTATATGTCTCTCATCGGTTTCATATTTATTTACTATGTCCTGAAGTCCTGCACCACCCTTTTCTAAGGTCTTACTAAGGATAGGAAGGTCAAAACCCTTACCATTCTTAGTTACAATATAGTAACCACTTTGGTAACACTGTTTGAGTGTTTCTACTAAGGTATCCATACTTCGGATATTATATTCTTTCAAATCTTTATCCATGAGGGAATGAGGATCAGATACATAATAATACTGAATACCTTCAGTTTCACCTTCCCAAATATCGTAAATACCTACGCAAGAAGTAGTCCATCCCTTGGGATTATCGAAGGCTAAGCCTTCTGATTCCATATCTAAATTGGCTGTTTCAATATCCAATACTAAACACTTTCTCATGAATCATCGCCCTCATCTTCATCATCGTATAAACGGAATGAAAATGGGTGTCCTGAAGACATATTGATGTTAGGGTCTCCATCTGGGTTAAACATTTGCTTGAATAACTCATGCAAAGGATTCATTGGTTGGGGTTCTTTATCATCTACTATACCTTGCAACCATACTTTGAATAGGGAGATAACCTCATTATTACTAAGGTTAAGATTGGGTGCTTTCTTCAGCAACACTTTATGGAAATGCCCAAGATTGTGGAGAAAATGTTCTATATCTTCTTCGCACTCACAGTCACCCCATGGTGTGTCGTCTTCGTCCACCATTGGTTTCACTCCATGTGATATTCTTCGGGAGAGTTAACCAGAAGAGGATCGGATTCTACGACTTCTACATCTAACTCCACTTCTTCTACGGGGGCAGAATAAGTGATAGTCAAAGTGTTGAGGGGTGTAGAACACTCACCAGTTCCAGAATGAACATTGACCTTAGCACGGGTATTAGTCAAAGATGTAACTACTCCTTCAACAACAACTCCCTTCTTAGGTTCAAAGGCAACCATATCTCCAACCTTAACCTCGGTTTGCATTTCATTCTTTTTCTCCTTAAGGAGTTCATTAATTAGGTCAGCAAGAACTTGGAGTTCTTCTACTGGCATCTCTACAATTGCTTCTGCGATTTCTTCGACTGGCATAATAATCAATCCTTGCTATTACCTATATAAAGGTTTGGTTTTTCTTGTTTTTCTTCCTTAGCACAGTCTTTCAAGTGCTTTCTCCATGGCTTCATTTCGGCATGAATCTTACTCATGTTCACTCCTCCTCTTGGAGAGCACTACTGATATGACGCCGGGGTTTGGGTCCACTACGGGTATGGTGTC
>Ga0315318_10001202_pt1 | contig 11333 bp, 9 predicted proteins | sample M1200m3416metaG_FD_203703 | JGI IMG/M metagenome (GOLD analysis project Ga0315318, IMG submission 203703) | Ammonia-oxidizing marine archaeal communities from Monterey Bay, California, United States - M1 200m 3416 | ecosystem: Environmental > Aquatic > Marine > Coastal | place: USA: California... | reverse complement strand
AACTACAGTAACATGGACTAATACAGATTCATTGACACATACAGTAACAGATAAGGAATCACAGTCAGGACTTGATTCAGGTAATATCGAGCCTGGCGAAAGTTACACAGTGACTTTCAACACAGTTGGTGTATTCAACTACTTTTGTACGTATCACACAATGATGGAAGGTTCAATTACAGTTGTTTCCTCAGCTTCAGGTGATGAACAAGCCCGAACAAACTTCATTAAGGTCTGGTCTGAAGAATCATACTTAGTCTTCTGGGCTAAACATGATATTTCTGATGATAGTACAATATCAGTATATGCTCAAAAGGAAGGATCAGCTATTGATGACCAAGGAACAATAGCATTATGGGGCGCAAATGGCTTCAAGATAATGGATGGTTCAGACCATAGCGAAGTAGGCGATTCCTTAACTGGAGATAGTGATTGGAATCCATATTATATTGACTTGAATTCCGATAAGTTAGGTTACAACAGCCTTGCTTACAGTCCTGAAGAAGATAATTCTTATTCGTTTGTCTTTAGAGCACGCGGTGTTGAAGGAACTGCTGAAATCGGAAATGTTGAAGTAATTAGAACACAAGATACAGGTATCTTCTTTGCTAAGAATACTCCAACTAAGCTAACTTACGAGATATTCCCAAGTTTAGCTGTTGAAATAGATTACTTTGCTAAGAACATAGGTACTGTGGATAATGAGTTCCAGTTTACTCCTACTTTGGTTGAACAAGGTGAGGTTTACGACGGAGCTGCATTTACAATATCTGTAGAAGTACTGTTGAACGGAGCAGAGGGCACATATGATTCGACACCTAATGCTGATGGATCTGATACTTACAGTATTGATACGTCTCCAGATGATGAAGCATTGATTACTGTAAGGTTCTTAGCACCAGAGTATGATGTCGATAAAGGTGAACCAGCAGGTAACCGTAAATTTGATGTAAGACTTGATCCTTATGATTCAGGTAGTGATGAGGAAATGAGGGAGCCAATTTCAGCAACCTTATTCATTAAACCATCACAATTTGTTCTAGGATGGATGAAATACGACAGACAAGGAGTTCTTGAAGGAGATTCATTAGCAATAACCGTACAAGCATGGAATGAAGGAAACTATGCTTCTAATATTTTATTGGTTGTTTACGTAATGGATCCAACAGGAACAGCTTATGAAACGCCAAACGGCATTCAACGTATGACTAGAGTGGCATCAACTACAGAACCAGTTATGGCACCTAAACCTGTTCTTGAGTCTGATGGAATTTATCAGACCTGGTATCCAATAACTGCAGTTTGGGAAGAAGTATTCCTGCCAACTGAAACAAGTAAGGATTATGGTGAAGTTCAATTGTATGCAATGATTAATCCAGATCCTGAAGATCAAGATATCGACAATGGCTTCAGTAAGCAAGATGAATACTTGAACCAGAAGGATGACAATGATGCTTCAGGTATGATTAATGTCGTTAAAGATAAATCATCTACTCCATCTTTCGCGCTTGGAATAGCTGGAATGTCAGTCGCAGCTTTGATTGCAGCAGCTGGTGCTTCTCTACGAAGAAAAGAAGAATAGATAAGTCAATTAGGGAAAAGGGGAAGTTTTACTTCCCCCTAATCTTCCGCTTAAGTTCTAGCGTCAGCTTTAATGCTGCCTAGTTCTCAATTGGAAATATGACTGAGCCTATGTCGTCAATAGGGACATTGATTCTGATTGCTGTAGGATTGTTAGTGTCTTACTACTGTATACGAAATCAATTCATGGTTTCGCAATCTTTAGTATTCATTAATTTTTCCATCTTTGCAAGTTGGTGGATAATTTTTTTGCTATACCCTGAATATGGTATCAAAGCATTAATTGATTTAGGCTTCAAATCAGAATATCTTGCAGAACCTCAATTTCGATTACTTTCAATAGTAACTGCCATGTTCATGCATGGAGGATCTATGCATATTTTGATGAATATGTTGGTTTTGATATTATTAGGTGTGCCATTTGAAGAAAGGATAGGCTCACGTTCATTTTTATTAATTTATTTCATTTCAGGAATAATAGGGTCTTTAATCACAGCATTAGTATCTGTTTATAATCAAGAAGGTCTAGGAACACTGAATATAGGCGCATCAGGCGCGGTCTTTGGCATCATGGGTGGTTTTGCATTGTTATACCCTAGAGATGAGATTCCTATGCTTCTAGGGCCTATTTTTCTTCATAGAGTTCCAGTAATATTGGCTACAATTGTTTTTGTAGCAATGGAAACATTTTATGTTGGAATGAATACACAAGATGGAATAGGTCACAGTACACATATGGCTTCTTTTATTGCAGGTGTATTTATTTCACCATTATTTCCTAAAAAAAGCATCAATTCAAAAAAAGAGTTAAAGATAGATATGGATTATATTGAAAAGTTACACTCTCATAGTAAGCAAGGTGTATATGAGTATAATATGTTGAAAGACGCAGATGAACCGGAATTGCAATCAGTTTGGTTAGAAGCATTTTTAGAAAAACAGTTTTGCCTAGATTGTGATTCTAAGTTAGACGGTAATGGTACTTGCCTGATTTGTAATTCAAAACTCAATAATTAAGCAGTTTCAAAGTGACCGTAGAATAGGGCTACTATTATAGATCCAATCGTACATGTTATTAGCATAACTGGAACACCAACACTCAACCATTCTTTAGTTGTAATTTTATGTCCACCTCTTTCACTAATTGCAATAGTCATAACGTTTGCACTAGAACCAATTGGTGTAGCATTTCCTCCAAAGCCACAGCCAATTGCTAAAGCCCAGTAGAGAGGAATAACATTTACTTCAGCTATTCCTGTGATTGGATCTTCGCTTAATTTACCCAGTTGCTGAATTACGGGCAACATAGCTGCACAGAAGGGAATGTTGTCTACAATTGCAGATGCAATAGCAGAAACCCAAATAAGAACGATAACTAGCACAACTTCATTTTCTGATATGTGCCCACCAGGTCCGAAATTATAGAATATCCAATTAGCTATAGCCTCTAGATATCCCATAGCTTCTAATCCCCCGACCATAACAAATAATCCTGCAAAAAATAATAGAGCACCCCATTCGACTTTATGAACCACATTGTGTATATCTAAACGTTTTTCTTTTGAAACTCCTAGCATGCTAATAGTCATTGCAATACCGGCACCTCCTAGAGATACTGCAGAAATTTCTAAGTCCAAATGTAAAAGCTCAACTGCAGCAAACATTACAACAGTTACAGCCAATGCACCTAAGGTTCTGTACATCAAAGTGTCATTTTGGACGGCCGCCCACTCGTCTTCGACAAGTATTTCTTCCACATTTTGAGGTTTGGTTTCTCTCCATTTCTTAAAATGATAATACATGTAACCAAGAGTAGCAGCCCATGCAATGATAGCTAAAGGAGTAAGATGTTCAATAAAACTAATAAAACTAAAACCTAGACCATGTGAACTCGTGTAAGATGCAATTAACACATTTGGTGGGTCACCTACTAAGGTTGCTACACCGCCAGTATTTGAGAAAATAGCTAGAGCTATAAGTGGAGGTATTGGGCTTATTTTTATTTTGGAACAAATTTTAAGTGTTACTGGAGCTATTAATATCAAAGCAGTTACATTATCAATGAATACAGAAATAACTGTCGTGAAAGTTCCTAAATAAACAACTAGCCACCACGGATCACCTCCAGAAAGTTTTGTAGCTTTTATAGCAACAAATTCAAAAAATCCACTAATTTCCAGCATTCCTGCAAAAATCATCATTCCTAATAGTAGACCAATAACATTGAAATCAATAGCATTGAATAAGTTATTTTGACAAACGTCAGCTTCTCCACCATGGCCACCTCCGGTACACCAAGTAAGAGATTTGTAGTAAGTTCCGACTAGGAGCATTCCTACTGCACCACCCCAAGCAGCCAGTACACGATCAACAACTTCTCCCAATATTAAAGCAAATGCTATTAGGAAAACGAGCAAGACAAGTATTGCCTCAATTGAACCTGTATCAGCTATATAATCAGATGTTGCATTAGTCGACATAATTGAAATATTTGGAGCTAGAATAAAAGCTTAAGCTAACCTATTCCAAAGTGGTTCAGTCCATAATTTCCTTAATTCTTCAACTGTAAAATTTATTTTTTCTTGATTATTTAGGACAAAATGTACATCATCATCTACATTTCCAATTTGTTTCACAAAATCAAAACGTTTAGAAAAGGTATCTTCAAATCCCGGTTTTACTTGAACAATCCATCGTCCATTTGATTCACTAAACAGCTCTAAATCTGATCTCATATCTCCTGAAAGGTTCATCCTTGCACCTACGCCACTCATACACATTTCAATAATTGAAAGAGCCATGCCTCCTGTAGAAATATCGTGACAAGCGACAACTTCTCCACATTCAATTGCATCAATTAATTGCTCCATTCTTGGAATGAACGAACTAAAGTCTGTAGTTGGTACATTTGGACATTCAATTCCCAATGTTCGGTAGTACAAACTAGCCCCCATTTGTTCTTTATTATCTCCAACTAGCCATATACTTCCATTCTCTTTTAAATCACTAGTAACGCATTTTCGAATATCATTTACGAGACCAATTCCCATGAGCACAGGTGTTGGAGGTATTGCCCCCTCTGCAGTTTCATTGTACAAACTAACATTACCAGAAACATAAGGAACATCAACGGAAGTTGCAGCATCTCTCAGTGCATCACAACTGGATTTGAATTGACCCATTATGTCAGGCCGTTGAGGATTTCCAAAACATAAGCAATCAGCTAGCGAATCAATTCGAGCACCTACTGAAGCTAAATTACGACATATTTCTTCTACAGCACTCATTGTACCGTGGTATGGGTTTGCTTCCATTAAGTAAGGATTAACATCGGCAGTTAATGCAAGTCCTTTCCAAGAATTTTCTACAGGCTTCAATACAGATGAATCTCCATGAACTTCTTTTCCAATTTTCCCTTGAATTGGCTTAATTACAGTAACTCCTCTAACTTCATGATCATATTGCCTAATTACCCAATCTTTTGAAGAAACTTCAGGATTGCTTATTATTCTTTTTATCATATTTTTCAAATCTGTGGGTAAGGTAGGTAATTCTATAGAATTCAAATTGTTTCTTTCAGGTAAATTGTAGGGTCTATTGTAAACAGGTCCTCCCGTTGTAAATTCTAAATCCAAATTTAAAATTTCAATATCGTTATATTTTACGATGTTTCTTTTTTCAGCAATAACTTCCCCTATAGCTACAGCTTCTACATCCCATGCACTACATCTATCAAGTACCTTTTCAATATTTTCAGGTTTGACTGTAAACATCATTCTTTCTTGAGATTCCGAAACCCAAATCTCCCATGGTGCCATGTTGTCTAATTTTAGATGAACTTTCTCTAGGTCTACTTTTGCACCAAAACCTGCATCTAAAGCTAATTCACCTACAACACATGATAGGCCACCACCACCCAAATCCTTCATTCCAGTTAGTAATCCTAATTTGTTTAATTCTAAACATAAATGCATCAAAGGTTCTTTTGTAATTGGATCACCCAGTTGTACAGCTCCAATATCGTCTTCAGAGCCGGCATCTAAATCTCTAGAAGCGAAAGTTACGCCATGAATGCCATCTCTGCCCGTTTTTCCTCCAGCTAAAATGTAAATGTCTCCAATATCTCCTGCGCGGCTATGGATCATAAGGTCTTTCTTGACAATACCAATACACCCTACATTGACGAGAGGATTACCAGTATATTTTGGGTGAAAAGCAACTTGCCCTGCAATGGTGGGCACTCCTACTCTATTTCCATAATCTCTTATCCCAGCTACAACACCTCCCATAAGATATTGAGGATGTTTAACACCTTCAGGCAGTTTGTCACTTGGTAAGTCTAAATCTCCAAAAAACAAAGGATCAACAAGAGCAATAGGTTGAGCACCCATGCAAACTACATCTCTAAGAATGCCACCTATTCCAGTTGCAGAACCTCCATAAGGGTCTAATGCGGAAGGATGATTATGAGATTCTAACCCTACTGCATAGTAGTGGTTTTCATCGAATTCCATAATGCCGGCATCTTCGCGAGCAATAACTTTCTTGGAGGATTTAAGTCCAAAAACAGTTTCTTCCAATATAGGTTTAGAAGACTTATAGCAACAATGTTCAGACCACGCTTGATCAATAGCTTGTAATTCTACATCAGTAGGTTTACGCCCTTCTTTCTCAAAATGCAGCTTAACTCTTTCAATTTCATCCGGTAACAAACCAAGCCCTAACTTTTTAACAACATCATTCAAATTGCTATTCTCTAAATCAATATAGTAAACATTATTCAAATTGTTAACAGGTTCTAGCATTTATTTTGCCACCGAAATAGAATATTCATGTACTACTGGATTAGCCAACAATTTTTTACATATATTTTCAGCATCTTCCATAGCTTCGGCTTCATTTTTGTTTATAATGATTCTATAACATTTTACAGATTCTACTTTATCAATGTCTCTAAATCCTAATAAATCTAGGGCTTTTTTTACATTGACACCTTCAGGATCGGCCATCCCTGATTTTAGTCCAACTTGTATTTCGATTTCAGTAGTCATAAAAGTCTGATGTTACAGATTAAAAGCGGAATAAAAATTAAACGGAACAAATAAACATTCATTTAGATTGTTAAAGAAAACTCATTAATTTGCTAATACATTCCAATAAGAATCATAACAATTAAGGTTTGAAATCCTGCAGCAATATCATCCATTAGAATTCCATGACCACCTTCAAGGTTTTCTAAATCTTTGGCAGGCCATAATTTTACAACATCAAAAAACCGAAACAAAATGAAGGATAATGCCCAACTATAATTTTCAAATGGAAATTGGAATAAATTTAAAAATGCAATAATAATTAAATATCCAATAACTTCATCTAGAACATATATTCCCGGATCTTTACCATATTTTTCTTCAGCCCATGGTGCAAATTTTAATCCAATATAATACATTATTGCAATTAGTCCAAGCAACAGGTAACTTGCCTTGTTTCCAAAAAAATCAATAGCTAAAAAGGCTAAAACCATGCCTCCAAAAGTTCCAAAGGTTCCAGGAGCAATAGGGGCCCTTCCAAGAAAGAAGAAAGAAATATATGCTTCTTTCAACAAATCTTTATTCATCTTTTGCCTCATTCCAAAAATGATTCATTCTTTGTAGAGCTGTATAATTTCCCAATATAGCTAAAATAGCAACAACGATCGTAATGATTGTTTCAACATCACTCATAATCTCTCCAATTAACAATCCCATTCCCAAAATAAACCATCTTTCAGGCCGTTCAATTAATCCAATTCCTTCTTGCGATATGCCTAATCTTTCAGCTGCAGCACGACAATAAGAGGTCTGAAAAGCTCCAATCATAGCAGCCATTGCCCACATTTGCCCAGAAATAAAATCTAGCGATTCAATAGGTAATGGATTTACCCAACTACATAGGATAAGAGCACTAAAAGCCATACCGTCAGCATATCTGTCTAGTGTCGCATCAAGATAACCTCCTCTTACTGATGTGGTTTTTGTAGCTCTAGCAAGTAAACCATCAGCCCCATCGAATAAAGAGGCTATTAATCCCAATAAGAAAGCATAGTAAATGTTCTGATTGTAAAGTAACCATGCCGCATAAAAGGTTAAAATTAAACCCATTATTGTAATATGATTTGGCCTTACTCCTATTTTACCAAGTCCTTTGCCTAACGGGTCTAAAAGTTTTCCTGCTGCAGTTTTTAGAGTTTTACTAAGCATAAAGACGATGCAGTATGGGAGAGCCTCTTTTAGTCCCTTGTCCAATGAGTGAATAGCATATGGACCGAGAACTAATAAAACAGCAATTAGAATACGCATTAGAAGGTACAAATTACGACGACCAAGGAGAATTGTACAAAGGTAAAGTTCGTGATAATTATATCAATGATGATACTATCACAATGGTTACAACGGATAGAATTTCTGCATTTGATAGAGTTTTAGGAACAGTTCCTTTCAAAGGACAGTCACTCGTAGAATTGGCAGATTGGTGGTTTGGAGAAACTGCAGATATAGTAGCTAATCACATAATTAAGCGCCCGCACCCCAATGTGTGGAAAGTTAAGCGTTGTCAACCAATTCAGGTTGAGATGGTAGTAAGAGGGTATTTGACAGGAGTAACATCTACTTCAGCCTGGACAGCCTATCAGAAAGGTGATAGGAACTTTTGCGGCAATGAATTACCCGATGGGATGCGTAAGAATGAAAAATTTCCTGAAGCAATAATTACACCTTCAACTAAAGCTGCACAAGGAGAACATGATGAGTCAGTACCTCCTTCTGAGTTATACAAGAGAGGAGCCATAGATCCTGGGTTGTACAAAGAATTAGCACGAATATCAATGCGACTGTATGAACGCGGAGTATCTAGGGCAGCAGATCACGGCATGATATTTGTAGATACAAAGTATGAATTTGGCATTTCAAATGGTAAGATAATGCTGATGGATGAAGTAAACACTCCCGATTCAAGCAGATACTGGATGAAAGATGATTATGAAGCACGTTTTGAAAAGGGTGAAGAACCCCGAAAATTAGATAAGGAATATGTTAGAACATGGCTTGCCGAAAAGGGATTTACAGGCAAAGGTAAGCCACCTAAGTTAACAAATGATCTCAGAGTTGAAGCATCTGCAAGATATATGGAAGTTGTTGAAAAATTCACTGGAGAACCTATGCAATTAGAGATAGGGCCTGTTAATGAGTCAATATATTCTATATTGAACCCTTTTGCTTTAGAATAATCGTCAACTTTATATTATATGCTCGAACTTCACTGTTCCTAGAGGGCAGTTCTAGCTATGAGTCAAAAGAAATCTAGACAACAACAAAAGCCAAAATCCGAAATTAAATTGGCAGAAGAACGCTTTCAAAATTGCATAGTTAAGCGTAATAATTTCAATGACGAAGCTAGAATTATTCGTGATGAACGAAATTCTTTACATGATCAAAGAGGAAAAATCATGGAAAAGATAATGAAACATCGTGAAGAAATGAAATCAAATACATCTAGTAAAGCCAATTATCAAAAAGTTAGGGATGATGCTCAAGAAAAGGCTAAACAATTAATCTCCATAAAGCAACAAAAAAGGGGCAATAAAAAGGGGGGTAAATCTTTGAAAGATACAGTACAAGCACTTCACTCAGAAATTTTGAATTTAGAAAGGCGAAGAGAAACAACAGAGATGTCTATTGCTAAAGAACGAGAAATTATGGAAAAATTAGGGATTTTGAGAAGAAGCCTAATTGATCAAGAAAGTGCATTAACTACACAAGAACATTTAAATTTAGAAGTTTCTGAATTAGATACTGAAATAGATTCAGAATTTGCTAAAGCTAATGAGCAACATGGTATGGTTATAAATTTAGCTAAGCTTAATAAAAAATTATATAGAAAAGTTAGTAATTTGATGAAAGAAGCATCACACTTATCGACGGAAGCTGATAAAAAACACAAAGAATTTGTTAGTGTCCGCAAAAGGGCAGACGGCCAACATTCTAAAGCTATGGAAATGTTAGAAGCTTTAAAATTACACAGAAAAACAGCAAGTGAAGAACGACAAGCGAGATGGAAAATTGTTAAAGATCATAGAAAATCAATTAAGGATGAATTGTACAATCCTAAAAAATTAGACTCTGCAGCAGATGATGCTTTACAGCAACTGATGTCTGGTGGAAAAATAAATCTTTAATGGACGCAATTATTCTTGCAGGTGGGTTTGCCAAGAGGATGTGGCCATTAACTAAGAATAAACCTAAGCAATTACTAGATATTGCGGGAAAACCAATGCTTGAATATGTGATAGATTCCTTAAAGTCCATTAATCCAAATAGAATTATAGTTTCAGTGAATAGTCTTTTTTCGTCTCAATTTAGAGACTATTTAAATTCAGTAGAACATTTTACTAATGTAGAATTATTTGTTGAGGAAAGCAATAATGAAGAACAAAAATTGGGCGCATTAGGGGCCTTGAATCTCCTTTTTAATACCTTTAATCTAAAAGGTCCAATCTTCATTGCTGGTGGAGATAATTTATCAGATTTTAATTTAAAAAAAATGGTAGACGTTTATGAAAGAACAGATAAGGATGTAATTGGGTTATTTGACGTTGGAAGTTTTGAATTAGCAAAATTGTATGGTATATCTGAGTTAGATGAAGACCGAATAGTAGATTTTCTTGAAAAACCATCTTCACCTCCATCAACTTTAGCCGCAACCGCATATTGGTTATTGTCTAAATCGGGAATATCTAATTTTTATAATTATTTTGAAACAGGAGGAGATAGAGATGCCATGGGTAATTTCTTAGCTTGGAACGTTAGAAAGAATCCAGTGTATTCCGTTTCATTTAAGGGAAATTGGTATGATATAGGAAGTTTAAATTCTTATTCTGAGGCTCAAAAATGGATCAAAGACAGACCTTAGGTTTTTTCTAGAACGGTTGTGTTGTAAATATAATGACTATAGATTTGTCGATACTTGCTGAAGTTCTTGTTATCGGTTCCTTAATTATTTTGTCATTAGGCTATTATTTTTCAAGTAAACCTCATATTATTTTTGGTAAGCAATTCCCAGTCAAAATAGGCCATCACTTGAATATAATTGGTTGGCTTTTACTGGGTCTTTTCTGGTGGATACAAGTAGAACATTATATTCTGATTAATGATCCTGCCAATGGTCTTTTTTGTGCTCTGGCTCTGCCTTTTTTTGGTTATTTAGCAATTCATGAGTATCTGAGTATATCCTGGAATTCTAAGTATGAGCCTCTTAGATGGTTAGCAGCAATGACTGTTGTTGCAGGAGGGATTTATTTTTTCGTTGAGAGAGTTCCACTTCTTTCAGGCTGGCTGATTCAAGTAGTAGCCGAGCAATCAGTATGGTTATTGAATTTATTCGATCTTGAAACGTCATTAGGATCCTTAGATTACGGTGAAGGTTCTAAGATATACAGGCCAGTTTCAGAGCATCAAGAAGTTCGAATTTCGATAGAAGGAGGAGATTGGCAAGACATAAATTCAGATTCTGTTACAATAGTATTGGCATGCACCGCACTTCAAAGTATGATAATTTTTGTTGGAGGTGTTGTTTGTACTAAAGCACCCGTAGATCGAAGATTTTATGCATTTCTTGCTACAGTTCCAGCAATTTATTTTTTAAATTTAGTTAGAAATGCAGTTGTAATCTGGCTAACATATGAGCACGTTTGGGGAGATGATACTTTCTTCTTAGCA
>Ga0315318_10001201_pt1 | contig 11334 bp, 9 predicted proteins | sample M1200m3416metaG_FD_203703 | JGI IMG/M metagenome (GOLD analysis project Ga0315318, IMG submission 203703) | Ammonia-oxidizing marine archaeal communities from Monterey Bay, California, United States - M1 200m 3416 | ecosystem: Environmental > Aquatic > Marine > Coastal | place: USA: California... | reverse complement strand
TGCACCCATTCCCACATATGAAACGCTAACTTGATCCCCTCTTTGGCAATTAGAGCCTGCCGGAGTTCTAGCTTTGATTAAAGTTCCATCCTTAAGTCGGATTAGAACCATTGCATCGTGTCCGTAGTATTCGACTATTTCGACAATGCCATCATTGCCTTCAGAGATTTTTAGCTCTTCTGGTCTAATAAGAACTGCGGAGGAATTATCAGTAATTTTAAGGATAGGTATTTCTCCAATGGGTGTAGAGCACACATTGTTTGCAGATTTATTAAAGGGAAAAATATTTGCGTCGCCTACAAAACCTGCAGCCCAGGCATTCACAGGTTGACGGTATAAGTCATGTGGAGGATCTATTTGTATCAATCGACCCTCTCTCATTACAGCCACTCGATCTCCTAGAACAAAAGCTTCATCTTGGTCGTGGGTAACGAAGATAGTAGTGATTTCTAGACTCGTAAGAAGTTGGTTAACTTCACTGCGGATTTCTACCCTCAAGGTGCTATCTAAATTTGAAAACGGTTCATCAAGTAGTAAAACAGAAGGTTCTGGTGCTAATGCTCTTGCTAGAGCGACGCGTTGTTTTTGACCACCGGAAAGCGTATGGGGACGACGATCTCCGAAGCCAGAAAGTCCAACAAATTCTAGTAACTCTGTAATTTTTTTTTCTTTCGAAATCTTTTTTCGAATTCCATATCCAATATTTTCACTGATGCTCATATGGGGGAAAAGGGCAGCGTCTTGGAAGACCATACCTATTTTCCGCTTTTCCGGGGGAATCGAAATTGTTTTACTAAAAACCACTCTTCCACTTACCGAAATTTGACCTTTTTCGGGTTGTTCTAATCCGGCGATTGTGCGTAAAAGAGTTGTTTTTCCACATCCACTTGGTCCCAATAGCGAAAGAGTTTCTGTTTTTTTTACTTTTAAATCAATTTCTTCAAGAACGGTTATTTGATCAAAAGATTTTGAAAGCCCCTCAATTACAACCTCACCTAGTTCATTATTTTCATTCATTATGGATAAGGCTAGTATTGAATTTCTTTTTTTGTTAGGTATACCTACCAAGCTAAAAAATTTTTCTGTAGAAACCTAAAACTATAGTTACTGTTTAGGCATGCAGGAAATAACTGTCGGATGGTGGGGGTTAGTTGCTTCTTTGATGATGGTGGCTATAACTATTGCGATATCACTTTTCCTGAGGCTCAAATTGGAACGTAATCTAACTATTGCAACCGGAAGATCGATAGGGCAGTTAGTCATAGCTGGTTGGGCTCTGACTTTAGTTCTGAAAGACGAAACATCAATAGTTTGGGCTTGGTTATGGGTCGTGGCAATGGTTCCATTCGCTGCGATTTCTGCTTCGAAACGCGAACAGCGTCTCCAGGGTCTCATATGGACAGCAGCCGCCGGTTATCTACTCGGTCTGGGTGTCAGCCTCTCAGTTCTTTTTACTCTACAAATTCTTCCACTTGAATCTCGTGTGCTAGTTCCAATTGCAGGAATGATAGTTGGCAACTCATTGCGAGTTGTTGTGGTAGCAGCTACAAGACTTGTTGATGCTATACGCGACTCCAAGTCAGAGATAGAGGCCATGCTTTCACTAGGGTTTACACGTCACAAAGCTGTTCAAAGAATTGTTTCAGAGACACTTAAGTTGGCACTTATTCCTCAGATTGAGACAACAAGAACAGTGGGGATTGTTTTCCTTCCAGGCGTATTCACAGGACTGATACTCGCAGGAGTAGACCCTCTGGAGGCCGCGTTGATGCAAGCGGTAATACTTTTCCTCATACTCGGTTCAGCATCGATAACAGGTCTAATTGTCGTTATATTCGGAGCTCAAAAGTTTCTCACTATTGATAACCGTCTCGAACCACCGATACGTTGAAACTACTTTGAGCAGTCACAACCCAAGTCACTTAAACACGAAATAACTTCATCGACTGGAAGTCCAACAATGTTGTTGAAACTTCCTGCAAAGGAAACCACAAAATCCTTACCACCACCTTGAATTCCGTAACCACCAGCTTTATTTAGGGGTTCACCAGTCTCTATATAAGCAACAATTTCGTCTTTAGTAAGTTCCCTCCATCTAACCTGAGTATCAACTACCAAAGAATGACGACCCTTAGGTCCACTTAAAGCAACACCAGTAAGCACATTATGAGTCTTGCCAGAAAGAGTTTGAAGCATTTCCAAAGCTACTTCAGGTGATCCAGGCTTGCCAAAAATCTTTTCATTTATCGAAACCACCGTGTCAGCAGCAACACCACATTCGCCAGCACTTATTACAGCATCAAGTTTTTTGACTGCTAAACGTTCAACCAGAGATTCAGCTGATTCACCAGCAAGTATTGATTCATCTACTTCAGGTATACGAACTTCAGGCTCGAATCCAGCTTCACGAAGAAGAGAAAGTCGTTGGGGAGAAACTGAAGCCAGTATTAATGGACCTTTCGCCGCACTCAAACTTCAACCCCCTGAAACAAGAGCTTCAGCTTCAATATGAAGAGGAGTTAAATCAGCAGGATCATCCAGCCAACCAGCAGGCAAAACCACAGGCTTAGGTCCACCTCGATGACTTCTAGGAAGTCTTAATGCAGAAGGGTCGAACTCTCTTTCAGCTCCAATATTCAACAGCAGATCATTTAATAGTTCTTTTAAATTATCCATGTCTTCAACCATCTGGAGGGATCGACGTGCGGCAGGTCCAGTCTGGTATCCCTTCAGATACCAAGAAGTATGTTTACGGAAATCTTTAATTCCGTGAGATCCTGTCCAATCAACCAACATTTGCGCATGCTCAATCATTGCGTCAGCAACCCCACCTAACAGTGGGGGATTGTCAGGCTCCGAACCTCCTGAAGAAGGAAGTGAGCCAAAAACAGAAGCTAACTGTCCAAAAAGCCACGGTCTACCCAAACATCCACGCCCGACCACGACCCCATCGCATCCGGTTGCACGCATCATGCGTAATGCATCCCATGGCTCCCAAATATCGCCATTGCCAAATACAGGGATAGACGAAACAGTTTCTTTCAAACGAGCAATAGCATCCCAGTCGGCTTGACCCGAATACAACTGTTCAGCTGTTCTAGCATGCAAAGCCAATGCTGAAGCCCCCACAGATTCTGCGATAAGACCAGCTTCAAAGTAAGTTAGATGAGTATCGTCTGTACCTTTTCTGAACTTCACAGTCACAGGAACCGATCCTGCAGCTTTTACAACGGAAGAAACAATCAACTCAAAAAGCTTAGGTTTCAGCGGAAGAGCAGCTCCACCTCCACGCCGTGTCACTTTAGGCATCGGACAACCAAAATTCATATCAATATGATCTACTCGACCTTCACCGACCAACATAGTAGTAGCGGCAGCAATACTCTCTGGTTCAGTTCCATACAACTGGATACTTCTAGGTGTTTCTCCCTCAGCGAAACCGCTTAACCTTTCAGTTTTAGAGTGCCCTTCTAACAACCCTCGAGCAGTGATCATCTCACTCACATATAAACCCGCACCAAATTTCCGGCACAACGTGCGAAATGGAGCATTAGTAACCCCCGCCATTGGAGCCAAAACAACTGGAGGCCAAACCTCGATAGGTCCGATACTAGGTTTTTCAAATTCATTAGGATTCGTAGTAATTACATCACGATTAATTTCACTTCTTAAACCCATAAGTAAAGCGTAGAGCCCAAGTATTTATCTAACGCGCTATTCGAAATCCTTGATGACCTAAAGAACTATTAGGTAGCAAACCCATCCTCGCCCCTACCCTATACCTGTTGCAATAACTATCATGACAAAGATACGAGCCACCCTTGACGACCCTATCTAAGCCCATTGAAGGGCCCTCTGGATCTCTAACTGTCACATCGGATTTGTGACGTGCAGAAAACCAATCGTTACACCATTCCCAAACGTTTCCAGAACAGTTATATAGGCCAAAATTATTTGCGGGAAAAGTATCAACAGGGCAGGTTCCAATCCAACCGTCTTCAGCGTTGTTTTTATCAGGAAACGAACCAGTAAAAATGTTGCACATAAAATCACCATCTGGATTACTTTCATCACCCCATGGAAACCTTTTTTGGTTGAGATCACCGCGAGCTGAGAACTCCCATTCGGCTTCAGTAGGCAGGCGACAACCAGCCCATTCTGCAAAAGCTTTTGCATCAAACCATGAAACGTGAACAACTGGATGATTCCATCTAGGACAGCCGGGTTCCAATTCAGAATTGGGACCCTCAGGATGGAACCAGTCGGCACCTTCAACTTGACGCCACCATTCGGCACCTAAAACGCCTCTAGTTGGTGGAAAATCATCTGGTAGTAAACCTGCAAAAACAAATGACCAAGGGGACTCATTGTCTTCGCTTTGCTCGGCAGTAGTCACATAATTTGTAGCAGAAACAAAAGCTTCGAATTCTGCGTTAGTCACTGCAGTAGATGAAATCGAAAAAGGAGGAAGAACAATTTCTCTTACGGGTCCTTCACCATCAGCAGGGTAAGCATCCCGTTCATTACCCATTAGGAACATCCCGCCAGATAATTCAATCAGATTTGCTATGGGATTAGATTCAGTCATTACCTTCCAAATCGAGACTTGAAACGAAACTCCTAACAGTTTCAGCCACTTCATTACACGCTTTCACGTGGACCATGTGACCAGCATCTGGGACAACCAAGGTTCCCTTAACGTTGAGATAACGTTCAAAAACTGCTGCAGATGCAGCAAAACGTTTATCGCGCTCGCCTAGAACTAGAAAAGTTGGTGCTTTTATTTCATCCAAGTGATCAATCACATACGAATCAACATGCATAGACAGTTCTTCTGCACCTTCAGCGAGATCAAGTTTTATTGCAGACTGTCTGACGGATTCATTCCACTCTTCGCGGGCTTCAACTTTTCTAAAACCCGGACCAGCAGCAACAAGAACCAGAGCAGAAACATCGTCAGGCTTTTCCAACGCATATGCAAGTGAAAGATAGCCACCCAAACTATGCCCAACTAGAACACACGGTCTTCCAACCTCATCAAGTACAGCAGAGATGTCTTTTAAGGCCTCTTCGCGTCCATAACTGCCAGGTGGGGGAGCCCCACTTTCACCATGACCACGTAAATCCCAAGTAGTAACCTGATGGTCTTTACACAGATTTTCGCTTAAACCAGACCAAACATCTCTACTGTTAGCCCAACCAGTAATACAAACAATCTGAGAGCCCACGCCGGCGGTTTCACCGACAATATTTACTTCACCATTTAGAACTTCAAAAGAGGTCATATTTAACGCAATCCTCTGAAACATTCTCTTACATCTTCGACGAAAACTTCGGGGGTTTCTAAAGAAGCGAAATGCCCACCCTTTTCATGTTCAGCCCATAGAACCAAATTCATTGAATCTTCAACCCAACGTCGGCGCGGCATCATTAGTTCATATGGGAAAACTGACACACCAACAGGTGTATCTCCAGTTGAACCGAAACCAGGTTCAAGAGTTTTAAACATCTCATAATAAATTCGAGTCGAAGAATTAATAGTTCCAGTAAACCAATAGAGAGAAACGTTTGCCAAGAGCTTGTCTTTGTCAACAGTAGTTAGAAGATCACCACCATTGTCTGTCCATCCATAGAATTTTTCGGTAATCCAAGCTAAAAGTCCGGCAGGACTATCGTTTAAGCCTGTGCCAAGAGTCTGAGGTCTTGTTTGTTGAATCCGGAAGTAGCCATCATCTTCTGCTTGGTACCAAGCAGCTCGGTCAAGTAATTGCTGTTCAATATCGGTAATATCTTCCATGTCGTCAGGCTTCCCCGGAGGCCCCCCGGTCAGCATGGTTATGTGACATCCAGTTACATTTTCTGGCGCTACGCGACATATCTCACGTGAAATTATTGAACCCCAATCGCCTCCTTGTACGCCATAGCGGTCATAACCTAAACTCTTAGCCAATTCGGCAAAAGCGCGAGCTATTCGTGTAGGTCCCCATCCACGCTCAGAAGTAGGTCCGGACAGCCCGTAGCCAGGCAGAGAAGGAACGATCACGTGGAAAGCATCAGATTCATCGCCGCCATGATCCTGAGGATTCGTTAAAGGGCCTATGACATCTAGAAATTCGACTATTGAACCGGGCCAACCATGGCTTATCAATAGCGGAATAGCATCAGGGTTTTTAGAACGTTCATGGATGGTGTGGATACGTTGACCGTCGATATCGGTAGTTAGATTTTCAAAAGAGTTTAAGTAGGTTTCGAAAGAACGCCAGTCAAATTCATCTTTCCAATACTCGGCGAGGTCCCTGACCAAATTTGCATCGATGCCATAATCCCATCCCGCATCGGGTAAATGGTCAGGCCATCTAGTTTTTTCTAGACGTTCCTTGAGATCTGCTATTTCGTCATCACCAACAGAGATGACAAAAGGCTTGAAGTTATCGGTCATTTAGGCCTATTAGACGTCTTCAGCTAATTCACGTAAGCGACCTAAAATGGCAGCAGGGTCACCACCAATAGGTGTCACATTAAGGCTCGTAACTCCTGCTTCCTTGTAGGCAGCCAAGCGATCTTTAACGTATGCTTCGTCACCGCACATATTAGATTTTTCAATCAATTCATCAGGAAGGGCGGCTATAGCTTCATCTCTTCGACCATCCAAATAGGCTTCCTGAACTGCTGAAGCTTCGTCAGGAAAGCCGTATTGACAGCAAAGGTCGTTATAAAAATTCTTTCCTTTAGCACCCATACCACCTATGTAAAGAGCAGCCATAGGTCGAGCCATGTTTCTGTATTGTTCGGCATCGTCTCCTATAGCAACTAAACCTCCTGCTACAACATCAAAATCGCCAAGCTCTGGATCTCTTCTTTCTAGACCGGCCCTAACAGAATCACCCCATACCGTGTCCATTCTTTCAGGGAAAACCATGAAAGGAAGCCAACCATTAGCTGAAGCGGCAGTCTCTTCCACACTGTTAGCTCCCAGAGAAGCAACATAGATGGGTATATCCTCTCGATACATGTGATTAATGATCTTTAATGGTTTTCCCAGTCCAGTTCCTTGCTCGGCAGGCAGAGGTAGATCGAAAACTTTACCGTTATAAGTGAGCGGTTCACGTTTCCATGCCATCCGACAAATTTCCATAACTTCTCTAAGGCGTGTTAAAGGCATTGAATAGGGAATTCCGTGGAAACCTTCAATCACTTGAGGCCCAGATGCACCTAAGCCGAGTGTGAAGCGTCCACCAGACAGAGAATCAAGACTTGCAGCGGTTTGAGCTAAAGCTGCTGGAGTTCTGCTATATGTATTTAAAATTCCACTACCGAGACCTACTGTCTCAGTTTCGGCCGCCAAATAGCCCAATAAGCTCACAGCATCAAAACCATAAGCCTCAGGGATCCAGATCATGTCGACACCTGCTGACTCCAAATCTTTAGCTTGTCTGGCAGAGTCCTTTGGGTCATTGGCGTAGTTTAAAAGAGTGGATATTCGCATAAATTCATCTTTCCAGAAGTCAAAGAAGATCGCTTAGTTGGCAATCTTTTTCTTTTCAGAACCTACCGTACAATAAGTTTTTAAAAAAATTTCGCCTCAAAATAGGGTAATTAGTCACAAGTGGTGATTTTGATGACATTTTCTCAAATACCATCAAAGGGTGGCTAATAACTCTCAATCTGAAAAAGAAACCATAAATGTGTCTGATTTTTTTAACGCATACTCTCGTCAAGACTGGGAGGATCTAGCTTTAGAGACATTGTCAGATAAGTCAATTGAATCATTAAATAATATTGCCGATGATGGAATTGAAATAAAAGCTATTTACAGTTCCGAAGATCAGAAACTGACGAACCCTTCGGGTATTCCCGGCGTAACTCCTTTCACACGAGGAAATCAAATAGGTGGACATAAAAATGGGACTTGGGATATCCGAGCTTTAATCGATGATTCAAATCCCGAATTGGCGAACAAATCTGCGTTGAATGAACTTCTAAATGGTTCAACGTCATTATTTATTGATTCCGAAAAAATTGGAATTGAGTCTATTAACGATTTGGATAAGGCTCTCGAAGACGTTTTTTTAAACATGACGAGCATTTGGTTTAAACCACAAGTGAAGGGTCCAGAGATTGCAAAATGGATCATCGAGTTATGGGACCAGCGTGATATAGAAAAGTCTGATCGTCATGGCGGATTAGGAATAGACCCCATAGGAGCATCTCTACAAAAAGGAACCAAAAGCGACCATAACAGTGAATTGTCAGAGGTTCCTGATTTCATAGACAGAAGTGGGTTTGCGAAGGTTATAGATATCGATAGCAGTTTCTATCCAGAACTTGATGGATCAACTTCAGCTGAACTCGCATATTCATTATCCGTGGCAGTCCACTATTTACGGGAACTCGAAAAAACAGAATTAGAAATTGAAACGGTGATACAAAACATGTATTTCACTTATTCTTCAAGCAGTGATCAGTTCATGACTATTGCAAAATTTAGAGCAGCTAGACGTTTATGGGCACAGATAACAAAAGAATGCGGAGCAACAACAGAGAACCAAACACAAAGCCAACATGCTGTTATTTCCAATAAGGCAATGGGCAAAAAAGATCCTTGGTTTAATTCATTTAATGCGACAGTTGCAGCATTTGCGGCAGGAATAGGCGGAGCGGAGGCAATAACTGTCATTCCATTTTCTCTCTCAGACGAAATTTCTGGAGGAGAGTCAGAAAGACGTATCGCACGAAATACTCAACTTCTACTCACGGAAGAAAGTCACATAGGTCGCGTTGTTGATCCTGCCGGTGGGTCTTGGTTTGTTGAGAATCTTACAGAACAATTAGCGCAGCAATCTTGGGAAACTTTTCAGCAGATTGAGTCTTCAGGAGGCATCGTAGAAGTTCTTAAAAATGAAGAAAAAGTTCAGGAACTGTTAAAAATTCAAGGCTCTAATCATGACTAAAATCCCTAATTTTTCCAAAATTGAATTCGATCAGACTGCAGACGTGAGTAGTGACGTAATCGAAAAACTTGAATCTAACAATTCAGATCAACATAACGGTGAGCTATGGGAAACAGCTGAGAAAATCAAGATCAATGCCTGTTACACACATAAAGATATAGAGAGTTTAGATTTTCTGAATGGATGGCCAGGACTAGCTCCCTTTTTGAGAGGTCCTCATGCAACAATGTATAAAACTAGACCATGGACAATTCGACAATATGGTGGGTTTTCAACAGCAGAAGAATCAAATGCTTTCTATCGAAGAAATCTTGAAGATGGTCAAAGAGGAATTTCTGTTGCATTTGACCTAGCAACTCACCGAGGGTATGACAGCGACCACCCCCGAGTAGCAGGGGATGTAGGAATGGCAGGAGTAGCGATTGATTCCATTTTGGATATGCAAAAGCTATTTGATGGAATACCACTTGACAAAATGAGTGTTTCAATGACGATGAACGGTGCTGTATTACCAATAATGGCTTTGTACATAGTCGCAGCGGAAGAGCAGGGAGTACCAGCGAAAGCGTTAACTGGCACGATCCAAAATGACATTCTCAAAGAATTTATGGTTCGAAATACCTATATATATCCACCAGAGCCATCGATGAGAATAATTTCTGACATCTTTTCATATACAAGTTCAGAAATGCCTCGATTCAATAGCATTTCTGTTTCTGGTTATCACATGCAGGAAGCTGGAGCAACAGCAGATTTAGAGCTGGCTTACACCTTGGCAGACGGAATTGAATATGTAAGAGCAGGTCTAGAAGCAGGTTTAGATGTAGATTCATTTTCTCCAAGAATAAGTTTCTTTTGGGGAATCGGAATGAATTTTTTCATGGAAGTAGCTAAAATGAGAGCAGCCCGCCTTATCTGGGCAAGGCTGATGTCACAGTTCGAACCAAAAGATGAACGTTCTCTATCACTCAGAACACATTGCCAAACATCTGGTTGGAGCCTTACAGCTCAAGACCCTTATAACAATGTGATTAGGACGTGTATAGAAGCCATGGCTGCAACCCAAGGTCACACACAATCACTTCATACAAATTCTTTCGATGAAGCTCTAGCTTTACCAACAGACTTCTCGGCAAAAATCGCACGCGATACCCAAGTCTTTCTTCAAGAAGAAACTGACTCATGCAGAGTTATCGACCCTTGGGGTGGAAGCTATTACATGGAACGACTCACGAATGATCTCGCAGAAAAAGCAATGCAACACATTGATGAGATCGAAAACTCAGGCGGTATGGCAAAAGCTATAGAAGCTGGAATCCCAAAACTACGCATTGAAGAAGCGGCTGCAAGAACCCAAGCCCGTATCGACTCTGGGCAGCAGTCAGTCATAGGAGTAAACAGGTATCGTCCTGAGACGGAGTCAGTAGTAAATGTTCTCAGAGTAGACAACGCTGAAGTAAGAGCATCACAAATTTCTCAGCTTGAAGAACTGAAAGCCACACGTGATCAAAAACAGTGCCAGATTGCTCTTGACGAGTTAACAAATGCTGCAGAAAAAAATCAAAACTTATTAGATGCATCGGTGAAAGCTGCACGAGCGCGAGCTACGGTCGGAGAAATAAGCGATGCGCTTGAAAAGATTTTTGGACGCCATAGAGCGGAGGTAAGAACAATTTCAGGAGTATTTAGCAGTGAAGTAGGGGACAATGAAGCCGTCCAGACTGTTAGAGAAAGCGCTGACAAGTTTGAAATTGATTCTGGAAGACGTCCTAGGATTCTTGTTGCGAAAATTGGACAGGATGGACATGATCGTGGTCAAAAAGTAATAGCCACTGCTTTCGCAGATTTAGGTTTTGATGTTGATATAGGACCTTTGTTTGCAACACCTTCTGAAACTGCGATGCAGGCAGTTGAAAATGACGTACATGTTGTAGGTGTAAGTTCTTTAGCCGCAGGCCACTTAACTCTGGTCCCACAGTTAAAAGAAGAACTCGAATCTTTAGGACGCGGAGACATCGCTATTGTTGTAGGGGGAGTGATACCTCCAGATGATTTTGACGCACTTAAAAACGCTGGTGTTGCAGCAGTGTTCCCGTCTGGAACAGTTATTGCTGAAGCCGCTCTTGAACTTTTAGAGAAATTGTCGTGAAGGTTGATCTAGACGAACTGGTTAAAGGGGTTCTGCAGGGAGATCGAACATCTCTTGGAAAGGCTCTTACTCTAGTTGAGTCAAATAGGTCAGATGACCGAGAAGTAGTTGAAAGCCTCTTAGCTCAGATCTCTTCAAAAACCGGCGAAGCACACCGAATAGGAATTACTGGTGTCCCAGGTGTTGGTAAAAGCACATTTATTGAAGCAATGGGAAGCAAACTCATAGAATCCG
>Ga0315318_10001200_pt1 | contig 11334 bp, 12 predicted proteins | sample M1200m3416metaG_FD_203703 | JGI IMG/M metagenome (GOLD analysis project Ga0315318, IMG submission 203703) | Ammonia-oxidizing marine archaeal communities from Monterey Bay, California, United States - M1 200m 3416 | ecosystem: Environmental > Aquatic > Marine > Coastal | place: USA: California... | reverse complement strand
TGAATATTCAGAATATGTTTCAGATAATTGCTTCACAAATGATATATGGAAATTAATCTAGCCTAAAACATGTCAACAGCGGTTGTAATTACCACTTTAAATGAAATTGATGGTGTAAAAGAACTATTACCTAAAATTAAAAAAGAATGGGCTGAAGAATGGTTGGTTGTAGATGGAAATTCTAATGATGGTACCATTGATCAAGTTAAAAAACTAGGTTTCAATATAGCATTACAAAATAAAAAAGGACATGGAGATGCCGTAGCTAGAGGAGTTAGTGACACAAAATCTGAATTTATTGTGTATTGGGGTCCAGATGGAAACCATGAATTACAAGAGATACCTACATTAATAGAAAAAATTAAGGAAGGATTTGATCAGGTAATAATTTCTAGATTCGGTAAAACATCAGTAAATCTTGACGCAGGTCATATGGATACATTTGGAAATAAAATGTTTACATTTTTAATCAATATGTTTTTTGGAGGACATTTGACAGATGCATTGAATCTAAGTAGAATTATTACAAGAAAATCTATGCTACAGTTAAAATTTGATGCGGAAGGACTTGATTCTACGACTCAGATGAGCATACGTGCGCTAAAACAGAAACATAAGATTATTGCAATTACTGGTAATGAAGGAAAAAGAATTGGCGGTAAAAGAAAGATGGAACCAATACCAGTAGGTTGGGATTTAACTAAATTAATTATTCTGGAATTTATTTTCTGGAACAATAGATGATCTAATGTTGAAAAGAAGATGATCTTCACTAAATTTAAATAATATCTGCGGGATCGCTCGAACAATGGTTACAATGGATTGTTCTTTCGAACTTGATTGTAGCGAAAAAAAATTCTTTAAAATTTTAACTGATTATGAAAATCTTTCAAAATATTTGCCAAGACAACTTCAAAAAATAGAAATTTTAGACGAGCATGATAACTACACAACAATTCAAGTTACAGTATTTGTAAGAAGTATGATAAAAAAAGCCTTTTCACAGAAAATAAGAATTGAAAAAAAATCTGAAAATAATCTATCTGTAGAAATTTTAGATGGTTTTACAAAAGGTAGCCATGTTACAATCTCTACTCAAATGCAAAAAGAAAAAACTCTATGCGTTGTTAACTTAGATATTAAATTAAGCTTAAAAACTGTTATACTTTATCCTATAATCAAAAGAGAATCCAAGAATTTCTTATTAGGCGCTTTTACGAAAATTAGTATAGATGCAAAACAAGCTAAGGAGGAATTTTAATTTTGAATATAGTAAACTGGCAAAATGCGTACGACAAATCATCTAATTTTAAAAGTAGTGGTCCACCAAAATGGGCATTTGTCAAAGAATTTTTGGATAGAGACTTTTTTGAGGAATTATACAATACGTTTCCAAAATTTGATGATACTTGGAATATAACTGACGATGAAGAAAAACTAGCCTATAGAAAATTTTGGAAAACAGATGATAGTCGTTATTATACTGATGGAACGCCAAGGGAACACAATCTCGTTCAGGAATATGATTCTAGATATAGTGAACCATGGAATAAATTTCTGAAACATGCATGGTCTGAAGAATTTACAAAAAAAATAGCTGAAGTCACAGGAATTAAAGTAACTGGTCTGAGACATTTTTGCTTTATGTACGCAAATAAAAACTGCTTCCAAAAAACTCACATCCATAATGTCAGTGACAAAACATTAATTGTGTTCTTATATTTCTCAAAAAATTGGGAAGAAGGTGATCCCGGTGGTACATATCTATCTAATGAGACAAACGGTTCTAAAATTTTATTTGAGCCCTATGAGCTTGATAACACTGCATTGTTTGTATTAGATGGACCAGAAGCAGCTCATGGTATGAGAAAAATAGTTAAAGATGTTGAAAGGAAGGCAATTCAACTTACATATGAACCATTTTCTACGACTGAGGGATGGTATGGAAGACGCGATAAAGATGTCTTTGAACCAATAGAATTGTGATGTATAAAGAATGATTAAGATTCTTGTTGTTGGTTATGGTTCGATTGGAAGGATACATGTAGATAATTTTTTAGAGTTTAAAGACGTACGGATAATAGTATATACAAAAAGAAATGATTTGCAGGCATTAAAGAAAAAAGGAGTAAAAATATCAAATTCATTAACTGAATGTTTAAAAGAAAACCCAGATGTTGGGATTATCGCTAACGAAACCAATCTACATGTCCCAATTGCAATTAAGTTGGCAAAAGAAGGATTAGATCTATTTTTAGAAAAACCATTATCAAATTCTTTAAAGGATATAGAAAAATTACGCAGAATTGTAAAGAAGAAAAAACTGATAACACAGATTGGGTGTAATCTACGATTTCATTCATGTATGAAGAAAATTAAAAGTCTAATTGAACAACAAAAGATTGGAAAAATTATTTCAGTGCAAGTTCATAATTCTTCCTATTTACCAGATTCTCATCTATGGGAAGATTATAGAAAATCATATGCAGCAAGAAAAGATTTGGGAGGTGGTGTTATTCTAACAAACGCAATTCATGAAATTGATTATATGTATTGGTTCTTTAAAGAAGTTAAAAACGTCCTTTCAATATCAGGGAAATTCAGTGATCTTGAGGTTACAGCAGAGGATTATGTATCAAGTTTGTTAAAATTTAAGAATAAAATTATTGGAGAGCTGCATTTAGACTATTTTCAAAGACCTAATTTTAGAAGTTGTAAGATTCGTGGGACAAAGGGGGAGATTTACTGGAACTCCGATAATAACTGTGTAAATATTTACAATGTGAAGAAAAAAAAATGGGAAACAAAATTTGATACTGGTTTTTCTCATAATCTAGATACATATTCTTCTTATGTTGAAGAATTAAGACATTTTCTGAAATGCGTAAAGCACAGAAAAGAGACTGTCAATGATCTTGAACAGGGTATAGCAACTTTGAAAATTGCATTAGCGATTAAGAAAGCATCAAAACTAATGAAATGCATTAATGTCTAAAATATTATAAAATAAAAAAATCATTTTATTGAAACCTCCCGTTTGCCTATGTGTTCGTGTAAGTCCTGTTGCAGTCTAGAAATTTCCTCAAATTCTTTATCAGTTAATTTTTTGTTTTCTGATAACTTTACCATTAATTCAGTAAGTTTCAGATAAGCTGGTAAAAGAATCTCGGTGTTTTGAAGCATTCTTCTAAAGTGTGGGCTTGTTTCTACCAGAATGTCTTGTTCTGCACGAAAAGACTTGGATCTCTTGAAATGAACATACCCAACAAGAACAAGTAACGGTACTCCAATACCAGCAACAATTACAATATAATGAAAAAAAGTAGGAAAAATCGTGGATAGTGTTGGATAATTTTCAATTGCCAAGAAATATGTTACTGTAAGAGTGTTAACCGCTGCAAAAATATAGGCAAAATAGGTTTGCCAGCCAGTTCTAAAATAAAACCAACCTCTAAAACCCAGGTTTTTTTCCACAAATTTTTCGCCAAATTCAAGTATATCAATTTCACCACCAATTGAAATTGATTAACATGTTCCTAAAATTACTGGATAATAGATAATGTGGTAAAAGAAAAAATTAGCCGATGTTTTTTACAATCTGTTCTAGTGTAATGTATGAAATTTTATGTTCGTAATGTGTATCATCCTCAAAAATTTGAAAATCGCCTTTTCCTAATTGCAAAATTCTATCTTTTACAACTGATTCATAAGTATCATATCCATTTCCTGAGAAACAACATGGATCATTTTTATTAAAAATTTGAATATGCTTCCTTCCATCACCATATGAACTCAAAATATACAACTCCAAATAATTTACGTTTTGATACAGATCTATGTTTGCTTGTTCATAATCGCCTATGTCTCTTTCATCTACTCTGAGATAAAATGGAATCGAACCAGCAACAGAAAAACTATCTGAAATTCTCTCATCAATAGCAGAATATACTACAGTAGTCCAGCCACCACCTGATAATCCGATCATTGAATATCGATGAAAATCATATTCTTTTTTTAGAAACGTTAAATTAATTTGAATTGGATCAAGAAATAATTTCATAGGATTAAAATTATTTGTCTCTAATAATCTCAGTTGTTCGTGAGAGCTTAACTTCATTTGACCTAATCCATCTATTTCTATAATTGGCTGATTATTCATTCCAACTAGAGGCATAGTTAAGGCAAGTACTGTAAAATTTCTATTAAGAAAGAATTGAATAGTATCTTTACCTAAAATAAAATCTCCGCCATGCCCCTGGTGATAGAAAATCAGTTTCTCGTTAGATTCTTCTGGCATGAAAAGATAAGAAACTGAATTTATTCCATACTCCATTTCAATTGTTAATCGATCAATGCGCTTTAGATTTTGGAAATCGCTATATCTAGAATCGTCTATATTATATTCAACTTCAGGCAATGGTGATTTATCTATTATATGCTGTAAACTTTCAACATTCCAAAAATATTCTGTTAAGAAATTTCTTTTGGAATCAATATCTGATTTATTATCAATTTTAATTAAAGAATCAATATCAGCTTGATTGACAAATTGATTTTTTTCTAGAGTTTTTTGTTCAGATAAAATATCATTAGTCGAATTTAAAAATTCATAAGGGAAAATCTTGTACACGCCTACAGAAAATCCATAAAAAAATACAATAAAAAATACCGATAAAATCAGTAAATATCGTGATTTTTTCATAACAAATGATTTTAAAATTTGAATTTAAAAGGTACTCATAAATGTATTTCAACCTATAAATTATTCTCAAAAAAACATAATTAAATTGAAAGTTCTCATTGCATCTGGCGCCGGTGGTGGCACTGCTAAGGGTAGAATTGGAAAATATTTCCATTTGAAAGAGTTTAGTAAATCACTTGAAAAAATAGGCGTTGACTGTAAATTAGTACATGAATTTGATTACATTACTGGTTTTCCAAGTAAAAGCCCAAAAGGATGGTTTTCAAAGAAAAAATTTTATGATTTGATCAATGAATATGATCCAGATGTTGTGTTCGTTGACTGGCAATCACATTTTGGATTAGAGACTATTAAGGCTGGAATTCCTCTCTTTGTTTTATTGAGAGGTAATCTTTGGATGGAGGTAGAATCTGCAAAAAAAACTATTTACAAAGATCTAAAGACGCGAACTGTATTAAATCTAAGACTGAAAAATGCTGAGCGTGTACTTGGTAATTGTCAGGGAATTTTTACCGCTGATTTTCTTCATGATACAATCAAAGAGCGTTTTCCTAATGTAAATTGTCATCACTTTTTGGAGGGATTAGATGCGTCACGTTGGTATCCTGCATCTGGTATGAAATTACAACATCCTTGTGTAGGATTATTAGTAGACTCGAACATGTGGCATAAATCAAAAGAAATGCTTGTTCTTGATGAAGTTATCCGCGCAATGCCAACTACCCATTTTTATTGGGTTGGCGATGGTCAATACAAAGATAAAATTCTCTCAGTCTTAGAAAAACATTCGAATTTTTATTATTTAGGTTCCCTAGAATATCCGGACAAAGTCAGAGAATATCTTACCGAAATAGACGTCTATGCATTACCAACTGGTATGGATACTCTTCCCTTATCTTGCAAAGAAGCAATGGTTATGCAAAATCCTGTGATCGCAACAAATGTGGGAGGTATACCTGAGATGGTTTATGATAATAAAACAGGGTTTTTGATAAATGAGGGGGATCATGATAAATGGATAGAAAAATTATCACTTTTAATTAATGATAAAGAATTGTCACAGAAAATTGGTAACGAAGCACAAAGATTTGTAATTGAGAAATTTAACTGGGATGTTGTCGCAAAACGATTTGTTAACGTAGTGGAATCTTATTTGAGAGAAAATCCAACAGAAAAAGTTGAAAAAAACTCTTAATGCTAATAATTTCAGAATAATCTTCAAATAAAGACAATTTCGGATCTTGATATATGATGAAAAAAATAGCCATTATAGGCCTTGGTAAATGGGGGAAAAATCTGTTGAGAGAATTTTCAAATGTTTCCTGTGTTACAAAATGTCACACCAGGGGCAACCAGAAAAATATTATCTGGCTTCGTAGGAATTATCCTAAAGTAGTTCATACTACAAGCATTAGAGATATTCTGACTGACAAAAATATTGATGCTGTTGCTATTTCCACACCTATTAACAGTCATTTCAAAATTGCAAAAAACGCTCTTGAATCTGGAAAACATGTGTTTGTGGAAAAACCCATGGCTAGTAGTGTTATTGAAGCAAAACAGCTTATCAAAATAGCTAAAAGTAAAAATCTTAATCTATTTGTAGGACATGTTTTTCTTCATAACGAAATTTTTAAAAAAATCAAAAAAATAGATAGACAAGAATCTATAACATATGCTCACTTTGCTTGGAAAAAATTTGGTACTTTCGATGAAGACATTTTTAAGAATCTCTTATCTCATGATATTTCTTTAATACTGGCGTTGTTTGGTTCTCCAAATAGAATAAGACTAACAAATAATGTTGGCTTTATCACTACCTCGGATCGTATTAGTCTAGAATTAAACTTTACACGTAATAGAAAATGTGAGGTTAGTATTGATAGAATATCACCACATAAAGAAAAATCTGTAACATTTCTCACAAAGAAAAATTTGTTTGTTTGGAATGATGATGAACTATTAAGATTTGACAAACGATCACAGTCATTTAAAAAAATATATCAGTCAAAAAACACTCCATTACATTTGGAATGTAAAAAATTCATCGCGAATATATCTAGCAAAAAGGTTTCATACGATTCTTCTTTCCTTGCACTGAATGTAACTCGTATATTATCTAAATTATCAAAGTGATGAATATGAAGGTAGCAGTAATTGGTGGAGGTATTTTTGGAATAACAGCTGCATTTACGTTATCCCAAAATAACGAAGTTGATTTGTTTGAGAAGAATGGTGATTTGCTTTTGGCTGCTTCTGGTAGTAATCAATATCGTGTTCATAGGGGATATCACTACCCTCGTAGCAAAGAAACAGTAGCGGGTATAATAAAATCTGAGAATAGTTTTAGACGAACATTTGAAGAGGCCATAGTAGATAGCTTTGATCATTATTACTGTATATCTAAAAAAGATAGTCTGACGTCTGCAAAGCAATTCTTAGATTTCAATGATGGACATGGATTGGAATATACCATTTCAGATTTGCCATTTATGAACAAAAACAGTATAGAATTATGTGTCAGAGTAAATGAATCAGTTTATGATCCCGTAAAATTAAGACAAACATGTTGGGAAAAACTGAAAAGTAATAATGTGAATGTTTTTCTCAATAGAGAAGTTACGGACAGTATTTTTGATAATTATGATATGGTAGTTATCGCTACTTACGTAAATATCAATAAATTAGTTGAAAAATTTCCAAATTTACAAAATGAATATCAATTTGAATTGTGTGAAAAGCCAGTAGTAAAACTGCCTGAACAATTTAAGAATAAAAGTGTGGTAATAATGGATGGTCCTTTCATGTGCATTGATCCATTGGCTAATACAGATCTACATCTGTTATGTAATGTTGCACATGAAATACATCAAACAAATATTGGTAAATATCCCGAAATCGATCAGAAATATTTATCACTGTTAGATAAAGGAATTATCAAAAATCCGTCCATTACCAACTTCAATAAATTTATTGATTCTACCATACCGTTTATTCCAGAAATAAAAAAAGCAGAACATGTGGGTTCAATGTTTACTATGCGTGTTGTACCTCCATACGTGGAAGACACTGATGAGAGACCAACTATGGTTAGAGTTGTTAATGAACAAATAATAACAGTTTTTTCAGGGAAGATAACTACTTGTGTTGATGCTGCTAATGATATCAATAAGCTGATATCTTCAAATCAATAAAACTAAAATTTCAAAATAAAGATTAACTAAAAAATTATTTTTTTTCTTTCTTCAATTTTTTTGCATATCTATTATTCATCTTGCTAATGATGTTAAGAGACTCGTTATTTATCAGATTAAGATTGGGTATAACGCAATGACCGCCTATAAAACTAGGATACATTTTTGGTCTATTACCTAAAAATTTTTGAATTTCATCAGAAAAGCTCCACATCTCATCATAGTCTACCCCATGTTTAATCGCAATAACATTACTCAATTGCGCATAGTTCACTAACCAACCCAGATATGATGTGTCACAAATGATTTTTGCCAATTCCAAGGTCTCTGGCTTTGACATTTTTTTTGTTTTAACACCACAACGTTTCATTGATTGGACATATCTGGTAGTAGCCCATTTGCCCCTAGGAGCATTTGCTGAAATTACAAAAAATTTGGTGTATCGTTTAAGATCATAAACCATCCTCTTATGAACACCCCTTGTTGCACTGTATATTACAGGAATAGATAATTTCTCTTGTAATTTTTCCGTCATGCCGGGCTTTATTGTGCTATGAATAACAATACATTCTGGTTGGAATTTTTTATAAAGTTTCAAAACATTGTTAATGAATTTGCCAGTTACAGGTATGGCAATGTGCAGAAATGAGGTTTTGAGGCTTTCGTATCTTTCAAATTTTCTTTCATCCATTAAATCAGGGTTTGAATCAAATCCAACTACAACACCGTGTTTAGATAATAGTTTTAAAATTGGCTTTCCTATTTCTCCAATACCTGCCACAATATCTTTTTTCATTGTTTGATTTTTTGTCTGTTAAGTTGTAAATTAATTTAGTGTAGTATTTGCACTCATGTCCTTTGTAATGAATAGTCTATACCAAATCTCAAAGGCTAACAATCCAAGGAACTTATTCACATATTTGACGTCTAAATCAGTTCTGTCTATGTATTTACTAATCCACTCTTTGTTTATCCATCCATTTTTTGTAATTTCAGAATCTATCAGATATTCTTGACATAAAGATTGGCCAAATGACTTCCATAAATTGAGCGTGTTCACATTAAATCCTAATTTTTCATTTTGAATTAATTTTTCCATATTATATTTAGATAATAATTTTCGTAAAGACATTTTACCAATATCCTTAGTTCCATCATATTTGTGCTGAAAAGGTATACTCAAAGCATGAGAGATCATATCCTCGGATAATAATGGGGATATAGACTCCACACCAAAATGATTCAGTATTTTTGTATTGACTGGATTAAAATTATATAGTAATTTTCCATTATAGTCCGCCAAAAATACTTGTTCAATAGGTGATAGAGGATTATCAAAATAAGGAACTAATGTTTCATAAATTGATTCCCAAGAAAATTTAGATTTTTTCCCAAAGAGTTTTTCCTGATCGGGAACTCTATCCCTTTCGTGACATGACAAATATGCCTTAGCCTTTTCTAATGGAGTAGAATTACTATCTATCAAAGACAAAAATTTTTTGTACCTAAATGTATATCCTCCAAATAACTCGTCTCCACCATCACCAGAAGCAAGATGTTTTGAAAGAGACTGTGATTTTTTAACGACGTGATACCAATGAAGATCCCAAAAAGGAAGTTTGATTATACTGATGGCTTTAGGCAGCTCACGCAGATAATTTTCTATATGAATAACATGATGATCTGCTCCCAATTCAGTAGCAATTCTTGCCGCACTTTCTGTTTCATCAATACTGTTTGCGAATTTAACTGAGATGGCATGAACTTGTATGTCAGGCACAGCCTGTTTTATCAAAGTGAGAATTAAGGCAGAATCAATTCCTCCACTTAATGCAATACATATCTTCTTAATCGATGAAACACTCAGCTGTTTTTTTATAGTTTCTTGAATTGTATCTTCAATAAATTCAATCGAAGGTTTTTGAATTGAAGGTTTTAAATCACTCCAAACTTTTTTAGGTAAATTTGGTTTTATACTAGGATCATATCTAAGCGTTAGAATATTTGTGATTGAATCTGGTTTAATTTTAGATAGTCCTTGTTCAGAACTCAACGTGAATTTTTTACATTCTTTCTTAATTACTCTTTGGAAGAATTAATCAATCCAATAGCTTTTATGCAATCAATCTAATTTTTCCACTATGAAAATACTATTAATTTCACCAACTGAGGAGGGTATTGGTGGTGTTGCACAACATGTTCAAGGCCTTTCTCAATTCTTAACTAACCAAAATCACAAAGTTGATACTATATCATCAAAGAATACATTTACTATTCCAGTGAAAGGTCTTAAGAACCCTAGTTTTATGTTATCATCATTTTTGAAAACTAGATCAATGAAAGGCAATGACATTGTTCATGCTCATAATATCCCATCTGCTCTTGCTATGAAAAAAACTTCTGGCAAAAAAATTCTATCGCTTCATGGTATCTATTCGCAACAAATTACTGAGATTCATGGGAAAATTTATTCAAGTATTTCAAAAAATTATGAGGAAAAGGCGTTAAAATGGGCCGATTCAATAACTGCCGTATCAAAAGAAGCATGTGATTACTATTCTAAAAGTGGATTTGATGTTATCCATGTTCCAAATGCCATAGATCTTAATAATTTTCCAAAAAAAGCTACTAAAAAATTTGAGAATCAAATTATTTATGCAGGGCGTTTATCGAAGGAAAAAGGAATAAACACGTTGTTAGATGCTGCTGAACATCTACCAGCAGAATATAATCTTCTTATTGCAGGAATAGGACCTGAGGAGAAAAAAGTCCGTAATCTAGCTGACTCAAAAACAAATGTGCATTATTTAGGATGTCAATCTAAACAGAATACAATCTCGTTAATACGTGGATCAGATTTGGTTATACAACCATCTCTTATGGAAGGAATTAGTTCTACACTCCTTGAAGCAATGGGTTGTGGAACTTGTATTCTAGCAAGTAATGTAGGTGGTAATATGGAAATAATAGAGAATGATAAAACCGGTGTTCTTATCGAACCTAATAATGCAGAAAAACTCTTGGAAAAAATCTCTGATTTGTTAATAGAAGATAAAAAAAGAATTGCGATGGCTACTCAAGGTCTTAAAACTATTGTAAAATACGACTGGAAACAAGTTGGAAAACTTTACCTGGATATTTATGAATCGCTTTTGGATTAATATACATAATAAAAAAAATTCTTGATTATTTAATTTATTTCAAATAAGATTCCATAATTTTAATAAAATTTTTTGTAACTAATTCCCAGTTAAATGTGTCTTCAATAAATTTACGACCTTCATTTCCCATTTTTTTCGCTAATTCTTTATCCTCAAGTAATAATGATAATTTATCAATTAATTGTTCATGATTGCCTTGTTGTACCAAAAAGCCAGTTTTACCGTCTATCATCATTTCTTGATTTCCTCCTACATTAGTAGCAACAACAGGTTTTTT
>Ga0315318_10001197_pt1 | contig 11342 bp, 9 predicted proteins | sample M1200m3416metaG_FD_203703 | JGI IMG/M metagenome (GOLD analysis project Ga0315318, IMG submission 203703) | Ammonia-oxidizing marine archaeal communities from Monterey Bay, California, United States - M1 200m 3416 | ecosystem: Environmental > Aquatic > Marine > Coastal | place: USA: California... | reverse complement strand
AAATCATGGAATCCTGCATTTTGAATATCATCACCAGAAAGGACACTAACAGAGATAGAAACGTCTTGTAGACTTTCTTCTTTTTTAGTTGCCGTTACGATAATTTCTTCTAGTTCAGCAGCGTGAGTAGTTGGTATTGCTAAAGTAACTGCGATAGTCACTGCAATAAAGGAACTGATTAGACGTCTCATAGGGTTGATCTCCTTCAATTTTTCAAAAACGAGTAATTTATATAAATCAGACTCTAATATTGCCAAGATTTTCAGAGATAGCAAAGAATAAGTGGTGTTTTTTACCCGATTAATATGTTGTTTTTATAACAAGAAGTCATAATTTAAAGGCGTTAGAGCTGATTATTCTAATTTTTATAGGTTTAATCAGTTTTATGAAATACTGTGTTTTTTTATATAAAATAACCCTATGAGGTTATTCGTTGTATTTTTTATGTTTCTTTCTATGGTCACCGTTGCTGAGATTCAAGCACAAACACATGTTCAGAATCTAAGTTGCTACTACATGGAAGGAGAAACAAGATTTGAAGATTTGTGGACTATTAATGCCAATGAAATGCTGGTTTCATTCTTTAATACTAAAAACAATAAATTTCAAAAATTCTCTATTACTAAGTTGGACAAGAAAACAGTTGCTTGGAATCAAATGGAAAATAAATTAACTGTTTTTGTTCTTGATAAAACCACGATGAGACAAAGTGGAACAATTATTTCAACCACCTCAGATGGCCAAACAAGTATTGAAAAAAGGTGGTTCTCAAATTGCAATTTTATAAGCCATGATCAATTAGAGGATTTTACTCAGGCTAAGCAATAAAGAATATAAAAGTAGAAATCTAGAAACCCTGCGTGTTAGCTGCCTCTTCTCTTACCGTATCAACTCCGCCCAATAATTGTCGATTCAATCCGATTCTTTTAAACCAATAATGGAGCCCGAGTTCATCAGTAAACCCCATACCGCCGTGAACTTCTGTTGCAGTTTTAGCTATTGATGACGCAACTTCTGAGACATGAGCTTTACAGTGAGAGGCCATTAATTGTGATTCTTCAGGAATATGATCCATGCAATGAGCCGTGTACCAAATTAATGAATAGCAAGGTTCAATATTAGCAGTCATCTCTGCACACATGTGTTTAACTGCTTGGAAACTACCGATGACTCTTCCGAATTGTTTTCTCTCCTTAGAGTAACTGACTGACTTGTTAATCATTACCTGGGACGCCCCTAGAGAATCTGCTGCAATTAATAAACGACCAAGGTCTACTACCCTTTGGGCAAGGTCTTGATGATTGGATTGATTAACGAGAATATCAATTTCAACGTCTTTTATGATCAGTTCGACAAAACTTGAAGTTTTATCTACTGTGGTTAATTCAATAATATCCAGACCTTTAGTCTTGGCGTCAATGATAAAAAGTTGCCCTGAAGAATCACTAAGTAAGAAATGAGTGGCGTTGTTTGCATCAAACACAAATAAAGCTCTTCCATTGGCTTTCCCAGACTCTATTGTAATTTTTGCTCCCTCCCTTGATGCCACAAACTCGGTTAAACCCACTCCGAATCTGACACTACCTTCAACAATGCCCTTAAGGTATTTATCTTTTTGTGCCTCTGATCCTGCCTTTATAATTGCGTATGGAGCCATAACATAAGATCCAATAAATGGTGAAATTGCGACCCCTGCTCCCAATGTTTCTGAAACTGCTGCTGCTGATAAAAGATCTTGTTCGAGTCCTCCATACTCTTCAGGAATAATTAAGCCATTGATCCCCAACTCTAATAAACCAGAATGTATTGATTCTGGAAAGTCAGGATTATTACCTTGAGCAAAGTTTCTTATTGCCTCTATAGTGGATTCACCTTCTAAGAATCTACTGATAGTTTCTTGAAAAAACTCTTGTTCTTCAGATAACCCAAAGTACATGGTCATGCCTCCTGATACTTAGGTTCTTTTGGTAAGCCTAAGCCTCGTTCAGAGATTATATTTTTTTGTATTTGACTAGTGCCGCCGCCAATAATTAATCCAAGGTAGTACATATAAGCGTATTGCCAACTTCCTGCTGCCCGTAAATGAGGACTGTTCTCATAGAGCGTTCCCAACTCGCCCATAACATCAATGGCAAGAGATTCAAGTTCATGTCTCATTTCAGTGCCATATAGCTTTACAATCATTCGTCCTAAAGTCACATCTTGTTCTTTATTTAGTTGAGATGATAGTAAACGTAATCCATGTGTTTTTAGAGCTAAGACTTTGCCTTGTGTTTTCATTAATCGATCTCTAAAAACTGGCTTATCAATAATTCGTTCTCCGTCAATTGACTCAGTTTTCATTAATTCGACAAGTTTGTTAAATCGAGAGGCCATTTTATTTGGATCGCCCAGTGAGCCTCTTTCGTGAACCAATGTTTTATTAGCTACTAACCACCCTTGTCCTCTCTCTCCAACAATATTCTCAGCTGGAATGCGTACGTTTGTGAAGAACACCTCATTAAATCCTGCATCTAAGGTCATATCAACTAGTGGCCGTATCTCTATTCCTGGAGACTCCATGGGGATTAATAAATAACTGATGCCCTGATGTTTAGGTACATCGGGTTCAGTACGAACTAAGCAAAACATCATCTGTGCGTATTTAGCGGTGCTGGTCCATGTTTTTTGTCCATTAATCACCCATTCATCTCCGTCGAGGACACCTTTGGTCTGTAAGCTTGCTAAATCACTCCCCGCGTTCGGTTCCGAATAACCTTGACACCAAATTTCATCCAAATTAAGTGCTGACTTAATGTATCTTTGTTTTTGTTCTTCAGTGCCCATTTCAAGTAACGTTGGCACTAAAAAATCAATGCCTTGACCTCCTGTACCTAATGGAATCTTTGCTTTTGCAAATTCATCATTAATAATAACGTCTTTAATAATGTCCAATGGATCACCATAACCTCCATAGTCACTTGGAATATGTCTGGCAAAATACCCATGCTCGATGAGAATTTTTTGCCACTCCTTTACTGGCATTGTTAACTTATCAGCTTTTTCTGAATCACTAACGGTTTCATATTGTAAAAATTGTCCTAAACTTCCGGTAACTTGAATACCTTGGTGTTTAAGACAAAATTCTTTGACCTCTTTTCTAAACTCTTCGTACTCAGTACCAAAATCAAGATTCATCGTCTTCTTCACTCCATTTAGGTTGTCTTTTCTCAAAAAAAGCTGTGATACCTTCTTTGGCATCCTCCCCTTCCAAACTCACTTTTAATTGTTCCCTAAGATAAGGAAGAGCATCATTGAAGGCCATATGATCTTGTTCATTATAAGCTTTTAAACCCATTTTCATGGTGTTGGGTGGAAGACGAGTAAATGATTCAGCTAGCTTATTAGTCACCTCATCTAATTGATCTAATGGCATGGCTTTATTAATCAGCCCATATTGTTGTGCTGTTTTTGCATCAATAGGTTCTCCACGCATTATAAAATCAAGTCCTTGTCGTTTAGGCATAACTCTGAATAAACCACCCATTACCATAAATGGCCAGATCCCCCTTTTAATTTCTGGAGCTGCGAATATAGCTTGATCATTAGCAAACGCGTGTGTTGAATTCGTCACAATCATTAATGCTCCTGCAAAAACATTACCTTGTATTTTACAAATCACCGGTTTGTTTAAGTTTCTAATCAATAAACTGATGTCTTCAACATCACCTAATTTTGGAACCGTTGACTCTGACTTAACTGCTGACCCTGACCATTCTTTAAGATCACCTCCAGCACAAAACGTGTCGCCGTTGGCTTGGATCACAACGACTCGAACGGAATCATTCTGACTTGCGTACTTTAAGGCGTAGATAATTTCATTAGACATAGAATCATTAATGGCATTCTTTTTTGCTGGTCTGTCTAAGGTAACGGTAAGAATGTGTTTAGCAATTGTAATTTCTGTGGCTTCCAGCACATAGTTATTTGGGTTGTTATGTTGTAACGCTGACATCTAAATCTCCTTTAAAAGTTCTTTCGGTACACTTACTTTTTTAGCTCTTAAGTATTCACCGAGTGATTTTGCTAAGGCATCAACTTTGGTATTAGAGGATGCTCCATCACCTAATATCCCGTGGATATAAAAGTTAACTGCCTTTATATTAGGAAAATCAAATCGCTCAATTTGATAATCAGCCAAGTCTGAAAGCAGCTCTTTGAGCTTCTCAACTGTAAGAAAATGGTAAAGAAAAGAATATGCTTTTTCACTTTTAACCCAAACGCCAAGATTAGCACAACCGCCTTTATCTCCTGATCGAGCACCAATTAAACGCCCAAAATAGATTTCTTCAGTTGCCACTTCATTGAAATCTGGAACAATCATATCAATGTTGGGTAGTTCATAGTCAGAAAGATTTAGTTGATTTGTTGGTAAGACCTCTGTCACCTTGTCATCGATATGAACTAGTTCTTTAACGTATTTAGAATTAATTAATGTAGGCCAGTAGACGATAAAAGGGGTACCTGATCCGATAGAGTCCTTAGAAAACCAGCCGGGATAATTTGCTAATGCTAATTCAACAACTTTGGCTGTAAATATTCTTCCAACTAACTTGGGATCTTGTGACTTAACAATAATTCTTAATAGTGCCATCGCTTCTTCATGAGTGTGAGGATCATCCTTATCTTGGCGAATAAGATCAATAACAACTTCATCAAACTGTTCCTTACCCCCGAGTAAATCAAAAAGAGCATCCGTTAAGATGTTTGCTTTTTCTTCAATATCTAAACCAGTTAGGATTAACTCCATTCCATTTCTATAACCTCCCGCTAGATTCATACAGACTTTATGAGTTGATGGCGGTTGACTGCCTTTACAGCCACTAATCTTCACTTGATCTTCATCAATCTGCTTGATTTTCAAGGTATTAAAATGCCCTGTTACATCAGGATTTAAATACTCTGTTGTACTAATTTCATAAAGCAATTGAGCAGTTACTGTGCCAACAGAAACCATTCCTCCCGTGTTCTTATGTTTCGTGATAACGCATGAGCCGTCTTCATGTATTTCTGCTATTGGGTAACCAATATTTTTAAAAGATTTTACTTCTTGAAAAAAAGCATAATTCCCACCTGTGGCTTGTGCTCCGCATTCAATAATATGTCCTGCGGCTAGAGCTCCTGCTAATTGATCATAATCATTTCGCTGCCAATTAAACTTCCATGCTGCAGGGCCTATTACCACTGATGCGTCTGTAACTCTTGGACAAATAACAATATCAGCATTCTGATCTAGGGCTTCCTTAATACCCCAAGCGCCTAAATAAGTATTGGCTGTCAGCACTTTATATCCTGAATCTTTAAGTGATGTTTTTTTATCTAAGTTATTAAACTTTTCTCCATCTGCTTGTAGGGTTTGAAGATCTTTAGATATATCATCGCCATCAATATAGGCAACACGACTAGAAAGATTCATCTCATCAAGTATTGATTGAACCTCTAGGCTCATTGATTGTGGATTTAAGCCCCCAGCGTTAACAACAATTTTTATATTTTTATCTTGGCATGACTGAGCTATTTCTTTTAATTGCTTTAAAAAAGTTGCCACATACCCTTTGTCACTGCCTCGTTGTAATCTTTGGCTGTAGAGAATACCCATAGTTAATTCAGCCAAATAATCACCTGTTAAGACATCAATTGGCCCTCCATCAACTAATTCTTTAGCAGCAGATAATTTATCCCCATAATAACCGCTGCAATTTGCAATTCTAATAGTGTCTTTATTCATTAATATTGCCTTTAGCTAAGCCTTTGATAATCAAATCAGTTAACATATTTGATGATGCTTCCGGTGATTGTTTAAGTTGATCCATGTTGTTTGGGTTTGAATATTCTCTGGCTATTCCACCTAGAATAAGAGCAACTGCTTGAGTATCTAAATGTTCAATTTCTTTTTTTTGTTGAGCCTCATCGAGAAGTTTCTTTATATGATTTATGTAGGCATCCTGATGATAATCAATCATTTCTTTAGCGCCTTTAATTTTCCAAAGGTCAGTTTCAAATTTTTGTGTTCTTGGGCCAACAGCTTCGTTACCAATTTCAGTATATTTTCTTAATTTAGCTAAGGGTGATGAAATATTTTGGATTGAACTAACAGCCTGAATGGCAATATTTGTCAAAATTCTATCCATTGTTGAAACAATCAAATCTTCTTTACTTGGTGCTATCTCATATAATGTCCTGAGTGAGACTTTGAGCCGTGAAGCTATATCAGACATAGTCTGATTAGCGATACCAGATTCTAATAGCTGTTCAAAGTCTTCCATAACCTGTACATGTTTGTCTGTAAGATCTAATGAGTTTTTATTTATTGATCTTTGAGTTTTCATTTTGATTTATTTTCTGACAAAGTTAATAAATTTTCTCCTAGATCTAACTGATTACCAACTTTAATAAAAATCTTTTTGACCACACCATCATGATCAGCAGAAATTGTATGGTTCATCTTCATTGCTTCAATAACCACTAACTCGTCGCCTTTTAAAACGGCTTGTCCTTGTTTTATTTTAATTTCTATAACCTTGCCTGGCATTGGGGACACTAGCGAGCCTTTAACTAATTTTGAATCTGAGGATTTGAACCTTGGAAGAATTGTTAAAATCTTTGATCCTTTTGGATGCTGGACCAATAACATATTATTATTCATCGAAATATTTGATTGGTGTCGAAGCCCATTTATTTCAATATCGATAGAATTAGTCTGCCAATCATGAATAATCACTTTATTGTCGCTTGATGTCTTAAAAGAGCCGTCTCTTTGTCTTTTATACTGAACTTCCAACTCTTTACCGCCTATTACAAACAAAGTTCTTTGATTAGGTAGGCGAGCGTTATGCCACCCTGATGGAATATGTTTTTGAACAGTTGCTGAGTAACGATTTAATCCTTGAAGCCACAATGATGCTGTTATACCTATATATAATTGTTCCTTCTCATCGAGTGAGATATGTCCTTTTGGTTGATTCAATTCAATAAAGTCAGTGGTGGTTTTTCCAGCAATAAAATTCTTATCTCTTAAAATATTAATTAAGAATTCTATATTGTTGTTAAATCCCCCAAAGTGAACTGATTGAAGCTCTTTACAAAGTTTATCAATCGCTTGTCCTCTAGTAGAACCGTATGCAATTACTTTTGCCAACATTGGATCAAAATCCGTTCCAATTTCTATTCCCTCTTCAACTCCAGTATCCCATCGAATATCATCTTTATTTGTGTGATTATCAGCTATTAATTTTCCAGTGGAAGGTAAAAAATCATTATCAGGATCTTCTGCGTATATTCTAGCTTCAATAGAGTGTCCCTCTGTCTGAATATCATCTTGATTGATGCTTAATTCTTTACCTTGAGCAATTTTGATCTGTTCACTGACTATATCAATACCTGTAACCATTTCTGTAACAGGGTGTTCAACTTGCAATCTAGTGTTCATTTCAAGAAACCAGAAATCATTAGATTGATCATCAAATAAAAATTCAATAGTGCCTGCAGATTCATAATTGATTTGTTGGGCTAATGCCACAGCAGCATCAGTTAACTGCTCTCTCAAATGTTTAGATAATCTTAATGAAGGAGCCTCTTCTATAATTTTCTGATGTCTTCGTTGTATAGAACATTCCCTTTCTCCAAGGTGAATAATGTTGCCAAACTGATCCCCTAGAATTTGAACTTCTATGTGCCTTGCACTTTTAACATATCGTTCAATGAAGATACGGTCATCACCAAAAGCAGTTTTTGCTTCGAGTTTGGCAAGCTTAATGGACTTTTTTAATTCCAGCTCATTTTCAACAATCCGCATGCCTTTACCGCCTCCACCTGCAGCTGCTTTAATTAACAATGGGTAGTTAATATCTTTTATAGATTTTTCAGTCTTACCAGAGGGTAAAATTGGAACGCCAGCCTTTTTAGCATATTTTTTTGCCTCGATCTTATCACCCATAATTCTGACTGCCTCCGGTGAAGGACCTATCCAGATTAATTTCTCTTTATTAACTAAATTAGCAAACTCATGATTCTCAGATAAAAAACCATAACCAGGGTGAACAGCATCAGCATTGGTTTGCTTTGCTGCTTTTATAATTGAATGAGAATTCAAATACGAAGACTCTATCCTGATAGATTCGCTCGCCTCTCTGACATATGGTGAATTTTTATCAGCATCGGTATAAATAGCCACAGTCAACAGGTTAGACTCATGAGCTGAACGAATAATCCTTGAAGCAATTTCACCACGATTTGCTATCAAGATTTTTGATATATTCTTCATAATCTGAAGACTCCGTATTCTTCTGTGCCTTTAATTGGGTGATTTCTTACAACTGATAAACAAATACCAAGTATAATTCTTGTATCTCTAGGATCTATGATTCCATCATCACTGATTAAACCGGTTGCTTCTAGAGCCTTAGACCCTTGATCTTGGATTCTTTCTACTGCTTCTGTAAACTTTTTATCCTCATCTTCATCGAACTTCTCTCCCTTTCTAAAAGCTCGAGCTTTTCTCACTAATGACATTACTCCAGCTATTTGTTTACCGCCCATTACAGCGATCTTCGCTGATGGCCATATAAAGGTAAATCGATTATTATAAGCTCTTCCAGACATCGCATAGGTGCCTGCTCCATAAGAGGCACCAAGGATAATAGTAATATGTGGGACAGTTGAATTTGAAACTGCATTAATTAGCTGAGAACCTTTTTTAATAATACCGTCTCTTTCAAATTCTTTGCCAACAAGGAAACCCGTTACATTTTGAAGAAAAATAATTGGAGTATCTATTTTGTTACATAATTGTACAAAATGTGCTGCCTTTTGAGCTGAATCGGGATATATCGCTCCATTATTACCAACTATGCCAACAGGGTAGCCATGAACATTCGCCCAACCACAGATAATCGTTGGTCCAAACAAGGGCTTAAATTCTTCAAATCGAGAACCATCAGTAAATCTTGCTATAGCCTCACGTACATCGAAAGGTGTTTTTAAATCCTTGCTGACTAACCCTAATAAATCATCACTGTCATAAATAGGTTCTTCTGGGAGATCTTCTATTTGTGACTCGCTTTTCTTCCAATTTAAATGAGAAACGACTTCTCTACATAATCTCAATGCATCCATTTCATCATCTGCAAGGTAATCTGATAAGCCTGAAACTTCTGAATGCATTTGTGCACCACCGAGTGTTTCATCATCCGATACTTCACCAGTTGCCATTTGGACTAATGGTGGTCCTGCAAGAAAGACTTTGGATTGTTCACGGATAAATATATTGTAGTCAGACATTCCAGGTTGGTATGCTCCACCAGCTGTTGAAGATCCAAAAACAACAGCAATGGTAGGAATTCTCATTTTTGATAATTCTGTCATTTCATAAAACCAGCGGCCTGATTCAGCAAAATGTCCTGTGCCGATATTCCAAGGCTTTTGTTTTGATGTTGGGTCAACTCTAAGATCAGCACCTGCTGACTCCACAAAGCTGATATAAGGGATATGATTTTCTCTAGCAATCTCTATACAACGACCCCATTTTTTTGACACATAATGTGTCAAAGCACCTGCAAGAACGGTCGGGTCATTTCCAAAAATCACGCATTCAACGCCAGCAATTACACCAATGCCTGCTATCGCTCCTCCACCAATAGTGTATTCAGAATCATAAGCTGCTAAAGGGCTAATTTCTAGAAACGGTGTATCAGGATCAAGCACATTAAATATTCGGTCTCTGATTGACATTTTACCTCTTTTGGCAAGTCGCTCATGATGATGAGGCCCTCCTCCGATTTCAGCAAGATCAAGAAGGTCATTAATTTCATCAAGTTTTCTTAGTAACTCCTTGTGGTTATCTTGGAAAACAGGGGAACGACGATCAATCTTAGAAATTATTTGTTGTTTTATCTTTTTTAAATCCATTAGTCATTACATATGGTAATATTATTGACAAAACATTACCAAAGATAATATCCTAAATCAATGAAAGAAGTAATTTCAGCCATTAGAAATGAAGTAATCACGTTAAATGAATTAGCTGCATCTCTTAATTCAGATCAATGGCAATCCCCTACTAAATTCAAAGATTGGTCTCCTGAACTAATTATTTCTCATTTGTATTATTTTGATTTAATGACAATTTATTCTCACAATAATCATGAAAAATTTGATGAGGAAGCTAAATTTCTTTTCTCTACTTATGTTGAAATAAAACAGTCATTACCCAGAGCTCAAAAGGTCTTGGAGAGATTAAAATCATCTAATTATCAAGAGTTAGTGGAAGCTTGGCTTATTGGAAATAGTCTAATGTGTGAAGTATTTGAACAAATAGACCCTAAGAAGCGATGCAGATGGTTTGGTCCAGACATGGGAGCAAGAATGTTCATGACGGCTCGATATATGGAAACTTGGTCTCATAGTCAGGCTATTTATGACTTAATTAATATTCAAAGAGATTACTCTGACGACATTAAGAATATAGCAAATATTGGTGTCAAAACTTTTGAATGGACTTATATTAATCGAAAACTAGAAGTGCCTAAATCTAAACCTTTTATTCAGTTAATTGCTCCTTCAGGAAAACAGTGGGAATGGAATACAGATACTTCGGATAATTCAGTTATAGGATTAGCTAGTGATTTTTGTCATGTTGTAACGCAAAATAGGAATATTGTAGACACTAATTTAGAAGTAAAAGGTGAAATTGCTAAACATTGGATGTCAATTGCACAATGTTTTGCCGGTGATCCTGAAGAACCACCTGATAACGGTTATAGAGTTTAAAAAGGAATAATTATGAAATGGACAGATGAACACGAAAGTATAAGAGAGGCTGCAGCAAAATTTGTAGATAATGAAATCAATCCATACGTTGATCAATGGGAAGAAGATGGTATTTTCCCAGCTCATGAATTGTTTAAAAAATTAGGTGATCTGGGGATGCTCGGAATCAATAAACCAGAGAAGTATGGTGGTTTAGGTCTGGATTACAGTTATTCAATTGTTTTTGCTGAAGAAATGGGACGAATTAAAGCAGCAGGAGTAGGTACCGGAATTGGTGTGCAAACTGATATGGCCACCCCTGCTCTAGCCAAATTTGGCAGTGAAGAGTTATGTCAACAATATTTAGTGCCTGCGATCTCTGGAGACGCTGTTTTCTCAATCGCTGTAAGTGAACCGAGCGCAGGGTCAGATGTTGCATCCATTAAAACCATCGCTGAAAAAAATGGTGATAATTATGTCATTAATGGAAGTAAAATGTGGATCACTAATGCAATCCAGGCTGATTATTTTTGTCTTTTAGCGAACACTAGTGATGG
>Ga0315318_10001195_pt1 | contig 11349 bp, 9 predicted proteins | sample M1200m3416metaG_FD_203703 | JGI IMG/M metagenome (GOLD analysis project Ga0315318, IMG submission 203703) | Ammonia-oxidizing marine archaeal communities from Monterey Bay, California, United States - M1 200m 3416 | ecosystem: Environmental > Aquatic > Marine > Coastal | place: USA: California... | reverse complement strand
ATGCTGATCAAGGGAATAGTCTTCTTCGCTCTGGGTTACAGCCTATTGATGGCAGTCTTGCCTATTTTCTCAATTCTCGTCTGGGCCTTAGGGATTGAAACCGGGGCAGAGGTGGGATTGGTGGCTTGTCTAGGGATCACTGTTGGGATGATGTACACGCTGCACAAGTTCCCCGAATGGTACGTGGTGAATATAGTGGGAGTCCTCGTCGGTTCGGGAGTGATCGTGATGCTGGGCATAGCCTTCGTTCCCGTGCTAATCATACTCTTCATGGTCCTAGCTGCCATCTATGACCACTGGGCCGTGAATGGTAGCAAGCACATGCTCGAACTTGCCGACACCATGATCGGGCTGAAGCTACCAGTACTTCTGGTCGCTCCGAAGAGCACCAGCTACACCTTCCTTGAGCAGGAGGCGGATGTGATGGGGAGCACGGAGACTCGTGTGGAGGTCACGAACGGGGGTCCCGAGGCTCCAAGAGGCAAGCCGAAGGGCAGGGACGCGCTTTTCATGGGACTGGGTGATGTGATTTTCCCGGGAATGCTCGTCATCTCGTCAATCACCTTCCTACCAGATGTGGGGCCAGTTGTTTTCGACTTCTGGGGCGGGTCAACCCAACCGGTACACCTGGGTCCGATGCTAGTTGGTTTGGGAACCCTGCTTGGAGGGCTGCTGGGTTATGCGGCCCTGATGACGCAGGTTGCGAGAGGTCGGCCCCAAGCTGGGCTCCCCCTCCTGAATGGGGGCAGTATCCTGGGATACCTGGTCTCGGGGACTATCGCCCTAGGAATCGATAAACTCTGGCAGGACATCACGTTCCTCTGATTCTCCCCCAATGATTTGAAGGGTGGAGGCCGGGCCAAAAGGCCGATTACGATGCTCGAAATGGCGATGTTCAGGGAGAACGCGGACGTCATCAGGGCCGATCACGACAGGAGGGGGATCCCCCACGGTCCCATTGACGAGGTCATCAGGCTCGACGAGGAGTGGAGGAAGTCCCAGTACGACTCGGACCAGCTCCGCAGGAAGAGGAACGAGGCTGCAAGGGGGATTGCCGAGGCGAAGAAGTCGGGCGATGAGAAGGCCGCCAAGGCCATCATGGACGAGGTGTCGGACATTGGCGCCCAGATCGACTCCCTGACCGCTCATTCCGAGGAATGCCTCGAGCAGAGGGATTCCCTCAGGATGAGCATCCCGAACATCCTGCACGAGGAGGTCCCGATAGGCGAGGACGATCAGAAGAACACGCTCCACAGCCTGCATGGCGAGAAGAGGGATCTCGGCTTCGAGCCCCGTACCCACAACGACCTCATCGAGATGAACGGATGGGTCGACCAGGCCAGGGGGGCGAAGGTGGCCGGGAGCCGTTTCTACTTCATGCAGGGCGACCTCGCTCGAATGGAGATGGCCTTGCAGCAGTACGGTGCTGACTTCCTGATGGAACGGGGTTACACCCTCGTCCAGCCCCCTCTGATGATGAACAGGGATGCCTACGAGGGAGTGACCGACCTGAGCGACTTCGAGACGGTGATGTACGGGATAGTGCCGGACGAGTACTACCTGATCGCCACTAGCGAGCACCCTCTGACGGCAATGAGGATGGACGAGGTCATCGAGCCTTCCGAGCTGCCGATCAAGATGGTGGGGGTCTCCCCCTGCTTCAGGAGGGAGGTTGGTGCCCACGGCCTCTCCGACAGGGGAATCTGGAGGGTCCACCAGTTCACAAAGGTCGAGCAGATAGTCATCTGCGATCCCGGTGACTCGTGGGACCACCACGAGGACCTGCTGACGAATGCCGTGGACATGTGGGACAGCCTGGGCCTGCACTACAGGGTAGTCAACATCTGCACTGGTGACATGGGGACGGTGGCAGCGAGGAAGTACGACTTGGAGGCGTGGCTACCCGGAGTGGGCGAGTACAAGGAGGTGGTCTCCTGCTCCAACTGCACCGACTACCAGGCGAACCGGCTCAGGATGCGCTACAGAACCTCGGGGGGCAACTCCGCAGTCCACACCCTGAACTCGACGGCCATAGCCACGAGCAGGGCCCTGGTCGCGATAATGGAGCAGAACCAGATGGAGGACGGGACGGTGGCGATCCCGGAGGTCCTGAGGCCCTATATGGGCGGCAGTGTCAGTCTTTCGCCGATTGGGAAGTGAATCTCTCCCACAAATCGTTATCTGGATTCAGGCCTATTACGGCAAGGATTGCAACGGCCTGCCAGAAGTGCCATTCAAGGAAATCAAACGGCCATTCAATTACCTCTAGAAGACCCGACCACACCACATAGGAGAGGATATCCATCGAAATCAATGCAACCGAGAAATAAAGCAAGAAAATGTAGGATTTCTTGCCATTTCGAATACTTTTTCCCTCCGGATTGGGATCCGAGTCGTCGCGCCCCCTCCAAGATAATACGAAGCCCCCGAAGAACACCAGTGTGCTAATGTCCCACAATGACCATGAGATTGTGATCAGTATCGCATCTAACGCATTGAAGCCCACTTGAGATATCCAGAATTCATAACTATCTATTAGCGAACCTGGCATGTCTAAAACGGCATCGATGGAATTCATTAGGGCGCCAAAGCCATTTGACCCATCCCACCACCAATCACCGACTAGGAATGAGAAGAAGAAGAGCGCGGTTGCTGCGGTATGCTGCTTGCTGTAGTTTGACGAGTCCTCAGGGAACCAGTCGGAAAAAGGACCTCTCGATGAGTCCCCGGAACTTGGCACTACGGTGTCTTTCGCCTTTCTCTTGACCCATTGGTCGCCATCCTCCTCATAACCGCTGATCATGACTGGTTTTGGGGAGTCCCCTACCTCCTCCTTTCCCTCTTCAGGAGTAATCTCCCACCAGTTCTCTGGTTCCTCTGGCATGTCTGAACCTGAACATGACTCATTGGGGGTGGACATTAACTTGACTCCGGAACGGTTCTCGTACGGGATAGGTTCATCCGGGAATGGTGGGAATGGGTGTTGTGAAGAAGCAGCTATCATTGGCCTTCCTATTGCTTGCATCCATAGCCTTCGGCCCTCACTTGACTGGCTCGGGGCCTGCTGACCTCGACGGGATCGCTGGGATGAGCACCGATTCGTCCAATGGCTCGGAGGGGGAATATGGACCGATTGAGTATTCCGACCAGTTCGAGTACGCTGGGATAGAGGTGGACAATCGATCAGCCACCCTGATGATGCCAGGGGGGCACGATTACTCTCGCCCACTTCCACTGGTTGTCTCCCTGCATGGGCACGGTAGCAGCGGCTACTGGGGTGCTTGGTACCTTGACCTGTTCGACAGCGTTCTTGACAACGAGCACCTCCTTCTGTACCCCAATGGGACGATGAACCCGATAGGGAACAGATTCTGGAACGCGACTCCGGCATGCTGCAACTACTGGGACCAGGATGTGGATGACGTCGGCTGGCTGATGGGGCTGGTGGACCTGGCAATCGAGAACTACGGTGCCGATCCAGAGGGAGTGGTGTTTGTGGGGCACTCGAATGGGGGATTCATGTCCCACAGGCTGGTCTGCGAGCAAGGAGACAGGATCAGGGGCATAGTCTCCTTCGCTGGGTCTACGTTCGACGAATTCGACGATAGCTGTGCCGATACCGGGAGCCCCAACATCCTACAGGTCCACGGTACCTACGATTGGGTGATCTTCTACGACGGGGGGTATGATCACGACTACTTCGATGGGGAGGATAACTACTACCCCGGAGCAGAGAGCACCGTGGAGTCGTGGGCCAACAGGTCGGGGTGCGATATCGGCTACACGCAAACCGGTCATCTTGACTTGGTCACTCCCTCTGGCACAAACGACACCGACACACTCGAGCATCTGAATTGCTCAGACGGAAACAGGGTCGAACTCTGGAGGATAAACCAGGGGAGCCATGCCCCCGCCTTCCGAGACGGGCAGTTTCCGAATGCAACCGTTCCCTGGGCCCTAAGCGGATTCGTTCGTGACTCGGACGGGGACGGGGTGAGGGATGACCTGGACCAGTTCTTGTACAACCCCAATGAGTGGAATGATACCGATGGCGATGGGGTCGGCGACAACTCGGACGCCTTCCCCGGGGACCCCAGCGAGTGGACCGACACGGACGGCGATGGGGTGGGAGACAACTCTGACGACCTCCCTGACGATCCCACCGAGACCACCGACACGGACGGGGACGGGGTCGGGGACAACTCTGACGACCTCCCTGACGATCCCACCGAGACCACCGACACGGACGGGGACGGGGTCGGCGACAACTCTGACGACCTCCCTGACGATCCCACCGAGACCACCGACACGGACGGGGACGGGGTAGGAGACAACTCTGACGCGTTCCCCACTGATCCCAGCGAGTGGGACGACTGGGACGGGGACGGGGTCGGGGACAACTCTGACGCGTTCCCAAGGACACCCGGGGAGTGGGACGACTCGGATGGGGACGGGGTCGGCGACAACTCGGACGCGTTCCCCACGGATCCCAGCGAGTGGGACGACACGGACGGCGATGGGGTCGGCGACAACTCGGACGCGTTCCCCACGGATCCCAGCGAGTGGGACGACACGGACGGCGATGGGGTCGGCGACAACTCTGACGACCTACCTGACGATCCCACCGAGGCCACCGACACGGACGGGGACGGGGTCGGCGACAACTCGGATGCGTTCCCAACAGATCCTATCGAGTGGGGTGACTGGGACGGAGATGGTTTCGGCGACAACTCGGACGCCTTCCCCGAGGACCCCAGCGAGTGGTCCGATACGGACGGGGACGGGGTCGGGGACAACTTCGATGCCTTTCCCGATGATGGGAGGGAGGACTCCGACTACGATAATGACGGTCATGGCGACAACTCGGACGCGTTCCCCGAGGACCCCAGCGAGTGGGATGACACGGATGGCGATGGGGTGGGAGATGTTTCCGATTCCTTTCCAGAAGACCCAAGCAAATCCGAGAGGAGGGTTTTGATTCCAACATTGGCCATGGTAGTCGGACTCGCAATCATAGTCTCGATCGCGAATTGGGCACTCACCAAGAGGAGATCTGGCTCATAGGGAATATGATGCCGGAGGAAGACATAAGTCGTAGGTCACTGGTTGAAGAACATGAAATTTATCTTTCATCTGCTGTTTCGATTGTTTCTGGAACTCATTCCCGAGAACATTCGTAATGTAGTGGGGAAGGTTCTTCTGGCTATCGGATTGCTGTTTCTATTTCCGATTACTACTCTGAGTTCTGAGACAGAAGATTCTGCCCGTTAGTTTTTCATGCTTCAGAAGGTGGCCGGACCATGGCAGAGGAACTGCACGTAGTGACAGGAGCGTTCGGTTACACCGGACGGTGGATTGCGCATCAGCTACTCGATGAGGGTAAGAGAGTGCGCACTCTGACCAACGCCGTCGGTCGCGACGATCCCTTTGGTGGGCGAGTAGAGGTCCATCCTCTAGATTTTCAGGACCATGAAGCGCTGGTAGAGTCGTTGCGCGGTGCGGATGTGCTGTACAACACGTACTGGGTGCGTTACAACCACCACAGCAAGCAGTTCGACCACGAAATTGCCACTGATAACTGCAGATTGATTTTCGAGGCTGCGGAGGAGGCGGGTGTAAGGAGAGTCGTGTTCTTCAGCGTCGCGCACCCCGAGCAGGCCCCAAAGTGGTCCTACTTCCGTGGTAAGGTAATCGCCGAAAAGACGCTCAGGGATTGTGGCATTTCCCATGCAATTGTTCGACCGACCGTCCTGTTTGGAGGTGGTAGAAACGTACTCGTAAACAACATCGCATGGATGCTCCGATACATCCCAGTCTTCGGATTGTTCGGATGGGGGAACTACTCCATACAGCCGATTCATGTGCGTGATGTTGCGAGGATTTCAATCGAACTGGGTGCCCGTAACGATGACATCACTCGAGACGTCGCTGGTCCAGAGACCTTCCTCTACAAGGATTTCATCAAACTAATCGCCCGAAGCATGGGTGTACGCCGTCTGCTAGTGCCGATGCCCGCAATTGTGGCTTGGCTGGCTGGTAAGGTGATGGGTGTGTTCCTCAGAGATATGATAATCACTCGTGCTGAGATTCGTGGACTGATGCAGGGCCTCGTCGCCTCCGAGGAAGAGCCATTGGGAGAAATTTCGTTCAGTGAATGGGTGGCAGAGAGAGGTCCTGAACTGGGTCGGCATTACCACAACGATCTGGAAGAGCGCGAATACAGGACATAGGGTAACCCCTGCTACCCCTCTGAGCATAGCGACCTCTCAGAGGGTTCCTTCATTGCGCCCTCTGAATCACGAGATTCTGCTGCCATGAAAAATACTTAGAAAGAGTATTACGGAGGATTGCTTGTCAATAGCCATGGCCAAGAACTACAATTCAGCTAAGAGCAACACTTCGACCTCAGTCAATTCCGGCGGTGGCGGTGGTCCCGGTAATCCCGCTCCGAGTCCGGATAAGGACTACAATTCGGCCAAGAGCAACACTTCGACCTCAGTCAATTCCGGCGGTGGCGGTGGTCCCGGTAATCCCGCTCCGAGTCCGGATAAGGACTACAATTCGGCCAAGAGCAACACTTCGACCTCAGTCAATTCCGGCGGTGGCGGTGGTCCCGGGATTGTCGGAGTGGGCAAGACCCTGGGCCTCGTGAAAACCATAATCATGACCACTGTGCTGATCTCCGCCGCAGGAGCCGGTGCCGATGTATACCAGACTTACAATGATGCAATCGAGATTGACCTCGAGAAGCACATCACAGATGCGGACTTCGAATTGAGCGACGACAAGTCCGAAATTAGCGGAACCGTGGGCTTCGATATTCCCCAGATGGGGATGTTTGAGAAGAGCATCATAGCGAGTGTTCACGTCACCGTCCTCGAATCGAATCCAACCACGGAAGTCGACTACGAGTTCGAATACACGCTGGGCAGTGGAGAGCAGTTCTACGATTTTACATTGGACGACCTCGACCCGGTCACAGTGGAGAAGATCGAAGCAGGTCAGCCGCTAGACATCGAGTACTCCGGGACGATATCAGTCACCTATCTCGGAATTGAGATTCCATCGGTCACAATGGACATCCCCCTGACAACGACCGCTGTCGAGACGGATTGATTCAGTCCCTACCCTGTGTTCTTACAAATATATTTATATTTCTTTTTTGATTTCATTGACCACTTTTGAGATGTTAGACGAAATACCTTCTATCATCATCCAACCATGACTCTTGACTCCATCGCCTACTAATCGAATACCTTCAATTCCTATATCTGCTGGAAGTTCGGAACCTTGAGGCGCCCTGTTACAAGGCCAATTACGATGATATGAATGAACGCATATTTCCTCACCATAGTCTGAAAGCCATGGTATTGCCTCGTACAGTTCTTCGCGACCTTTGTCTATTTCAGACTTTACATCTGAACTAGGCACATATTGATGCGTAATCATCAGATGTTGTCCTTGGGGTGCTAAACTAGGATCAGAGAATGAGGGGATCACATACCCACCAACTCGATCTATTTCTGGTAACATGGTTACACCACTCCCTTGATGGGGGACATTCTCTTTTAATGCAAAACAAAAACCAATGCCGCCCACTGCTTGAGTATTATTTACTTGTTCAGTTATTTCTTCCTTAACTTCAAAATCATCTGATAGTACTTTCAATAAGTTAGGATGACCACCATTGTGTATAATTGCGTCTGCACCTACCCAAATTGAGTTATCTCTACCTCTCCTACGTATACCTACACAGAACTCATTATCCTTGGTAGATTCCTCAGCTGAACCAGGAAGTATTTCTGTAATCTCAGTTGACAATTTAACTCTAGCACCATTCTCCTTCAAATCTTTTCTCAAGCCATCTATAACTCCCTTACATCCTCCTTTGGGGATATGGGGTCTATCGCTCCAAAACGAATTCTGCAACAAGCGAATTACAGATGTAGCTGGCATCTGCTCAAACCTCAGACTAACTGCAAAGTTCGAAAAAGAATCTAGGAAATCCACGAACTCTTTTGAGAATCTCTTGGAAAGCCATGTTTTGCCATTTTCAGTCTCACCAACAATAGGCATTTTAGCTCTTTTACTTAATAATCGAGTTAAATTTACCATATCACTAATTGGAAACCAAGGTAGAACTCCAAACGCATTTTTAGCCTGATATAGTCTACCTCCTTTGATTTGACATGCAAAGTTTGTAGTTGGAATGAAATCTACACCATGCCTACTTAGATCAAGTCCGCCTCTCTTCGTACTACCCAATATCAAATTAGCAAAAGGGCCTTTCTTCCCATGAGGGATCATATGTACTGCACCTGTTGGAATTTGAAAACCGTCATGATCATGCTGAGTGAACCTGCCCCCAGCAAATGACATCCGTTCGTAGACTGAGACATCGTATTCCTTTGTCTGCGCCAACATAGCAGCAGATGTCAAACCACCAATTCCTGATCCGATAATCAGAGCTTTTGGGCGGCCCATAAAATCATCTAGAGTATACTAGTGCACCAGTAGGGCACGACATAAGACATAGAAGACAATTAGTACAATTAGATTCTAGAACTTCGCAAACACCCTCTACTACTAGTGCATTGTCCTTACATGCCATTAGGCAATAGGAACAACCGACGCAGAGATGATTGATGACCTTTAATTTCTCACCATCAATCACAGGTTTATCATGAGAAATTCCCGACTCGAGTGCAGGGACTAGCCCGGGGGTACCCTTCTCTCGAAACTTCCCAATCATGTGTCGTCATTCGAGTTAGTGCTTATGACATTTCCTTAATTAATTGAAAATATTCTAGTCGTGTATGCGGGCATATGCAAGGAGTACGCTCCAATATTACGCATACGTAACTAGCGGGCTCTTATGATTGAGTACTTCTTTGTATAATATTCAAATAGGTGTTGCAGTCGGGGGGCGCTCGTGGATTTGATTACCCTCTCGCTAGTTATCGTGCCCCTGATTGTGATAGTTGACCCACCCGCATCGATATCTCTTTTCCTAGCCATGGGAAGGGATCTAGACAAGAGTGATTTACAGGCTATCGCTACTCGTGCCTGTGCCTTCGCTGCCCTAGTTCTGCTGGTCTTCCTTGTTGTAGGTGAGGGTTTGCTAAATCACATTGGAGTGGAAATGTATAGTCTTCGGATTGCCGGTGGACTGATGTTGGGGATTGTGGGAATGAACATGCTCAAGGAGGGGCAGAAGCCCTCTGGTAAGGTCATCCTCGTGGCATCGGGCGGGGAGATTGCAGTGGACGATTCCGTCGATTTTAGCTTAGTCCCCCTAGGGATGCCAATGATTGCAGGACCAGGGTCGATTACACTCGTAATCCTGATGGGCACGATTTATGGATTCAGCACCGTCTCCCTAGCAATCCTCGTAGTGATGTCGATTACGCTGTCTTTGTTCTACCTTGCGTCGAACATGAAGAATGTGATAGGGGAGAACAGCACGAAGGCCATCACTCGCGTTATGGGCCTTCTGATTGTGACAACCGCAGTCCAGTTTTTTCTAGATGGATTGGAAATGTGGCAACTCACTCTGTAGGCATCAACCACCCTATCTCCTAGTGATTGTGCGCGCCATCACCTTGGCCTGATGCCTCCGCCCAGCACGAATCTTCGGGATCACTGGATGCTCCTTCCTCCTTTAGACATGGGTGGTGGTTAGTGAACACATCGACCTCGGTGAGCCAGGGTTCGATAATCCAAGCATGAGTCATCCAATAGTTGCCGAGATGAATGTTAGTTCCATCGGAAGAGTGACATTGCTCGTCACTGATGTCCTCTCCGATCACAAGGAAGCTGGAGTTAGTGAAACAAAGTGTTTCGTGTACATGCCACCAGTCGTTGTCCCCGGGAAAACCCTCTGGAGGATTCTCAGAATCAGTGCGAATGTACCATGCGAATCCTACCAGCTGCGCATCCTGGTCACTGCTGGCGTACATGAGGAACTCAGGTCTCTCGAAATCAAACTCCCCATCCATTCTAGTTCCAACAAATTCAGGATCGAGGGGGTCGAAGCCATCATCCCTCATCGAGAAGTCCCCGAGTCGGACGTGATGCGTGCCCATGCCCGTGGCATAGTCGACGGCCATGTGGAATCCATCTGCCTCGGCCTCTGAGACCGTGGGCCACTGCATTGCCCACGCGATGGCGGCTTCAAACTGCTCTGAGAGGTCAATACAGTCCTGCCATGTCAGCACCCCCTTCGTCATCCCTTCATATGCAGGGGCTAAGTGATCGCCATGACCTTGGTCATCACCGTGACCGGATCCCGTCGAGTGACACCACCACGGACGCATCGACATGTCGACCTCAGAATCCGCACAGCCGTCACTGGTTGCAATCTCGTCGGCTGGTGTGAAGGGGCATGGGTCGTCTGTATCGACGAACCCATCTCCATCGCTGTCCCGCTGGCTGGATGAGCAACCATTCTCATCCACATCCATGCCAATCGGAGTCTGTGCGCAAAGATCGTCAACGTCCGAGACGCCATCGTCATCCTCGTCAGTGAGTCCCACGCAACCGGAGATCGAGCCTCCGAGAAGTAGCAATACCATCAGTGCGGTTCTAAGATTCACACTCCGAAGATTGTGCGGGAGATAATAAATCAATTCATTCTACCAATCATAAAGGATATCCAACATGCATAAGCAAGGGTCCCTTCATGACTCCCACATAATAGAGGGATGTGTTTATTTCTGGATAGTCCATAACGGAACTGTGCTGGAACTGAGCTTTCGCAAGGCGGATGAAGCAGATCTTCCCGCGCTCGTGGCCCTGTTCGCCGATGACCCATTAGGCGCTCAGCGAGAGGATCTCTCCATGCCCCTGAATCCCGCCTACGGTGCTGCCTTTGTGGCCATAGAGAGTGATCCGAATAACGAAGTAATGGTAATAGAAAGCGAGGGGAAGCTCGTGGGAACTATTCAGCTGACCTTCTTAGCCAATCTCACGCATAGAGGGGCGTGGCGCTGTCAAGTCGAGGGCGTTCGAATCCACAGTGATTATCGTGGCCGAGGAGTCGGAACTCGCTTCTTAGGGTGGGCAATCGCGCGGGCCGAAGAGAGGGGTTGCTCAATGGTGCAGTTGACATCGGACAAACAGCGTCTTGAGGCGATTGGGTTCTACGAGAAGCTCGGATTTCGGGCCACCCATGAGGGCTTCAAGCGAATGCTGTAAAATCGACTGACTGCGATACCACTCACACGCTAGGGTAATTGATGCCGTTCACTCTTCTTCATCACTTGCAAAGGGATTCTTCCCCGAAGCCCAAAGCCAGATGAGGAACAAAATCAGAACCGACCAAGGAATAGCTATGGCGACAATCTGACC
>Ga0315318_10001191_pt1 | contig 11368 bp, 9 predicted proteins | sample M1200m3416metaG_FD_203703 | JGI IMG/M metagenome (GOLD analysis project Ga0315318, IMG submission 203703) | Ammonia-oxidizing marine archaeal communities from Monterey Bay, California, United States - M1 200m 3416 | ecosystem: Environmental > Aquatic > Marine > Coastal | place: USA: California... | reverse complement strand
GACGGTTCGCCGATCTCGGCCCGGTCGGGCAGGTTGTCCGGTCCCTCCCAGGCCCGGTCCAGTAGCGCCGTGCCGCCCTCGGCCTCGACGGCGGCGATGAAGGCCTCGCCCTGTGCGTACTGCGCCAGCTTCGCCTCGAGGCCGATCAACTTCTGGACCAGTCGGACGATCCCGGTGGCCGAGCGGCGGCGATCACGAATCACCCGGGCGAAGCGGTCGGCTCCCTGCACGTGGCCTGCTCCAGCCCGGTCCATCGTGACGTCGCCGTGGCCCTCGAGGAGGCTCATGAGCCCGGTGATCCGGTCGAGGGCCTGCTGTTGTTCCGGTCCGACGACCGCCTCGAGCAGTCCGGCACCCTCCGATCGGCCGATGCCGCCGCGCCTCGAGGCAAGGCTGCGGAGGCGGTCGATCAGCGGTTCGTCCTCGGGGTCGTCGATGTCGAGGAGCGATTCGACGAGGCCCAGGTAGTGCCCGCGCATCCAGGGCACACCCGTGAACTGGGCCCTGTGCGTGACCTCGTGGAGGGCCAGCCAAAGTCGGAAGTCGCCGGGCGGAAAGGCGTAGCGGCGTTCGATCGCCACCACGTTGGGGCCCACGTAGTAGACGAGGTCCTGGTCCTCGGCGGACTCGTCCTCGAGGACGAGCAGGTCGTACTGGCCGAGCACCCGGGTCGACATCCAGCCGAGTACGGCGCCCAGTTCGGCTCCGCTGAACCGCGTGGTGAGTGGGGCCAGCGAACCGGTCGGCCGTTCCGCCATCCGGTCCAGCATCGGACGGAGCAGCCGTTGGAACGACGCCAGGTTCGCCCGGATCCAGTCGCTCCGATCGACCACCCGGGCGCGGGCCGACCCGTGGAGCGGGACGAGGCCGGTGGTCTCGGCGACGAGCTGCTCGGCGAGGGCAGTGTGGCGGCCGAAGTCGTCGGCGAGGTCGGGACGCTCGTGGGCACGGGCGAAGGGCGCCCGGTCGGCGATCCGGATCGCGACCCTCTCCGCCAACTCCCAGTCGACGGGCGGGTTGGGGCGGGACGCCATGTGGCGCTGCTCCCGGTCGGCGGGACTAGCGCCGGGGGTACCGGGTGGAGGAGACCTTCTGGAAGTAGCCGACCAGGGTGGCGATGCAGAGTGCGACGCCACCGGCCACGAGGGGAACGGCCAACCAGTAGTGCCAGATCACGCCGGCGAGAACGATCATGGCGGGCATCCTAGGGGTTCGGTCGGAACGCGACCCACCTGCAGAGGGGGCCGTCCCGACGGGCGTCGGTAGCGAGCCCGCGCGGGGAATCGAACCCCGGACCTGCTCATTACGAGTGAGCCGCTCTTCCGACTGAGCTACACGGGCGCAGCCTGCAAGCGTAGCGAGGCGCCCGTGGCGTCCGGTCGTGGGTATCGGCCCCGCTCAGGCCCGTTCGAGGGGGGCCCAGGCCAGGAGCAGGCGCTTCTCCCCGACCGATGGAAAGCGCACGACGGCCTCGCTGCGATCGCCTTCACCGGACACCGACTCCACGATGCCCTCGCCCCAGGCACCATGGACCACGCGTTCACCGACATCGAGACCGAGTTCGTGGGCTCCGCCCCGGGAAGGGCCCGGCGATGAGCCAGCGCCGATGATGGATCCCGCCGGATCGTCAGCGCCGGACGACACGACCACCTGCGAGCCGGTGTCGGCGTCGGACCACTGGTCGGTTCGTTCGCGGCGACGATCCGAACGGCTGCCCCAGCCGCTGTCGCGGGGGCGACGCACCTTGCGGCTGTCCTCGGACTCGACGATGAGCCCGTCGGGGATCTCGTCGAGGAAGCGACTGGGCGGGTTGTACTGGGTGGAGCCGTGAAGCATCCGGGACCAGGCGTGGCTGACGTGGAGCTGTTCGCGGGCCCGGGTGATGCCCACATAGGCGAGGCGCCGCTCCTCCTCCAGTTGCTTCGGATCGCTGAGCGCCCGTAGGTGGGGGAACACTCCCTCCTCGACGCCTGTGAGGAACACCACCGGGAACTCGAGGCCCTTGGCGGCGTGCAGGGTCATGAGGAGCACCTGGCCCTTGTCCTCGACCACGCCGTCCCCCGCGCCTTCGCCGGTGTCGGGCAACTGGTCGGTGTCGGCCACCAGGCCCACCTGTTCGAGGTACTCGTCGACCGTGTCGAACTCGGAGGCGACCCCGATGAGCTCGGCCAGGTTCTCGAGCCGGCCCTCGGCCTCGATGGTGCGCTCGGCCCGCAACTCGTCGCGGTAGCCGGAGGCATCGAGTGCGACCTCGAGCACGGTGGCCGGTCCGTCGTCGACCCGGCCGTTGAGGGTGTCGAGCAGGTCGAGGAACGACCGGATGCCGCCGACGGCCCGGCCCGACACGCCGGCCTCCTCGGCGTGGTGCAGTGCTTCGACGAAGCCGACACCCGCCTGGCCGGCCCAGGCGTCGACCCTGGCGATCGAAGTATCGCCGACGCCTCGCCTGGGAACGTTCAGGATCCGCCGGGCGGCCACCTCGTCGGCCGGGTTGGCGGCGAGGCGCAGGTGGGCCAACGCGTCGCGGACCTCGCGGCGGTCGTAGAAGCGGGTGCCGCCGATCACCCGGTACGGCACCCCGAACCGGACGAGCTGCTCCTCGATGGCCCGGCTCTGGGCATTGGTGCGGTAGAAGACCGCCATCTCGGGCCAGCGGTACCGGCCGCCGTCGTGGAAGCCGGCGAGGCGGCGGGTGATCCAACGGGCCTCGTCGTCCTCGTCGTCGGCCCGGTAGCGGACGATGCGCTCTCCACGGCCGGCGGCGGTCCAGAGTTCCTTGGGCGTCCGGCCCTCGTTCCTCGTGATGACGGCGTTGGCGGCATCGAGGATGGTCTGTGTGGAGCGGTAGTTCTGGTCGAGGACGATGACGGTGGCATCGGGGAAGGCCTGCTCGAACTCGAGGATGTTGCGGATGTCGGCGCCGCGGAACTGGTAGATCGACTGGTCGCTGTCACCGACCACGCAGACGTTGCGATGCTCCTCGCCGAGCAGCAGCACGAGCTCGTTCTGGACGGAGTTGGTGTCCTGGTACTCGTCGACGAGCACGTGCTCGAATCGGCGCCGGTGGTCGGCGAGCACCTCCGGGTGCTCGCGCAGCAGGCGCACGGCGTTGCCGAGCAGGTCGTCGAAGTCCATGGCCCCTGCCCCCTGCAGGCGCTCCTGGTACAACGCGAACACCTCGGCCAGGCGTGCCTCGTGCGGTCCGGTCGCCCGGTCGGCGTACTGCGAGGCCGTGAGGCCCTCGTTCTTGGCCGACGAGAGCGCCGCCTGGATTCCGCGGGCCGGGAACCGCTTGACGTCGAGCCCGAGGTCGCGCAGCACATGGCCGACAAGGCGCACGCTGTCGCCCTGGTCGTAGATGCTGAACCGGGACGGGTAGCCGATGCGCTCGGCATCGCGGCGCAGGATCCGGACGCAGGCCGAGTGGAAGGTCGACACCCACATGCGGTGGGCGACGTCGCCCACCAACTCGGCAACCCGCTCCTTCATCTCGCCGGCGGCCTTGTTGGTGAAGGTGATGGCGAGGATGCCGAACGGCGACACCCCCCGGTCGACGATCAGGTGGGCGATGCGACGGGTGAGCACCCGGGTCTTGCCAGAACCGGCGCCGGCGACGATCAGGAGCGGTCCCGAGGGGTGCGTGACGGCGTCGAGTTGTGCGGGGTTCAGGCCTTCATCGATCTGCGGCTCCATCGGCGGGCACCCTACCGGCGCACCGTGACCGGGACCGGGGCCTTGAGTAGGGTTCGCAGCCATGACACGGGCCTTCCGCTTCTCCGTCTCGGCCGCCGCTCCCCGTCCCGCTGCCGAGTGGCGAGAACTGGGTCGTCGCGCCGAGGACCTCGGGTTCTCGACGCTGTCGATGCCCGACCACCTCGACGCCGAGATGGCACCCCTCATCGCCCTGGCGGTCACGGCCGAGGCCACCCGCAACCTGCGCCTCGCCACGCTCGTACTCGGCAACGACTACCGCAACCCGGCGTTCCTGCACAAGCAGGCGGCAACCCTCGACCTGCTCTCCGACGGCCGCCTCGAGTTGGGCATCGGCGCCGGCTGGCAGTCGTCCGACTATGAGCGGGCCGGGATCGGGATGGACGGGCCGGGCCTGCGGATCGAACGCCTGGCCGAGGCCATCACCGTGCTCAAGGGCCTGTTCGCCGAGGGTCCATTCGACTTCGCCGGCGACCACTACACGATCAGCGGCCTCGACGGACAGCCCGAGTGCATCCAGAAGCCGCACCCCCCGTTCATCATCGCCGGTGGCGGCCGCCGGGTGCTGTCCCTCGCCGCCAGCGAAGCGGACATCGTCGGCCTCAACGCCAACATGTATGCCGGGGTGATCGACCAGCGGGCCGGACCCAGCGCCACCCCCGCGGCGACCGACGAGAAGTTGGGCTGGATCCGCGAGGCGGCCGGTGGTCGCTTCGACGTCCTCGAACTCCAGACCCGGGTTCACATCGCCACCATCACCGACGATCCGGAGTCGATTGCAAACCTCATGGCGCCTGCGCTCGGCATCGACCCGGAAGAGGCCCTGGCATCCCCGCACGTCCTGGCGGGCTCGGTCGGACAGTGCGTCGAGACCGTGTTGATGTGGCGGGAGCGGTGGGGGCTCTCCTACATCGGCATCAGCGAGGACGCCATGATCGAGTTCGCCCCGGTGGTTGAGGCCCTGGCGGGCGTCTAGCCCACTCCCTTCCCCTACCAGAGCTGGTCCGTGTAGTTGTCGGTCCCTACGACCGTCCGGAAGAAAGGCGCCGCAGACGTGACCCGGCCGAGGCCCGACGCCTCAACCCGGGTTCCGTACCCCACGAAGCGGTCCCAGCAGGTTCGAGGGTCGTCCTCCAGGAAGAAGACCTGCAGGATCGACCGGTCGTTGAGGGGCGGCGAGCCAAGATCCATCGGAGCGTTGCTGGTCATGTCGTCGCGGGGCACGGCGGTCCAGGCCGAACACGAGGCGACCGGCCCCGCCTCGAACACCGGGGGAAGGCCCTCGGAGGCCAGCCAGGCATCCAGGTCAGCCTGCTCGACGCCGTCCGTCCGCTCGACCGCGACCGATGCGATCCCGGCGTAGTGGTGGTCGAGCGCCACCTCGACGGGAACGGGATCGTCGTCGCGGTAGTGGTCTGCGTGGTGCAGGTAGAGGACGGTGTGGGCGTGGGTGCGCTCGTTGAATCCCCGGCCGGCCGTATAGAGCTTGACCACCTGGTCGGCGCCCCACGCGAAGTGATCGCCGTGGTGGCCGGCCTCGACCCAGTAGATCGCCACGTAGGAACCCCGGTCGACGGGGTCATTGACGGAGTTCCCCTCGACCGGGAACCGCATGTCCTTCAACTCGCGCGTGGCGACCCAGCGGCTCCCGGCGAAGCACCAGGGGCCGGTCATGCAGCCGCCGTAGAAGTGGTCCCGCTCGTACCAGCGGTTGTAGGCGACCTCGTGTCCCTCGTGGGGGTCGACGAGCGTGTACAACATGCTGCCGACCTTGATTGGATAATCGGGCGGGGCCATGGGCGCTCCTCGTGGACGATGCGTGCGTACCAGACTGCGTCCCGGCGCGATGGTGGCGCAAACCGCCTCAGCGGCGGTCGATCAGGATGGTGGCCGTTCCCCGGCCGATCCGGCCCTCGAGGTCGTAGAGGACCGCCTCGGACAGGCCGATTCCGTCGCCGACGTTCTTGTGGAGACCCCGTAGGCCGATCCACTCCCCGACCGGGTCCCGGAACGTGTGGAGATCGAGGTCGACGTTGACCGTCAGCCACTCGCTGGGGTCGAGGTGGCTGGCGACCATGCTGAGCATGTCGGCCACGGCGGCCATCCGCACGTAGGGCGAGGTCGGGATCCCGGCCACGAACTGCCGATACATCCGCAGCCACAGCAGGCCGGGAGCGCCGGTGCGAAACTCACCTCCGGGACGGCGCAGTTCGACGCCGTGAAGGAACCCCGGAATGCCGGTCCCCGGCATGGTGAGGGTCGCCGACTCGTCGGGCAGCGGCGGCGGCTCGTCCTCGTCGTGGCGCATGAGATCTTCGTCGAAGGGTGTCGCCGAGTCGCTGACGCGGAGTCGGACCGTCATCGACCGAGCCACCTCCCGGTCCCCGTCGAACAGCGAGGCGCGGACGACCTGGAGTCGTCGACCGTCGCGCACCACCTCGGTCTCGCCCCGTAGCGGGCGCATCGGCGCTCCGCGCATGAGTTCGACGGTGTGCCGACAGATGCGCATGGGGACAACTGTCGGGACCCCTTCGACCAGGTGGGCGAGGATCCCGGCCACCGACCCGCCGTGCTGCTCGTCGGGACTCCACGGCCCTCCGGCCAGCGGGAGGGGCAGCACCAGATCGCCGTCGACCTCGAAGAATGCGCGGTCGTCTGGGCCGGAGGTGGGGTTCGTCACCGGGGAGTTGCTAGGCGCCGCGGCCGAGCAGTGCCAAGAGGCGCACGCCTGCCGGGGAATCGTCGGGGGGCAGTACCGGCTCGGCGAAAGACCTCCCGCGGGCGTCGGCCCCGGTGAGGAGCTCGGCCAGGGGCAGCCAGAAGTCGAGGCAGCGGACGGCGAGGCCCTCGGGCAGCTCGATGTCGGTGCCACAGGCCCGGGCCAGGTCCCAGGCGTGGACCAGGTTGTCGGTGATGCGGAAGCCGACGATCATCGAACCCGTGAGGTCGCCGGCATGGTGGGCGTGCACGGCGTCGAGCACGCCGTCTGCGGCGGCGGCATCGAGGGCGCCGACGGCTGTCCCCCGCCACGTCGCCATGGGGCTCGGGCCGAGAACCGAGGTGTCGACCTCGGCGATGGGCACTCCCCCTTCGCCACGGAACAGGGCGGCGACCAGGAACTCACCGACGATCAGGTGGGCGACGAGCGAGCGCACGTCCCAGTCGTCGCATGGCGTGGAGTTGGCCCAGTCGTCGTCACCGACCAGCGACAGGCGCTCGCCGAACAGGGCGGCAGCCTGCCGGTAGTCGTCCAGCAGGTCGAAGGCGCCTACTCCCATTCGATGGTGCCGGGAGGCTTGGACGTGATGTCGTAGGCGACGCGGTTGACCCCGTCGACCTCGTTGATGATCCGGCTGGAGAGCGTCTCGAGCAGGTCGTGCGGGAGCCGGGCCCAGTCGGCGGTCATGGCGTCCTCGCTCGTGACGGCCCGGATGATGATGGGCCAGCCGTAGGTGCGCTCGTCACCCATCACGCCGACAGAGCGGATGTCGGCCAGCACGGCGAACGACTGCCAGATCTCGCGTTCGAGGCCGGCGTTGCCGATCTCGTCGCGGACGATCAGGTCGGCGGCCTGGAGGGTGGCGACCTTGTCGGGCGTGACCTCGCCGATGATGCGCACGCCGAGACCGGGGCCGGGGAACGGCTGGCGCCAGACGATCTCGTCGGGGAGGCCCAGCTCGGAGCCGACGGCCCGTACCTCGTCCTTGAACAGGTTGCGCAACGGTTCGACCAGTTCGAAGTCGAGGTCCTCGGGTAGGCCGCCCACATTGTGGTGGCTCTTGATCCTGGCGGCGTCCCTGGTGCCCGACTCGATGACGTCGGGATAGAGGGTGCCCTGGACGAGGAACCGGGCGTCCTCGATGCCGCCCGAGGCGTCCTCGAAGACCCGGATGAACAGCTCGCCGATGGCCTTGCGCTTCTCCTCGGGGTCGGTGACCCCGGCGAGGCGTTCGAAGAATCGGTCGGCGGCCCGGACGTGGATGAGCTCGATGCCCTGGTGCCGCTGGAAGGTCTCGACGACCTGTTCGCCCTCGCCGGCGCGCATGAGGCCGGTGTCGACGAACACGCAGGTGAGCTGTGGGCCGATTGCCTCGTGCACGAGGGCGGCGGCGACGGCGGAGTCGACACCACCGGAGAGCCCGCAGATGGCGCGGTGGGTGCCGATCTGGGCGCGTATGGCAGCGACCGACGACTCGATGACCGAGGTCATGGTCCAGTCGCCGGCAGTACCGCACACGTCGGTCAGGAAGCGCTCCAGGATGCCCTGCCCACACGGGGTGTGGTGCACCTCGGGATGGAACTGCACGCCGTAGAGGCCCCGCTCCGGTGCCTCGAAGGCCGCCACGGGTGCGTCAGGCGACGAAGCGGTGGTGTGGGCGCCATCGGGGCCGTCGGTGATGGCGTCGAAGTGGCTCATCCAGACCGGCTGCGTTCCGGCTCCGACGTCGGCCAGCAGGGTGCCGGGATCGGACACCGTGAGCTCGGTGCGGCCGTACTCGCCCCGCTCGTTACGGCCCACATTGCCGCCGCACTGGTGGGCGATGAGTTGGGCGCCGTAGCAGATCCCGAGGATCGGCACCCCGAGCTCGTAGACGCCGGGGTCGATGCGGGGGGCGCCTTCGACGTGGACGGATGCCGGCCCCCCGGAGAAGACGATCCCGGTTGGCTGCCGTTGCGCGAACTCGGCGGGGGTCAGGTCGTGGGGAACGATCTCGCTGAAGACGCTGGCCTCGCGCACCCGTCGTGCGATCAGTTGGGCGTACTGCGCGCCGAAGTCGACCACGAGGACGCGGTCGCTGGCAACGGCGGCGCCACTTGAGACGGTGGGCATGTGCTGGGCAGGTCCCGGGCGCTAGTGGCCCATACCCACGCCCTGGGCCTTCTGAAGCGACTTGCCCTCGGTCTGGAGGGCGGGGGCCACCATGACCTCTGCCTTCTGGAACTCCTTGATGTCGATGTAGCCGCAGGTGGCCATCGACGTGCGGAGTGCCCCGAACAGGTTGAGGCGACCGTCGTTCTCGTGGGCCGGGCCGAGGAGGATCTCCTCGAGCGTGCCCCGGACGACGGTCTGGACCCGGGCGCCCCGCGGGAGGGTCGGATGGAAGGTCGCCATGCCCCAGTGGTAGCCCTGCCCGGGCGCCTCGGCAGCCGCCGCAAGCGGGGAGCCGATCATGACGGCGTCGGCGCCGCAGACGATGGCCTTGGAGATGTCACCACCGGTGGCCATGCCGCCGTCGGCGATGACCTGGCAGTAGACGCCCGTCTCGTCGAGGTGGCGCATGCGGGCCGCCCGGACGTCGGCGATGGCGGTGGCCTGCGGGACGCCGATGCCGAGAACGCCCCGGGTGGTGCAGGCGTGGCCGGGGCCCACGCCCACGAGGATCCCGGCGGCACCCGTGCGCATGAGGTGGAGGGCGGCCTTGTAGGTGGAGCAGCCGCCGACGATCACGGGGATGTCGAGGCTGCGGATGAAGGTCTTGAGGTTGAGGGGCTCGACGGAGGTCGAGACGTGTTCGGCGGATACCACGGTGCCCTGGATGACGAGGATGTCGAGCTCACCCTCGAGGATGTGGGGCAGCAACGCCTCGGTGCGCTGAGGCGTGACCGAGGCACAGGACACGACGCCGGCCTCGTTGATCTCGCGAATGCGCTGCGTGACGAGTTCGGGCCGGACGGGCTCCTGATAGAGCTCCTGCATCCGTTGGGTGGCCTTCTCGGTGGGCTGTGAGGCGATCTCTGCGAGCACGCCGTCGGCGTCCTCGAAGCGGGTCCAGAGGCCCTCGAGGTTGAGCACCCCGACGCCGCCGAGGCGGCCGATCTCGATGGCGGTGGCGGGACTGACCACGCCGTCCATGGCCGATGCCATGAGTGGCAGGTCGAATCGATAGGCGTCGATCTGCCAGGTGATGTCGACGTCCTCGGGGTCCCTCGTACGGCGACTGGGGAGAATGGCGATGTCGTCGAACCCGTACGCCCGGCGGCCGCTCTTGCCCAGTCCGATCTCAATCTCCAGCATGCCCTGACCCCTTGCTCGCTCCCGTGGGAGACCGTGAGCCTAGCGTTGCGGACGCCGGCCCGAGTGAGGGTCGTGGCCGTCTCGGAGGGACCGGGTCACGCCAGCGAGTCGAACAGGTCGCCCAGGCGTTCGACGTGTTCGGCGGTGGTCCAGGTGCCGCCGACGGCGACCCGCAGGACGTACCGGCCGTCGAGTTTCGTGTGGGTGAGGAAGGCCTCGCCGGAGGCGTTGACGGCGGCGTGGAGCGCCTCGGTGGCCTCGTCGCCGTCGACGTGGCGCAGACAGACCAGCGCCAACGACCGGGGGGCGGCCAGATCGAGCCGGGGGTTGACGTCGATGCGCTCCGCGAGGGCAGTGGCAGCCGCGACATGGTGGCGGATATGGGCCCGAAGCCCCTCGGCGCCGTAGCTGCGCAACACGAACCAGAGCTTGAGCGACCGGAACCTCCGGCCCAGGGGGACCTGCCAATCGCGGTAGTCGATGACCTCACCGGCGTCGCTGGCAGCGTTGCGGAGGTACTCGGGAAGGATCGAGAGCGACTCGAGCAGCGGACCTCGGTCGGCGACGTAGAAGGCGGTGCAGTCGAAGTTGGTGAGCAGCCACTTGTGCGGGTTGAAGCAGTAGCTGTCGGCCCGGTCGAGGCCGTCGAGCAGGTGCTGGAACTCGGGGCACACCGCTGCCGATCCGGCCCAGGCGGCGTCGACGTGGAGCCAGGCGCCGGCAGCGGAGGCAACCTCGGCGATGGCCGGAAGCGGGTCGATGGCGCCCGAGGAGGTGGTGCCGACCGTGGCGACGACGACGCACGGCACCAGCCCTGCCTCCCGGTCGGCTGCGATGGCGGCGGCAAGGGCCACCGGATCCATGGCATGGTCCGCATCGGTGGCGATCGACCGCAGTTGGTCGGCGGCGAATCCCGCCACGCGCACACCCTTCTCTACCGACGAGTGGGCCTGCGAGGACGTGTAGGCCACGAGGTTCGAGAGGACGGCGGCCCCGCCGCTGCGGTCGCGGGCAGCGAGGATGGCGCATAACGTGGCCGACGAAGCCGAGTCCTGGATGACGCCGCCCCCCGGCCCGTCGGAGCCGAACCGGTCGGGCAGGCCGCAGAGGTCGACCAGCCAATCGAGGACGTGGGTCTCGAGCTCGGTACAGGCCGGACCGGTCGACCAGAGCATCCCCTGGGTGCCGAGGCCGGACGAGAGCAGGTCGCCGAGCACCGACGGCGGCGACGAGTTGCACGGGAAGTAGCCGTAGAAACCCGGGTGCTGCCACTGGGTGAGAGCAGGAGCGATCAGCTGATCGATGTCGTCGAGCAGCGCCTCGAACGGCTCGGCCACCTCGGGGGCGCGTGCCGGGAGCGAGGCCCTGACGTCGCCCGGCGCCACGTCCGGGATGATCGGCCGGTCGGAGATGCCGGCGAGAAAGTCGGCCAACCAGTCGACGGCGGCATGACCGGCCGCCCGGAACTCGTCGGGCGTCTGGTGTACCGGTGGGAGTGCGTCAGGCATCGGCGGGAACGTACCCCAGATCATCCTCGACGCCCAGTGCCAGACACAGCAGCTGTCGCAGGATCGCGGCCGTGGCACCCCACACGGTGTCGCCGACCAGTTCGAAGAACGAGATCCGCCAGGGTCCGCCCGG
>Ga0315318_10001185_pt1 | contig 11387 bp, 8 predicted proteins | sample M1200m3416metaG_FD_203703 | JGI IMG/M metagenome (GOLD analysis project Ga0315318, IMG submission 203703) | Ammonia-oxidizing marine archaeal communities from Monterey Bay, California, United States - M1 200m 3416 | ecosystem: Environmental > Aquatic > Marine > Coastal | place: USA: California... | reverse complement strand
TAACAAATGATAAATTTTCTTTATTTGTTTCAGTTAAAAAATAATTGTTATCAATATTTTTTAAAAATTTTTCAATTTTTTTAGTATTAACTTTAATTATTCTGCTATTAAATTTGTTTGATCTTAGTTCCTTGTTAATTAATAAATCATTTTTTTTTACAAACGCTAAATGACCTTTTGATTGACTTTTTAATAATTTAAATTTTGCCTTAACATATCTATTAATAGTCTTATGTCTTTCAATATGATCGGGCGATAAGTTTAATATTGCCGCATATTTAGATCTAAAAATCTTACTATATTCCAGTTGATAAGAAGAAGCTTCAATTATAAAAATTGTTTTTTTTTTTACATTTTTTACAGATAAAATAGGATTTCCAATATTTCCAACTAATTTAACATCAAGTTTTTGATTTAATAAAACTTCATACAAAAGTTGGCATGTTGTAGATTTTCCATTTGTGCCAGTGATTGTAATGCAATCATTTTTATAAAATGAATAAAACACATCTAAATCAGAATAAATTTTATTATGATTTTTTTTTAAAAATTTAGATAACTTGCATTTATTAATATCAATACCTGGGCTTAAAATTATTTGATCAAATTTTGACTTTAAAATATTTTTGTAACTAATTAAGTTTTTTTTTATATTTTTGGCTTTGTCATTTGATTGAAAGTCGTCATATAAAAAAACATCACTTTTATCTTTTAAAAATTTAAAAGCTGATAAACCACTTTTTCCCAAACCATAAATCAATATTTTTTTATTTAAAAAAATATTTAAGTCAGCGCCCATTATCTTAATTTAAGCGTAGCCAAACCAATCATTGCTAAAATGATTGAAATAATCCAAAACCTAATTACAACAGTTGATTCTGGCCAACCTTTCTTTTCAAAATGGTGGTGTATCGGGGCCATTTTAAATATTCTTTTTCCTGTAAGTTTATAAGAAATTACTTGAACCATTACTGAAACTGCCTCTAAAACAAAAAGACCTCCTGTAATTGCTAAAACAATCTCATGTTTAGTTATTATACCTACAGCGCCTAAAGATCCTCCTAGGGATAATGAACCTGTATCTCCCATAAAAATTTTTGCTGGTGGAGCATTAAACCATAAAAAACCTAAACATGAACCTATGATTGCCCCACAAAAAATTGAAATTTCTCCTGTTCCTTCAATGTAAGGTATTTGTAGATAGTCTGAAAATACTATATTCCCAGTTACGTAACTTATAAAAGCAAAACAAGTTGCAACCAATATTACTGGCACTGTGGCCAAACCATCTAGGCCATCTGTAAGATTAACAGCATTAGAAGAACCAACAATTACTAATATTGCAAAAGGAATAAAAAACCAGCCAAGATTAATTATTAAATTTTTAAAAAACGGAAAATATAAGTTAGTCATATCTTGATAATCTACAAAATAAACAAAAAAACTAATTCCTATAATTGCCAATATAATTTGTAAAAATATTTTTAACTTAAATGAAATTCCTGAAGAGTTACTTTGCTTAATTTTTTTATAATCATCAAAAGCTCCGAGTAATCCAAAAGAAATTAAAATGTATAAACAAAATAAAATATTAATGTTTGTTAAATCTCCCCAACATAATACTGATACTAATAGACCTAATAAAATAATCACTCCACCCATTGTTGGAGTGCCAATTTTTTTTACAATATGATCCTTCGGCCCATCATCACGGATAGGATTAAAAATTTTTTGATTTGAAAAAAATTTTATAAATGGATCTCCTATGATTAGAACTATTACCAAAGATGTAAAAACTGATAAACCAGTTCTAAATGTTAAATATTTAAAAACATTTAAAAATCCAAAAGTATCTACAAAATTTAATAAAAATTGATAAAGCATTAATTTAACCCTCTTAAATCTTTTACTATCTTATTGAAACCTGTCGCATTTGAGGCTTTGATCATTAAATAATCATTATTATTTAAATCATTTTTAATCAATTCAATAATTTGGGATTTACTGTACAAAACTCTTCCCTTTTTAATTTTTGATAGTCTCTTAAATATTGAGATTGCATTTTTTCCCTTAACAAAAACTTTATCAACTTTAGTTTGATTTATTATAGGTACAATAGATTGATGTAGTTTTTTAGAGTGACTTCCGAGTTCTAGCATGTCTCCAAGTAAGAGATATTTTTTTGATTTATTTGTATCAATCTTATCATAATTAAGTATTGCAGATTTAAGAGATAAAGGATTTGAATTATAACTTTCATCAATTAAGTTAATATACTTATTATTTATTTTAACCTTAGAAAAATCTCCTCTACCTACAGGTATTTCAAAATTTAGAAAAATATTTTTATTTAATTTAAAAATATCTATATAAATACTCATTACAGCCAACGCAGCTAAAACATTATAAATATTGTTTTGAAAATTATTAGAAATTAAAAAAAATTTTTTTAGATTGTTTGTTTTGATATTAATTTTATAATTCTTACCTTCTCTTTTTATATTTACAAATTTAACATCTGATTTTTGACTTTTAACACCAAAAGAAATCACTTTTAAATTATTCTTTAAAGCTAATTTTTTATGTAATTTAAAAAAATTATCATCTGCATTTAATACAACATAACCTTTTGATTTAGTATTATGAATAATTTCCGCTTTGGCTAAAGCAATTTGATTTATATTTCTAAAATTTTTTGCATGAGCATAATTAATATTTGTTATGACACTAACATCTGGTCGTATAATTTTAGATAAATAATCTATCTCACCTTTTTTATCCATACCTACTTCTAAGACTCCATAATCATCATTTTGACTTAAATTAAAAAGACTTAAAGGTACTCCATATTTGTTATTATATGATTTTGGAGAAATACTAACTTTAGAAATTTTCTTTAAAGAGTTTCCTAATAATTCTTTTAAAGTAGTTTTTCCACAACTACCAGTTATAGCAATTATTTTAGTATTGATATTTTTTCTTAAAATTTTTGAAGTATCTGTCAAAAATTTTAGTGTATCTTTAACTTTAATCTGACGCCTTTTATTCAAATTATTTTGAATTCTATTAACAATAGCTACTGATGCTCTTCTTTTGAATGATTGTTTTACAAATCTATTTCCATCATTTTTTTTACCCTTTATTGCAAAAAAAATATCATCTTTTTTAACTTCTTTAGAATTAATTCTTGCCTGTTTTAAAAATAAAGAAGATAGCAATTTTTTATGACCAGATACTTCTTTAATTACATTTAATTTAAAATTATTTGATAAATTTGAATTCTTAATCTTAATTGCACCTAAAATTATTCTTTTATCTGAAAAATAAATTTTTCTTTTACCAATGTCTTGAATTTTTTCATGTCCCTTGCCCGCTACTAGCAAAATTTCACCTGTATTTAAATTTTTGATTGCTTCTGAAATAGCTTTTGCTCTATTAGAAATCTCTATAACTTTTTTTCTTTTTATCCCTTTTTTTATATCTCTTCTAATTTTATTTGGGTTTTCATATCTTGGATTGTCATCAGTAAGATATATTTCATCAGAGTGATCATCAGCAATTTTTCCCATTTTAGATCTTTTATTTTGATCTCTGTTTCCACCACATCCAAATAATAAAGTAATCTTTTTATCTGGAAATTGTTCTCTTAAATTTAAAAGACATGTTTTCAGAGCTTCTGGAGTATGTGCATAATCAAGAATTACTTTTGATTGATTTTTAATCTTACCAATTTTTTCAAATCTTCCATCAACAGAGTTAAGTTTTGGAACAATTGTTAAAATTTTCTTTAAATCTATATTGCTTTTTACTGCAGCAATAATTGCCATCAGGATATTTTTTATTTGGATTTTTCCTATTAACTTAAGATTTATATTTTTTATAGAATTTTTATATCTTATTCTTATTACTTGAGACTCCCCATCAAAAGAATGTGATAAAATTTTGAAGTTATTTCTTTCACTATTTAGCGTATGCAGTCTTAAACCTTTATTTATTGCAACTTTTTTGATTTTTTTAAACTCAGGTATTTCATTATCTGTTATTACATTGCCTCTTTTTTTTAAAAGATTCTCAAATAGATAAAGTTTTGCTTTTAAATAATTTTTTAAATTTTTATGATAATCTAAATGATCTTGAGATAAATTTGTAAATATTCCTGAACTAAATTGTAAACCATCTAGCCTATTCTGTTTAAGACCATGACTTGATGCTTCCATAATAACATTATCTATTCTTTGGTCTTTAAGTTTTTTTAATATTTGTCCTAATTGTAATGGATCAATTGTTGTATTTGATAAATTTAAATTAATCTTATTTGATTTAACTCCTAAAGTTCCAATTGAGGCAACTTTTTTATTATTCAATTTAAGTATTTGATAATAAAAATTTGCGATAGATGATTTTCCATTTGTTCCAGTGACTGCAATGAGATTACTAGGAACTTTTTTATAAATCTTAAATGAAACTTCAGCAAGTAATTTTCTTATATTTTTAGTGTAAATAAATAAAATTCTATTTTGAAATTTTTTTATTTTTTTTTCACTGACAATAATTTTTGAGCCTTTTTTTATTGCAGCTGGTATAAAATTATTACCATCAATGTTGTTACCTTTTATTGCAAAAAAAATATCGTTTTTTTTTACTTTTGAACTTTCAAAAGAAATACCTGAAAAGGAAACTTTTCTAAATTTTTTATCAATATTTGGAATATAGTCTTTGAGCAGCATGTTTTAATTAACTTCACTATATTTTGTGGCTAAAATAGGCCCAATTTTTTCAACAATTTGCCCGGTTACTTCAACACTGGTCCAACCAGCGGTATTAAATGGAGTGCCTTTGTATTTAATATTTGATCCGTCTCTGTAATGATAGATGTAATCTTTATTAATTTTTGGTTCATCAAGCATAACAGCAAAAACAAATTTTGGTTTTGATGTTGGAAAAATAGATACAAAAGTATTTACTTTTTTCTTTGAATAACCACCCATAATACTTTTCTGAGCTGTTCCTGTTTTTCCTCCAATCTCATAACCATCAACATTGGCTAAGGATGCTGTTCCTTCTTTGGTTGTCACGATTTTTCTTAAAATAGGCAAAATCTTTTTAGATACCTCTTCATTTAAAATTTTTTTTTTTTGTGAGTTTATATTCTTTTTAATTAAACTAGGTTTAATATCATAGCCTCCGTTAACTATAATTGAATATGCTTTAGCCAGTTGAAGTAATGTGGTTGTAATACCATGACCGAAAGCAGCTGTCGCCAATGGACATTTGCCCCAATTAAATTTAATGGGTTTTCCAACTTCCTCAATATCAAAATTAATCTCTTCCAGAACACCAAGTTTTGATAAAAATAATCTAAATTTTTCTTCTCCAATTTTTTGAGCAATTCTAACTGAACCAATATTTCCAGATCGAATTAAAATTTGTTCAGCTGTCAAATTTGAGGGTATTTTATTGTCATATTCTCTAATAGAAAATCCAGCACAAGTTAATGATTTTGGTAAATCAATAAATTCTGTTTTTGGTTCAATAATATTTTCATCAAAAGCTGCTGCCAATGTAAAAGTTTTAAAAACAGAACCAAATTCATAAACTCCTTTAGTTGCTCTATTTATAAAATTTACATCAGAAATTTTTTTTCTTTTATTTGGATCAAAATCAGGTAATGAAACTAACGATAAAATTTCACCATTGTTAACATCCATTAAAATAGCTCCGCTACCTTTAGTATTAAAAATTTCATTAAATTTAATCAACTCATCCCTAATTAAAAATTGAATATCTTTATCAACAGTTAATTTAACTGGTTCTTTAATATTTCTTAAATCTTCATCTAATGATTTTTCTAAACCTGATATACCGTTATTATTATCATCAATTTGACCAATAATATGACTAAATAAATTTTTCTCTGGATATATCCTTGTTAACTTTTCTTCTGGTTGAATAGATTTATCACCTAATTTCATTATTTTTTCATAATTTTCATCTGATATTTTTTTTTCAAAATAGAAAAAATTTTTATTTTTTAGTTTTGATTCAATTTTTTTATAATCTTTATTTGGAAAAATATATTTTAAATTAAGTACTAATTTTTTTTTATCTATGACTTTTTGAGTACTAATACCAATATCTATAGAGCTTACAGTCTTTCCTAAATATTTTCCATTTCTATCAACAATATCTGCTCTATAAAGATTATTTATTGGTTGGCTAATATTATTATTAAATTCAATTTTTGTTTTCCTAGATCCTAGATGAATTAAATGAATAGAATAAATCAAAAAAAAAATAAAAAAAATAAAAAAAATAAATGAAATTCTATTAAATGATATGTTTAAATTCGATTTACTTTTTTGATATAAAAAATCATTTTGCAGATCTTCTAAAATAATTTTTGAATTTCTATTATTCATTAATCAAATTAAGCTGTCCTATTTCTAATTTTTGTGAACTTTGATTTATTGTTTTAATTTCTTGAATATCTTTTTTAACTAATTCATCATCAAAATATAAATTTTGAAATTCTAGTAATTTTTCTGCAGAACTTAGATAATCATGTTCTAGTTTTATGTTTTCAAAATCTTTTTTTAAACTTCTAATATTTTCCTTTATTGCAAAAATTTCATCATCAATTCTTTTTGTTGAATTTTTAATTAATGCTGTAAACAAAATTAAAAATAAAATTAGAAAAATAACTGAAAATTTTTTCATAGTTTATTTCCAAAATTTTCTATTTCTATTAAATGTTCAAACTTATTAAAAATATCTGTATCAAAATTATAGAAATTATCTTTTTTAATTACATATCTAAGTTTTGCCGATCTAGAAGGTATATTTTCTTTTAATTCTTTTGGTGATGGTGTTCTAGGTTTTTTTTCTTCCATTCTAAATAAGGTATCTGGTTGATCTATTTTAGGTAAATAACGAGAAATACTTTTTTTTTCTGACAAACTTTTAAAAAAATATTTAACTATTTTATCTTCTAATGAATGAAAAGTAACCACTGCTAAAACTCCATCTTTTTCTAATACTCTTGTAGCAGCTATCAATCCATGAATTAATTCACTTATCTCTTTATTAACAAAAATTCTTAATGCTTGGAAAACTTTTGTTGCACTATGAATTTTAAAATTTTTTTTTCTTTTTGTTTTTTCAATTAATTCTACTAAAATTTTAGTATCTATTTTTTTTATTTTTCTTTCTTTAACAATATTAACTGCAATTTTTTTTGCTTCTTTTTCTTCACCAAAAAATTTAAAAATTTTTTCTAGTTCAATAACATCCAGTTTATTTATTACATCTTTTGCTGAAAAATCATTTAAACCCATTTGCATATTTAGTTCCCCAATAGAATTAAATGATAAACCTTTTGTTGGATCTTTGATTTGAGTATACGAATACCCCAAATCAAAAATTACACCTCTTATATTTTCGTTTTTAAGTTTAAGATTATCTAATTGACTGAATTTTTTATTTTTAAATATAAATCTGTCTTGAAATTCTTCTAAAATTTTATTAGCTTTTTTTTTACTTTCTATATCTCTATCTAAAGCAATTACTTGAGTATTTTTGTGACTTAAAATTTTTTTTGTATATCCGCCTTGACCAAATGTACAATCAATAAATGTGCCACCATGTTGAGGGGTAATAATGCTAATTAATTCTGTTAGCAATACCGGATAGTGTTTTGCAATATCCAATACCATGGTGGCTTCCATTTATTTTTTTGAAGACCATTAATTTTTTTGTCTTCTTAAAAATGCTGGTATTTCAAGATCATCTTCTTCACTATCTTTCTCAGAAGATCCTAATAAATCTTCTGAATTTGAAGTTTGATTTTCTGAATTAAATAAATCTGGTTCATCAGCATCTACACCAAATTCTTTTAAATCACTTAAAGGCTCTTGTTCACTCTCTGGTGTAGCAATTGCCTCTTGTGAAAAAGACATCTCATTTTCATCAGATGTATTTTCAACTATATTTTCAGCTTCTTGATTTCTTAATAACTCTTCATGATATTGATTATTTACATCATTTATAGATTCATTAAAATTTTCTGAAACAACTTCATTTTCAAGTTTTAAAGCATTTGCACCATGCGAAATCGGACTTGAAGTATTGTTTGAAAAAGCAAAAGAGGCTGTTGCTCCATTTGATCCAAAATCAGAATATCCTGTATTTCGATTTTGTATTCTATGAACCATATTAACAACTGATTTTGACTCTGGTTGTTGATTATCTAAAGATGTTGCTACTATTGAAACTCTTATTTTGCCTTCAAGAGATGAGTCTGTTATTGCACCTATAATCACTTCAGCATCAGCTTCGACTTCAGATCTAATTTTATTTACAACTTCATCAACCTCAAATAGTTTGAGGTCTTGGCCACCAGTAATATTTACTAATAGTCCCTTTGCACCTTTTAAAGTATAATCGTCAATTAAAGGATTGCTGATAGCCATTTCTGTAGCTTTCATTGCTCTACCTTCTCCTTCTGCTTCACCTGTTCCCATCATAGCTTTACCCATAGAAGCCATTACGGTTTCAACATCAGCAAAATCTAAATTTATTATTCCTGGTCTAACCATTAAATCTGTAACACTCTGAACACCATGCATCAAAACATTGTTCGAAAGATTAAAAGACTCTTCAAATGTTGTTTGTTCATTTGCTATTTTAAATAAATTTTGATTTGGAATTACAATAATCGTATCAACATGCTTTCTTAATTCTTCAAGTCCGATTTGAGCTCTTCTCATTCTTGATGGACCTTCATATAGAAAAGGAAGTGTTACAACTCCAACTGTCAATATATTTAATTCTTTTGCAGCTCTAGCAATAACATGTGCAGCACCAGTTCCTGTTCCACCACCCATTCCAGCAGCTATAAAAACCATATTCGCACCTTGTAAAATATTAACAATTTCGTTAAGAGATTCATCTGCCGCAGCCTGACCAATATCAACTTTTGCACCAGCACCTAAACCTTTTGTTAGATTCAAACCAATTTGAATTTTAGATTTTGCTTTACTGTGTTTTAAGTCTTGTGCATCTGTATTTACAGCTATGAACTCTACACCTTGCATTCCATTATCAATCATTTCATTGATAGCATTTCCACCTGCTCCACCAATACCCATTACTAAAAGTCTTGGTTGTAATTCCTTTATCTCTGGTATTTTAAAGTTAATTGTCATTTTATTATCCCCCATTATTTGTTTAGTTGAAGCTCCCATTTAAGGCTTGCACGATTTAAATTTGCTTTTTTTCTTGCATTAACCTTAAATTTTTCAAATATTGCTGGTTCCCATATTTGGAATGTTTTTCCTTGTCCAACAAACATCATGTTATTTTTAATTTTTGCATGTTTTAATAATTTTGGTGTAAGTGAAATTCTTCCCTCACTATCAAATTGTAAATTAATACTTTCAGATAATATTGATGTTGCAAAAAAATCTCTTTTTTCTTCAAAAGGATTGAGTGAGTCAATTGTATTTGAAATTTTTTCTATCCTGTCTTGAGGCCATGCTTCAATTGATTGATTATTAAATGATGGATAACAAATCACTCCATTGTATCCTAAGTTAGATAAATAAGATCTAAAGCTTGCAGGCACCGACACCCTTCCTTTTTTGTCTAATTTGTTTTCGTAGGTTGATAAAAACATAAACCATAAATTCCTTTATTCCCTTATATATGGGAATATTTGGGATATTATGGGTTTTTTATAACAGAGTCAATACTTACAATTCATGATTTATTCAATGAATATTGATCTTAAAAGTGAATCAAAACGTGAACATTTGTGTCAGATATTTTTAAAAGAAATTTGCCAGATAAACTATAAGCCGGGTTCTGTCATTTAAACTTATCATTTGTCTAGGCTTAAGATCACTCTTAAGCTCAAGCAACTAACCCTAATGACTAGCCAAGGATGGCTTTTAGTTTTTCAACAATGTCATCTCTACTTAGTCTTGCTCCCAGTGGGGTTTTCCAGCGTTCATTGTTACCAATAGAACCGGTGTGCTCTTACCACACCTTTTCACCCTTGCCATGTTATGGCGGTTTATTTTCTGTGGCACTATCCCTAGGGTTTCCCCCGCCAGGTATTACCTGGCACTGTATCCTTGTAGAGCCCGGACTTTCCTCTTTAAAATAAATTAAAGCGATAAGTCATTTATCTGGCAATTTCAATTTAATACCTTGTTTCAAAAATTCAAGTTTAAAAATTCATGAAATTAAAAGACTTTTACTAATTAAAAGGCATTCTTTATCAATTTTACCATTAATTAAGTCTTGTCTGAATCGTCTTTGAAATGCCTTAATAATAAAGTGATTATTTTTTTTATTAGATTTTTTCTGATTATTTTTCATATATCCAACTTTGTGAAGGTTTTTTAAAAAATTACTTTCTTCTTTTTTGGAATAAAGTTTAACCTTTCTATACTTTTTGATTTTTTTTAAATCCAATTTATGCCACCAAGCTAATTTATTTTTAGCCAATAAATACCAAGGGAATTTTTCCCCTGGATCTTTTTTACGATCAGGTGAAATGTCTGAATGACCAAGAATACATTTGTATCCAATTTTATATTTTTTCATCAAATATTTTAATAATCTTTTAAGAGAAAGAATTTGTTTTATAGAAAAGTTATCATATCCATGGTAATGACCGGGATTGGTCATTTCAATGCCAATTGAATGTTTATTCAATGATGTTAAATTTTTCCAACTAGATATACCTGCGTGCCAGGCTTCATAAAGATCTGGTACTAAGTTTAATATATTGCCATTTTTTTTAATGTAATAATGAGAACTAACTTTTAATTTGGGGTTTAATAATCTTTCAATAGCAGCCGTTTCCTTTTTCATTCCAGTGTAGTGAATAATTATAAACTTTATTCTTTTTTTAGGTCTTTTTGGTAAGCCAAAATTTGGTGAATATTTTGTGGTCAATTTTATGCCCATTTTTCGATACATTTTTAATAAATAGTTAATTTACATTAGTTTTTAATATATTATAAAGACGTTCATGATCAAAAAAATAGTAATAATACTTTTTACAACTTTTGCGCTAACTCTAAATGTTAGTGCTGGATCCGATGGAGAATTGATATTAAAAAAAAATCAACCTTCTGAAGTAAAAGACTGTTTTGAAAAATTAAACAGAGCAACTTTTCAATTTAACCAAGCTATAGATGGTGTAATTTTTCAACCTATTGCATCATTATATAGAAAACTACCAACACCAGCCAAAACAGGTGTTAGTAATTCACTTGAAAATATTTCTCACTTAGCAACTATTCCAAACAATCTTTTACAAGGTGATTTTAAACAAGCGGGAATAAATACCGGAAGATTTGTAGTCAATACAACACTAG
>Ga0315318_10001184_pt1 | contig 11390 bp, 10 predicted proteins | sample M1200m3416metaG_FD_203703 | JGI IMG/M metagenome (GOLD analysis project Ga0315318, IMG submission 203703) | Ammonia-oxidizing marine archaeal communities from Monterey Bay, California, United States - M1 200m 3416 | ecosystem: Environmental > Aquatic > Marine > Coastal | place: USA: California... | reverse complement strand
TATTATGGAAGTATTAACTGGAATAATGATTGCTGTTTTAATTTTTTACTCTGGAAAACTTATTGCAAGAGATGAACTAAGCGTTAATAATTTTTTTTCATTTCTTGCGGCAATGATGTTAGCCTACCAACCAGTTAGATCATTATCAACTTTAAACGTCATTCTTAACCAAGGTCTCTCTGCTGCTGCAAGAATTTTATCGGTTGTTGACACTGAAAGCCTAATAAAAAATGAAAAAAATGCGAAAGATATTGATATTAGAAACGCGAATATAAAATTTAAAGATGTAATATTTGGTTACAACAAATCTGATGGAGAAGTTTTAAAAAGTATAAATTTAAGCTTTGAGGGAGGGAAAATGACTTCATTAGTAGGCCATAGCGGATCGGGTAAATCTACTATTTTAAATTTAATCCCAAGGTTTTATGACCGTACAACAGGAGATATTTCAATAGATAATCAATCAATTTATAATTGTACAATTGAATCTCTTAGAGAGAATATCTCTTTAGTAAGCCAGGAAACAACTTTATTCGATGACACAATCAAAAATAACATAAAATATGCAAACTTAGATGCAACTGATAAAGAAATTTATGAAGCTGCAAAATTATCTCATTCTGATGAATTTATTAACAAACTCTCAAATAAATATGAAACTTTAATTGGTGAGAATGGAGTAAGATTGTCGGGAGGAGAAAAACAAAGAATTTCTATCGCCAGAGCAATGCTAAAAAAAAGTACCATTATCCTCTTAGATGAAGCTACCTCATCTTTAGATTCTGAGACCGAAACCAAAATTCAAGATGCACTTAAAATTTTAACTAATAATAAAACCACAATTGTAATTGCACATAGACTTTCAACTATTCTAAACTCAAGTAATATCTATGTAATAGACTCTGGAAAAATAGTTGACAATGGTAAACATGAAGAATTATTAGCTAAATCTAAGATATATAAAAATTTTCATGATAAACAGATTCAGAGGTAATGATTTTTTTTATTTATCAATTTTTTATTTCAATAATATTATTATTTTCACCTGTAATCATAATTTATAGAATCTTTAAAAATAAGGAAGATAAATTTAGAGTGAAAGAAAAATTTTGTTTTCCATCAGGAAAAAGAGGTAGAAGAAAACTTATTTGGTTTCACGGCTCAAGTGTGGGTGAGATAATGAGTATAATTCCGATAATTAAAAAATATGATAAAGATAGAACTATTAATAAAATCTTGATTACATCAAGCACCTTAAGTTCTTCTAAAATATTGGAAAAAATAAAATTTAAAAAAACAACACACCAGTTTTACCCAATAGATCACTTTTTTTTTTCCAATAAATTTTTAGATTATTGGAAACCTAGTATTGCAATTTTTTTAGAATCTGAAATTTGGCCAAGTATGTTTAAATCAATAAAAAAAAAAAATATTCCTTTAATTTTATTAAATGCAAGGATTACCCAAAAATCATTTAATCGTTGGTCTAAAATTAAAAAGTTCTCAAATTCAATTTTTAATTATATTGATGTTGCTTATCCGCAAAATCTTGAAACAAAAAAATTTTTGAGAAAACTTAAAGTTAAAAATATCAAATCCATTGGAAACTTAAAATTTATTGAGAACGACAATCACAACTACAACAAAATTGAAAAAAAATTATTTGTTCAATTTAAAAAATATAAAACTTTTATTGCTGCGAGTACTCACAATTCAGAAGAAATATTTACTTCAAAGGTGCATACAATATTAAAAAAGAAAAATAAAAATTTAATTACAATTATAATCCCAAGACATATTAACAGAGTAAATCAAATTATTGATCAAATAAAGGAGCTAAATCTAAATGTTATCACTTATAGTTCAAAAAATAAAAAATTAGAAAATATTGATATTTTTATTGTCGATACTTTTGGTGAATCTAAAAAATTTTATAAAATAGCAACCACAGTCTTTTTGGGAGGTTCGATAATTAAAAGAGGTGGACAAAACCCTTTAGAACCTGCCCGTTTTGGTGCAAAAATATTACATGGACCTAATGTTGATAATTTTAGAGATGTTTATAAGTATTTGGACAGTTTAAAGATATCTAAAAAAGTAAAAACTCCTCTAGAGTGTGCAAATTCAATAACTTTTAAAAAAAATTTGAAAAAAGTAAGGAAAATGAAATATCTTGGAAAAACAATTCTTAAAAAAACCTTAAATGAGTTAGATAAAAAAATTAAGAATGAAATTTAATAAACCCAAATTTTGGGATTATAAAAAACCTAATATTACTTCATATTTACTTTGGCCTATCTCAATAATAATACAATTTATAAACTTTTTTAAATCTATTGGTAAGAATAACAAAAAAAACTCGTCAATTAAAACTATCTGCATTGGCAATATTTATTTGGGTGGAACAGGTAAAACTTCACTTAGTATTAAAATTAATAAAATTTTAGATAAACAAAAAATCAAAGCATGTTTCATAAAAAAATACTATTCAAATCAAGTTGATGAACAAAAAATTTTAGAAAAAAATAGCAAACTATTTAAATCTAATACAAGACGAGATTCTTTAAATCGAGCAATAGAAGAAGGATATAAAATTGCAATTTTTGATGACGGTCTTCAAGATTTTTCCATAAATTATGATTTAAGTTTTGTTTGTTTTAATAATATTAATTGGATTGGTAACGGCTTAACTATTCCTGCTGGCCCACTAAGAGAAAAATTGAGTAATTTAAAAAAGTATAAAAATGTATTTCTAAATGGGAATGATGAAAACTTAGATGATATTAAAAAATATATCTTAAGCATTAATCCAAATATTAATATTTATGAGGGAAAATATATTCCTTTAAATATTAGTGAATTTGATAAAAAAAATAAATATTTAGCTTTTTCAGGAATTGGTAATCACAAAACTTTTATATCAATGTTAAAAATCAATAAATTAGATATTGTAAAAGACTTGGAATTTCCTGATCACTACAATTTTTCTAAAGATGATATTGATAGAATTATTTCCCTTTCTAAAAAAAATAATTGTAAGATAATTACAACTGAAAAAGATTATAATAGATTGGATCCAAATAATAAAAACGAAATAAGATTTATTAAATCTGATCTAGCAATAGTCAATGAACAAGAATTTTTAAAAAATATATCAAAACTATATGAATAAAATAAAATATTTTTTTCAATTTATATTAATAATTTTTATGTTTTTTATATTCAAGCTATTAGGAATTAAAATTTCATCTCCTTTAGGAGGAAAAATATTTCAATTAATTGGTCCTTTATTTAGATCAAAAAAATTAATACATCTTAATATAAAAAGAGCATTTCCGAATATAGATCAAAAAAAATTAAATGAAATCACTTCAGCTATGTGGAACAATTATGGAAGAGTATTTGCTGAATATATGTTCATAAAAGATTTTAGAAATAATCAACTTAATAATAATATAATGGTTGAGGGAAAAGAAATCCTTGAAGATCTAAAAAAAAATAATAAAAAAGCTATTTTTGTTTCAGGACACTTTAGCAATTTTGAATTAATGGCAATGCAAATAGAAAAGTCGGGAATAAAGGTGGCTGCAATTTATAGACCATTAAATAATATTTTTCTAAATAATATTATGGAAAGAATAAGAAAAAAATATATTTGTAAAAACCAAATTAAAAAAGGAATTGGTGGTTTAAAAGAGTTATTAAAACTTAATAAAGATGGTTACTCTACAGCTCTTATGATCGATCAAAGAGTTACACAAGGTATAAAATCAAATTTTTTTAATCAAGAAGCTTTTACAACTATAATACCAGCACAATTAGTTAAAAAATTTAACATTCCTGTCGTCCCTGTTTTTATTGAAAGATTTGATGGAATAAAATTTAAAATGAAAGTTCATAAACCAATATATTTTTCAAATGAAAACTCAATAGAAAATATTACTAATCATTTAAATATCACTCTTGAAAATATGATTCTGAATAGTCCAAATTATTGGATTTGGTCACATAATCGTTGGAAATAGTTTTATTTATTATCTAATTCTTCTTTTTTTTTAGAAGCTTCAACATATGAATAGTAGGGTTCTTGAAGATCTGCATTCCAATAATTTAAATTCTCAAGGCTTATTGGTTTACCTGAAACAGCACATATAACGTGATCACCAGGTTCAATAATTTGAAAATTATTTGGTAAATATTTTATTTTTGCTAATTTTTTATTCATTTATAGTTTATATGTTTATACATGATAGTTGGGATTTTAGGAAGTGGTGGCAGAGAACATGCAATTTGCCAAACTTTAAACAAATCAAAAAAAATTGACAAAATATATTGTTTTCCAGGAAACGCTGGTACTTCCAACATAGCTGAGAATATAAATTTAGACATTAATAATTTTGAAGAAATAAAAAATTTTATTTTAGAAAAAAAAATAGATCTCGTAGTTATTGGTCCTGAAAAACCACTGGTAGATGGGATAACAGATTATTTAGAAAAGTTTAACATTAAAGTTTTTGGTCCAAATAAGATAGCTTCTCAATTAGAAGGTTCTAAAATATTTACAAAGAATATATGTAAAAAATATAATATACCCACTGCCAATTTTGGAATATTCGATAATGAAATTGAAGCAAAAAAATTTCTAGATAAATCAAATTTTCCAATTGTAATAAAGGCAGATAACTTGGCAGCTGGTAAAGGAGTTTATATCTGCGAAAATAAAAAAAAATCAATTGAAGCTGTAAAAGAAATATTTGACGGGAAATTTGGAAAAGCAGAAAATGTTCTAATTGAAGAATTTTTAAAAGGTGAAGAAATAAGTTTTTTTGTTATTAGTGACGGCATTACTTCTCAAAACTTTGGCACTGCTCAAGATCACAAAAGAGTTTTGGAAGGCGATAAAGGGAAAAATACTGGGGGAATGGGCGCATATTCTCCCTCAAGATTAATCAATGACACACTGGGGGAAAAAATTTTAGATAAAATTATAAATCCAACTTTAAAAGCTCTTAAAGATCTTAAAACTACATACAAGGGTTTCTTATATGCTGGATTAATGATAATTGATAATGAACCTTTTTTAATTGAATATAATGTAAGAATGGGTGACCCAGAATGTCAAACTATACTTCCAAAACTTGAAACTGATTTATATGAAATTTTAAATTCTTGCTGTGAAAATAAATTAAATGACATTAAAATTAAATGGAATAACAAAAAAAGTCTTTGTGTTGTGATATGTTCAAAAGGTTACCCTGATGAATATAAAAAAAATATTGAAATAAAAAATATTAAAAGTGTGAATCTTAACTCTAATGACTATTTGTTTCATGCTGGTACTTCAATAAAAAATGATAAAATTTTTGCAACAGGTGGCAGAGTTTTAAACTTTGTATCTTTATCTGATACTTTCATTGAAGCAAGAAAGAACGTTCATAATTATATTGATAATTTAAATTGGTTAGAGGGTTTTTGTAGAAAAGATATTGGTTTTAAAGTTATTGATAAATGAGAATTATTGGAGGAAATTTTAAAGGTAAAAAAATTTTAGAACCAAAGGATAAGAAAACTAGACCCTTAAAAGACTTAACAAAAGAATCTATATTTAATATTTTAAATCATTCAAACAAATTTAAGATAAATATTAAAAACTCATTAGTTTTAGATCTTTTTTCTGGAGTTGGATCATTTGGTTTAGAATGTTTATCTAGAGGTGCTAAACATGTCACTTTTGTTGAAAATTATAATGGTGTTTTACCAATATTAAGAAAAAATTTATCCAGTCTAGAGATGAATGAAAAATACCAAATTATTGATGAAGACATATTTAATAAAATTAATATAAAAAAAAATTTAAACAGATTTAATATTATTTTTTTAGATCCACCATATAAAGAAAAAAAATTACCGAAGATTATTGATAATATTTTAGAGGAAAAAATTCTTGAAAGTAATGGTATCATAATCATTCATAGACATAAAAAAGAAAATGACCAATTTTCAAAAAAGTTTAAAATTTTGGACGAAAAAAAATATGGAATATCCAAAATTTTATTTGGTACTCTAAACTAAGATTTTTTTTGTTTCTTTTTTAATAAATTCTACAGCTGGTTGATTATAGGGATCAACTTTTAAAGCTTTTCCAAGTAAAATTGTTTCTAAAATAAAAAAACAAAATAATTCACCCAATGTTTTTTCATCTCTTTTTTTTATTTCAAAACTTCTAAAAGGGATGTTTCTTTTTTTTAAAATATTTTCAGTAGCTTTTTTTTGAGCAAAAATTATATCTCCAACATTCTTGTTCTTAAGAAAATTTTTTGAAGAAAGGATATTTTTATTTATTATTTTTGTAGAATTATTTTCGTGTACATAAAAAAAGGTAAAAAAATTATTTTTAAAACCATCTAAATAAAGTTGCATCACACTATGATTATCTTTTGGCATGTTTGAGATAATTGGTAATAATCCCTTTTGATTTTTTCCAAGACTTTCTGCAATTAATTGTTGATACCAAGAAAATAAATTTTCTGACTGTTTATCATAATTAATAATTATTGAATTAAATTTTTTTTTTTTAAAAAAGTAAATAGTTGAACTAACATTTGAAATTAGGGCATTTAAATATTTTTTATTTCTTATTAAATTATTAAATTGTCTAAATTTTCTTGAATTTAGTCCCATTAGTTCTGCCGGCAACATTCCAACTTCAGATAAAACCGAATATCTACCTCCAATAAAATTATTATGATGAATGATTTCAGCTTTTAATTTTTTACCTAGTATATGTAAATAATTTTTCTTATTTTCTGTAATGAAAATATTTTTATCTTTTTTCTTAATATAAATATTAGAATTAATTATAGTTTCAATTGTATTTCCAGATTTAGAAATAACTAAATTTAAACATTTTTTTTTATTGGCAAATTTAATTTTGGAAAATAAATTGTCTATAAATATAAAATTTTTTTTAATTTTATGTTTTAAAAAATTATATATAGCTTGTGCTCCAAGTGAAGAACCACCCATTCCAATCAATCTTATATCTTTAAAATTTTTATAACTTTTAAGATTTTTTTTTTTAAAATTATTCTGGTACTTTTTATCTAAAGATTGAACTACATAATTATTTTCTTTGACTAAAGTATCTAATTTTTTTTTTATATCCAAAGATTTCTTTTTCAATTTAAAGTTTTCAAAAAAAATTCCAGATGTAATCATTAATTATTTTTAATTTTTTCTAAAATTGAATTTTCAAAATTTGTGTTTTGATTTAAACTATTTTCAGTTGAAGAATTTTCATTATTAGTAATTAATTTTTTAATATCATTTTCTTCATTATTTTCTGACTTTAGATTATTGTTCTCTGGTATAGGCAATTCATTAAATTCAGGTGGCATAATTAATGGTGATTTTTTTTCAACCAAAAATTCGTCAGTACTACTTTTTTTTTTATTTTTAAAACCTTCTTTAACTGTTGTACAAGAATTAAAAATTAAAATAGAGATTAAAAGAATTAATAATATATTAATTTTTTTCATCAATTTTACCCTTTTGATTGTTAATTAATTCTAAAGTAATCAAAAATAATACTCCTAATGAAATGAATATATCTGATACATTAAAAATAAACCAATGAAAATTTCCAATATGAAAATCTATAAAATCCGGAACAGCTTTAAAAAAAATTCGATCATATAAATTTCCTAAAGCACCTCCTAATATCATCAAAAAGGAATATTTTTTTAAACCCTTGCTTCTCAAAATCATAAAAAAAATTACTATAATTATAATTAAAATTAAAATTGTCAAAAAATTGTAAAAATGACTTTCACCAAACGAAAACAAACCAAAAGCTATACCTTCATTCCATATCAAACTTATATTCAAAAATTTAGATGTAAACAAATCTGCTGAAATATTTTTTTCATTTTGAGAAATGACATAAAATTTAGAAACTCTATCAAGAAAAAAAATAAATATAATTAAAAAAAAATTGGTAAAAAAATTTTTATTAAAATAATTTACCATTATTTTGAATGTCTTTTGCAAGGCTCAACACTTATTTTCCAACATACTGGACATTTGTCTCCTAGTGCTTTTTTGGTCTCAACACTAATATCTGATTGATCATCAAAGCTTACATCGGTTTTAGAAGTAATACATAGTTCTGATAAATCTATATTTGTTATAATTTCTTTGTATTTGCTATTAAGTTTTATTTTTAGTTCTGCTTCTAAACTTGAACCTATTTCTTTGCTCGCTCTTTTTTCTTCAATACTAATATTACAAACATCTCTGATTTTAATTAGTTCAGACCATTTTTTAGCAAGTTCATCATTTTCAAAATTTTGGGGGAAAGTTAAAAACTTTTCTAAATGAATACTTTTATTTTTTTTTGATACTAATTGGTAAATTTCTTCAGTAGTAAATGAAAGTATTGGTGCAAACCATTTAAGCAATGAATTTAATAATATATTTAAAAAAATTATACAGGAATTTCTTTTATCTGAATTTATGGGGTCACAATATAAAGTATCTTTTCGTATATCAAAATAAAATGCTGATAAATCTACTGTGCAAAAATTTAGTAATTCTTTATAAAGATTATGAAAATCATAATTTTGAAAATACCTTATGAACCTACTATTCAAAGAATAAATTCTGTTCAACATAAATATTTCAAGTTCGGGCAAATCTTTTAATTCTAATTTTTCTAGGTCAATATGTTCATATTTATCATTAAGATTTCCTAATAAATATCTAAATGTATTTCTTATTTTACGATAAGACTCAGAGTGTTGATCTAAAATAGAATAATCTATTCTTAAATCTTCTTCATAATTAGATGAAGCTACCCAAATTCTTAGAATATCTGCTCCATATTTTTTTAAAATATCTTCTGGTGCAATTACATTTCCTGAAGATTTTGACATTTTAAGACCTTTACCATCCACAACAAAACCATGAGATAAAATAGACTCAAATGGAGCTTTACCTCTTGTTCCACAGGACTCTAATAAAGATGAATGAAACCACCCCCTATGCTGATCTGAACCTTCAAGATACATTGAAGCAGGCCATTTAAGATCTTTTCTTTTTTCTAAAACAAAAGAATGTGTAGATCCACTATCAAACCATACTTCAACTATGTCACTAAGTTTTTCAAAATCTTCTGTTCTATATTTGCTACCAAGAAACTTTTGAGGATTATCAGAAAACCAACAGTCTGAACCTTCTTTTTCATAAATTTTAGCAATATTTTCAAATACCTCATTGTCTACTAAAATTTTATTAGTTTTTTTATTTACAAAAATAGGTAGTGGAACTCCCCAGACTCTTTGTCTTGATACACACCAATCAGGTCTTGTTTCTATCATAGACTTTAATCTTTCTTTACTTTTGCTAGGATAAAAAGTTGTCTCATCTATTGCTTTTAAAGCTTTACTTCTAAGTTTATGACTCTCCATTGAAATAAACCATTGTGGTGTTGCTCTATGAACTAATGGAGCTTTTGATCTCCAAGAATGAGGGTAAGAATGTACCAATTCTCCATTTGATAAAAGTTTTTTTTGTTCTTTTAATTTTTCTATTATAATAGAATTAGATTTAAAGATATGTAGTCCTTTAAATAAAGCTACATTATTTGTATATTTTCCATCTCCATCTACTGTCTCAATTGCTTTTATTCCATTATTTAAACAAAGATTAAAATCATCTGGACCATGACTTGGTGCACAATGAACAATACCAGTTCCTTGTTCTGTGGTAACAAAGCGCGCTTCCAACATTGGTATATCGTAATCATAACCCAAGGTAAAAAAAGGATGATTGCAAATAGTTCCTTTAAAATCTTTGCCCTTAAATTTTTTTAAATTTTTAAAATCTTTAATTCCACAATCTTTAATTACGGAGTTTAATAAAGTTTCTGCTAGAACAATCTTTTTATTTTGAAAATCACCTTTATCATTTATTTGAATTATTAAATAATCCAAAACTTCATTGTAAGCCAAAGCTCTATTAGCGGGAATTGTCCATGGAGTAGTGGTCCAAATAACAATATCACTATCATTAAGTTCTTTAATATTTGATGATTTAACTGAAAAGGATGTATAGATAGTATCTGATTTATGATCTCGGTATTCTACCTCTGCATCAGCCAAAGCTGTTTTTTCTACAGTTGACCATAATACAGGTTTAAATCCTCTATAAAGACTTCCTTCTTTTAAAAATTTTCCAAGTTCTCTTACAATTTGCGCTTCAGCATCATAACTCATTGTTGAATAATAATTTTCCCAGTCTCCTACAACTCCCAGCCTTTTAAATTGATCTTTATGAACTTTGATCCACTTTTCTGCAAAAGCTCGACATTCTTTTCTAAATTCAACAATAGGAACTTCATTTTTATTTTTTTTATTTTTTTTATATTGTTCTTCTATTTTCCATTCAATTGGTAAACCATGACAATCCCAACCTGGAACATAGACGGAGTCTTTACCATCCATTTGATGAAATTTAACAATAATATCTTTTAGAATTTTATTTAAAGCAGTTCCCATGTGAATATTTCCATTCGCGTATGGAGGGCCATCATGGAGTACAAATTTTTCTTTTCCTTTTCTTGAGTTTCTTAATTCCTTATATAGATTTATTTTTTTCCAAAACTTTAATATTTTTGGTTCTCTTATGGGTAGGTTTGCCTTCATCGAAAAAGTTGTTTTTGGAAGATTAATTTGGGTTTTGTTCATTTTATTTTTTTTGCAATTAACAAGTCAGTTTTAATTTGTTTTTTTAATTGATCCACATTTTTAAATTTTTTTTCTTTTCTAATAAATTTTAAAAATTCTACTGTTAAATACTTATTATATAGATTTCCAGAAAAATTAAATAAATGAACCTCTAATAATATTTTTTTTCCATTAAATGTTGGTCGATATCCTAAATTTGCAATTCCTTTTATATAATTCAACCCTTTTTGTCTTTTAATCCTAATGGCATACACTCCTGGTTTTGCTAAAATATAATCTTTAATATCAATGTTTGCAGTTGGAAAACCAATTTTTTTTCCTAATTGTCTTCCTTTTTGTACTTTGCCAATAATAGACCATTTTCTATTTAAAAGATTATTTGCTTTATCTAATTTACCACTTTGTAAATAATTTCTAATTAGAGAAGATGAGACTATTTTTTTTTTAATCAATGATGGTTTTGGTTTAATTATTTTGTAATTACATACACTTTCATATTTAATTAATTGTTTAACATCTCCTTCTCTTTTATTACCAAATCTAAAATTATTGCTCACAAATATAAATTTTGCATTTAATTTTTTTTCCAATATTTCTTTAATAAAATCAATTGATTTAGTTTTAGAAAATTCTTTATTAAATTTT
>Ga0315318_10001180_pt1 | contig 11407 bp, 11 predicted proteins | sample M1200m3416metaG_FD_203703 | JGI IMG/M metagenome (GOLD analysis project Ga0315318, IMG submission 203703) | Ammonia-oxidizing marine archaeal communities from Monterey Bay, California, United States - M1 200m 3416 | ecosystem: Environmental > Aquatic > Marine > Coastal | place: USA: California... | reverse complement strand
AAGAAATGTAGACCAACCCTTTTTGTCTTCATCAGAAAGTGATTCCCAAAATCCTTTTTTCTGATGTTTTGTGATTTGATTTAAATAATCAAATACACCTTTTCGTTTAACTGTCTGCTTCTTCTTCGCCAAGTTCTTTGCCTGTAATGTCAGTTCCTTCAAGTAGTTTTGATGGAACGTGTCCACAATTACCACAACTATAGACCTGAATAGGAACTATTCCCTCTTGTCCATTTGGTGATATTAAAGCAGATATCCTTTTCAATACATATGATGTAATAAAAAGATAATTAGAACATTTATCACACTTCATTGTTTCTGCTTGTGATAAATCTACCCTTTGTTCTGGTTTCTTTAAAGGTTTTCTTGGGTGCATACTCATTTTATTACTCCTAATAATTCAATTAACATAGCCATAAAGTTTATTTCTTTATCAACAACTTGCATATCAGACTGTTCATATCTGGCTAATATCAATATAACAGCTGCCATATTACCTGCTGCAAATTCATCCACATTGTCATATAACAATCTGAAACAATCTGAATAATCTCTGATAGCATTATCAGCAAGTAGTTGTCGTAAGTTTGCGAAAGCAGTCTTCTTATCTTGTGTTTTAAGAATATCCAACACTTTCAGTTTATAATCATTCTGAATAGTACTTTGTCTATCCATAATAACCGTATCATCAACCACACTTCGTTGTGTAGCATTTATAATCTTTCTTATATCAGGATAACTACTATCAATTAAAACCTTAATATCTTCAGCATTATACTTTAATTTTTCTTGTTCTAATATCTTAACAAGATGTACTGCAGTATCTTTCTTATTGGGTGGTATAATTTCAAATACTTGACACCTACTCTGTAATGGATCGATTATTCTTTCTACATAGTTACAGGTCAATATAAACCTACAATGTCTACTAAAAGTCTCCATAAGGTTACGTAAAGCCGCTTGAGCGTTAGGTGTGATATAATCACACTCATCTAAGACAATTACTTTCATATTCTTGAAACCAATCGTAGATGCGAACTGTCTAACCTTATTACGAACTGTGTCTACACTATTCTCATCAGATGCGTTAATATACAGATAATCACACTCAATATTCTTAACAACTAATTTAGCAAGTGTAGTTTTACCTGTTCCTGCTCTTCCATATAAAAGTAGATGTGGAACATCATTTGATTTGATGTATCTTTCTACCTTTGCTTTTAAATGTTCGTTTCCAACATAGTTTTCTAACTGAGTTGGTCTATATTTTTCTACCCACAGGGTGTGCTCTTTCATACTACTGCTCTTCCTTTCATATCTTCCCAATCTCTATTTTTTCTTACTCTATTATTGACTTTTAATACTGCTTGTAGTAGTTCCATATCACCATAACCATTTACTATTGCTGATATATCTTTTGGTAAACAATGTCCACCAAATCCTAACTCACCATCAGGACCTGGAACAGCCCAATGTGATTTACCAAGTCTCTCATCATAAGTTGCATACTCTACAACCTTATCGTAATCAATATCTATCTCATCACACAATACTTTCATCTCATTAGCGAATGATACTTTAGTTCCCAAGAAACAGTTGATAAAATACTTTACAGTTTCTGCATACTTTGCATTTGTCTTCACAATCGTTGCGTGTGGAAATACTTTACTATAGACTTGTCTCAATTTAGTAGTTCCTCTACGAATACCACCTAATATAATTCTACTCTGATTCTTAAAGTCTTCAAGAAAATTAGCTTCTGTAAGAAATTCTGGGTTGAATATAACATCAACACTCTTATATTTTCTATGTAGTCTATCTGTTGTGCCAGGCGGAACTGTAGATTTGATTACCACAATTGGTTTATTATCTATAGTGTTTTTATCTAAATCATAATTTCCCCAATATGCATAACACCACTTATCTATATCTTTAATAACACCCTCAACTATATCTGTATGGCAACTTCCATCTTTATTCATTGGTGTTGGCACACACACAAATATAACTTTACATTTTTCAACTAAATCAGCTAAATCACAAGTACTTTTCTTTTCATCATACTTATCATATGTTTCTAAATCATAATACGGTTCAAACCCAACCTTAATTGCAGTTCCCACATAACCTTGTCCTACTATTCCTATATTCATTTATTTGTCAACTGTAGTAAAATAATCATCAATGCTAATCCTAAACATATAAATGTTTTTGTATTTGGAACTTCATTTAATATTCCCCAAGTCATTACTGCAAATATCAAGTTACCAAGGCCAAATCCTATCAATCTGATATTCCATACATAACCAAAGTGTTCATACGAAAGTCGTGTTGAATAGTAAAACAGATAACTTATAGGTAATCCTGCTAAAATTATCCACCATTGTGATTTCATAAACTCCCATTTGAATTGTCCATTCATATGAAAGAATGCTATAACGTGTCCTAATGCACTAAGACCAATTGCTATTAGTAATTTACTCAAAGTTATTATCTACCTTAATTTCTTCTACGGTAGGAAGATACTCTTCAGCGTTTGTTGGATATGGTTTTAGTTCGTATTTTAAGGTTTTCATATATTTTTTATTTTCTCTTTTATTTCCTAAGAAATAAATATAACGGTGCTTTTCTGGTTCTTGTCTTCTCCAAAAGGTATGTCCTATAGTCGCCTTCAACTTTTCTACATTATGACTTTTAAAAGTTGCTGATACTGTTCTACTATGTATCCACTCATATGGATTAGTTAATGATATCGAAAAATTTGGCATTAGATTCAACCCTGCTCCTTGATACATCCAATTAGTAGCTTTATATATACCACCCAAATGTAATCTATCAGGATCTGCATAACTGATTAATACCTTGACTTTTTCATCATACTTCTTTAACCATTTAAATGATTGTGCAATAGAATAAGATTCAATATTCTTTCCATAATCATCATGAATGAATAGTCTTGTCAATTCCAAGATATTCTTTGTTTGTAAGATATCTTCTTCTTTGAACATAGACCCCATTACCGATCTTCCTACAGGATAGCCATAAGTCATACAACCAATAAGTTTTTCTTCACTCGTATCCTTAAAAAAAGGATGTGGATTACCTGACTTGTGAAATATACCTATGGCGTACCTACAAGAAGAAAACTTATGCGAATAATGATTTTCTATAATCATTCTTTTCGCAGTTTTCTTATCTATTTCCCGCAGATAAACCTTTGATTTATCTACATATTTTTCCATTAGTCTACGGTTGTTTTTGCTACCAATACATAAGTAGAATCGAAATCATCTACCTTGAAACTAACTTTTGCTAAACCTGCACTTGAAACATAAAGAGTTGCTGATTCACAATCTTTATTTGCAGTTAGAACTTCTTTGAAAGTATCTGCATCAAAGAAAACAGCATCATCAAGTGAAGACATTTTCTTAGCTTCTACAGGAATAGTTACCTTATTTGATTGTGTACTTGAACTGTAACCGATTACAATTTTTGCTTCTACACCATCCGATAGGATTGCGAAAGTAGAAACATCACTCAAAGCACCTTTACCTGAAACAAAAGAGCTGATGAATTGTTTATCTATTTTTAATTCTAAATCAAACTCTGGAACATTCGTCAAATCGGGTTTCTTAGAAACCACATCAAGACGAGCCAATCCATAATTGACTTTAGTGTTATTACTCTTTTGACTAATAACTAATTGAGACACAATATCACCAACTTCATTAGCTTCAACAACCAACTCTCCATCCAAGACATTAAGTAACTTGATTAAGTCTTGTATCTCATAGAGACCCATTTCATAATCACCGAAACCATTCTTAGATAGAACAATATCACCAACACAACTTTTTGCTGAATTGATGAATGAACAACTAAGAGTATCTTTTGTTGAAACTATAGGGGCAGATTGTGTCTGACCACCCAAGTAAAACCTGTTGACAAATCCCATCAACGTTTGTTTATCCATTATGTAACTCCTTCATTATATACATATATATAAGTATCATTTTATTTCTCCAAATTAAAAGAATTTATTAAAACCAAAATCATCATTTGGTTCTTCCCATTGTAATGCTCCGTATAGCATCTTTACTTTTTTACTAAGTGCTTGTTTGTAGATTTTATCCGTATCAATATATTGTTTTATATAATCCAATACTTGTTTTGGGTCTTCATGACCTTTATAACATATAGTATCAAACTTCAACGGATTATCTTTTAAATAAGTCCACTTAATTTTTTCTCCATTACCAACTGCAGGATATTTTTTATTTAATTTATTAATAACTAAAAAATTATTATAGTTTATTGCTGACTTAACATGAACAGGAGTTCCTTTTTTTGGTGTTATGAAACCATCAGTAATTTGAACAAACTTTTTCACATTTTTAACTGAAGTTGGCATTGCTATCGTATCATATTTTTTTAACTTCATAGATTTCTTAAAGTTAAGAATAAACTCATTAATCTTTAACATTGGAACACCAGCCAATATATCTTCCAATACCTTAGTTAGACATTCTTTAAATGCAATTGGAAAACTTGAACGAACAATATCTAAACCTTTTACATGAAGTTTATTTACCTTAACACCATTATCATTGATAATCTTCATACCATATCGTTTTTTAGTAACAAATAAACCACTCTTAGCAATCAATTCCTGCTTAATCTCAAACCTATGTTTGTCTATATTACAAAACTTTTTGGCAAATAAATTATATGATTTATTTAGATACTCTTGAACCTCTGATGCAATTTCTAAAATTTTATTTGTCATTAAAGTTTCATCTTTAATGTCTATGTGTGGATATTTCTTCTGAATGATAGGGATAGCAGAGTAGAAAACTGAATCTGTATCAATATAAATACAATAGTCTTCTTTGTCTCCCACCACCGTATTGTAATAATGATTAGACATTTTCTTAGTATATTTAATCAACTCAACGCCTGTTGTAGTGGTTGCTTCTGCATTATCTAAATCATAGAAACGAAATATAGGTAATCCCAAAACACCATACAATGAGTTTAGAACAACCTTCTGAATGTATTGTCGTCTATCAAAGTATGCATATTTCTCTTTATCACCACTATCTGCAAATTTCTTTGCTAACTTTCTAAACTGAACTCTATCATCGAACCACTTTTCTAACAAAGTCGGTATAAGACCTTTTCTATCTTGTGTATATAATACACCATTAGTAGATATAGATACATTATTATCTTTCAAAAAATTCTTGAACTCTGCTGTAGTTAGTTTAGCACTCTCTTTACCATTCTTATCCTTAATACTATATGTCTTATCTACACCTTTAAGAAACGATTCTACATCCCAACTATCTAACTTACCCAACTTAGTTTCAGGAGATATATTTAAACTCATAATAATTGATGGATACATACTTGTAATATCTAAATCATACACCCATTCGTGTTTACCCTTTTGTGGGTCTTGAACATATGCACCTGCAAACTTATCTTTACCATCCATCAACTCTCTATTTGCTTTATTTTTATTTGGTGCTACGATATCAATCTTTTTAAGATATACAAGAATAGCACCCTCAAGAAATCTTGATGAATAATAAACATCTTCATAGGGAACATGACCCAAATGACAAATAGCTCTAGCAATACCAATAAAATCTAACTTTGCATCAAGTTTTTCAAGAATAACAACGTCATTTATATTATATTCTACAAATCTGTTTCTATCACCGTCATATAATTCATTAAGTGTTCCTTCGTAAGATACTTTATTTATACCAACCTCATCTTCACCAACAGAATCTAATCTGTATGAAGACCTTTCGTTAAATGTGAGTTTTTTATATAATTCAAGATAATCAAGTGAAGCTACACCTGCAATCTTATATGTTCCTTTATGTTTTTGATATTCTACCATACCGATTGGTGATAGACAATTAGCAGTTTCTTTACCTAATAATCTTAGAGACCTATTATATAAATATGGAATATCAAACCTATCACTATTCCAACCACTTATAATTGTTGGTGATATTTCAAGATATTTTTGATAAAATGCAGTTAATAAATCTCTTTCATCTGTAAATTTGATTACAGTTGTTTCACCAAATTGATTTGGATTAACTTTATTCTCTTTGTCAAGAACATAACAATAATATTGTTTAGTTAATTCATCATAAAAAGCAATAGAAGTAATTGTATTTTCAGCTTTATTTACATCAGGAAATCCTTGTGTAACCTCTACTTCAATATCAAAGAACATAACTTTATGACCCTCTGATACCTCATCCGAATCTGTATAGTTATCAACCAAAAACCTAATTTCTGGCATCACATCCGATTCAAAGGCTGTGTCGGTTTCTCCTATTCTACTGATAGGTAATTTTCTTACTTTATCTCCATATAACGATGTATATGTTCCTTTAGAATCCTTTACATATGCATATTGACTGAAAGGGTGTACTGAATATCCCTTTTTATCATCCCAAATATGTATTCTTCTTCTATTATATTGATAAAATATATTTTGATACAACTATATAATTTCCTAATTTATTATGTCTAAATATACGAATAAAAACCTATACAAGTCAAGTACTTTTTATCTCTTCGCCAGGTATTTCACAGCTATCATTATTACAAAATTTATCTATCTCCGCTTCTTCATTTTTAATTACACCAAAATATAACTTACCAAGTCTTTCTGCTTCAAAATGATATGTTTTTTCATCTATTGCTTCATATGGCATTTGTTTGTAAGCACCGTAGTCGTGTCTTGGTAGAAGAGAAATACCTTTCAAATGGTATTGAAAATAGTTTAATGCAGGTGCAATTTCATCAGCTTCTGCTTCTGGGTCAAATGTAACTGTACAACTTACTTGATTGTCTGCCCAATGTCGTTGCATAAATGCTGCTAAACTGAACTGTTCCCATATGGATAACTCACTTGCAGTTCTTATACCTTCTCCTACATCTACAGGAACTTCTACAACCATTGTAGTATCTTCTGAACCAAATGCTGGTTCTATTGTATAATTTGCTTTTTTTAATGGTTCTATTAATTCAGATTGTTTTGATAATCTTACTCTCCGAATATAGAAACGACTTTCGGGATAATGTAAGCCTGGAGTAGCACCAGCCAATAACGAAACTGTACCGCTTGGTTTAACTGAAGTAGTTTTAATGGAACGTGGTATTGCAAACCAATCTGAATACATCTTATCCCACTCTTGTATTGTATCATAGCCACTCTCTAACCATTTTCTAAGTTCATCTAATCCTCGACTTGTTATAAACTGAGCAACACCACTTACTGAACATCCAATTCGTCGATTTCTTAACATAACTCTGTTAGTATCACTCCAATGAGTTCTACCAAGTGTTACTGATTTGGCATACAGATAAGCATATTTAAGTGTCCTCTGATAATCCTCTAACGAATCATGATTGTTTGGAAATGTCTCTACTAAACAACATAACTCATATGATTCAAGTGATTGTTCAAGACAAGGATTACCACCAGCTACTCTATGGTCTTTATTATCACCACCATTTTTCATTCGTGAGTAGTGTCTCATATTCTCTAACCAAGCAAAACCTGGTTCACCATTATCTACAATTCTTTCTGCTGCTTCTGTATAATCCATACCGAGTTTTGCAAATACTGAATTGTTTGAAGTCCACCCATACAATTCCCTATGAGGATTAACTTTATAGTTTTTTAAATCTAAATATTCTTCTGACTTTGGATCACCAAAAACTATCTCAGCAGTTCTACGAACATTTCCTGCTACAACACATTTACCTATAAGATTCATTATATCTACGATCGTAGTTACTGAAATAGGTTCTCCACTATTATCTTCTAATACGTTTCTAATATCATTATGAATTTCTTTTAGTGGTTCAGGACCTGAACTCACTCCACCAAAACCTTTGATTGGTTCACCTAAAGCTCTTATTTGATTATAATCAAACTCTATTGGTGATGTTCCAAGAAAATAACTTTCCAATAATAAACGAAGTGATTCTACCCAACCCTCTCTTGTATCAGGTATCATATAGATTTCTTCATTTCTATCACGATTTACACCTTTAATTACAATCTTACCAGCACCTTTTGTGTCGAAACCAACCCCAACACCTAACATACTTGCATCCATTAGAAAACAGAATGGTTTTGAATAATCTTCTTTTAATGTTTTAGTAGATACGAATGCACAATTATTAAGTGCTGCATAAAGACCTTTTTCTTCGGTGATTGGTGTTCCCATAGCCCATAAACCTCGACCAGGAGGTAAGAATTTCATATTGAAAATTCTTTCGTACATTTCTTGTGCTGATTTTTGAGCTTGCCATGCATTCCAACCTAACTGATAATTATCAATATGGTTTTTTTGCATTGAGTATGTACCTTCTACAACTCTTTGAACAGTTTCCCACCATCGTTCATTTTTACCATCTGGTTTAATACGTGAATAGGTTCTCATATAAACTAATTCACCCAAACCGTTGAAACCGAATGGTGGTTTTTTTTTCTTATATTTATTTATAAAATTTTCTGATAACTTAAATTTTTCCACTATTTCTGGCTCCAATGTTTTCTTTTATTAACCCTTCCCAAAATATAACTATAATATATATTAAATTAAAAACAAACTATTTAAAATTTTTATGATTTTTAAATAATTTTTTCTTAGTAGTTTTATTCAAAGCCCTCAACTTCAGTTTTATTCATGTCATTATATTTACTTTTCAACAATTGTCTCTTAAATTCTTCACTATTATCCATTTTACCTTGTTGTGCTTTACCTGGTTGACTATTACCAGCATAGATATCTATCTTACCAAGATTGGTATTCATACTCATTGGATATGTTATACCATCAATACCAAATCTGTTTTTGATGATATGGCATCTTGCAGTATGACTTAACTTGTCTTGTGCTTGTCTACTTATACTTAATACAAAATCTGCCGTCATCACTTTAGAATAAGCCTCAGCAACCTTAGTTGCATCAATAACTTCCTCTTCAAGAGCTGAACGGTTAGCTTGGGATGCAGTCCACACGGGAACTTTAAACTCACCAGCCATTCCTCTTAAATCTTCATAAATACTACCTAATTGGTGTCTAACTTCTCTCATACCACTAATATCTTTCAATATATCTGCATAATCAACAATAACCATATCGGGTATTATATTTTTCAATTCTAATTGTTTTAGATGTGCTGAAATAGTATTTACTGATGCTGCTCGCGTTGGGTATGATTTAATAATCATTCTACCTTTAAGTGAATCTATTATTTTTTTAACTTCTTCTTTTTGAAACTTAATGTTTTGTGTAGATATACCACTAAAAATTGTATCGTATCTTAAACCAACATATGTTTCATTTAACTCTAAGGTATAATGTGCTATTGTAAATCCTCTCTTTATAGCACCTGCAGCTATAGTTTGCAACACCCAAGTTTTTCCTACACCTGCTGGCGCAACTACAACACCTAACTCACCTTCACCCAAACCACCATCCATAACTTCATCTATGATATCCCACGGCGTTTTTATCGTAACTCTTGTAGACTTAGTTAATCTCTCTTCTATACCTACATTATAATCATGTCCAATATCTACAGGAGTTCCTGCTTTCATAGCTGAATCTATGACTGCTTTAATACCATCATAGTTTTGACTTTCAAGAAGACTAGCAGATTCTAATATAGCAGATTTAAGAACTTGATTTTTACAAAATTCTAATGTTTTTTCTTGAACAAACTGTAAATCAGTTGCTTCTCTATGTCTCCAAGCATCTTTTAATGCCTCAACAATAGTTAATTTTAATACATCATTTTCAACTTCATCTACTGCTATCTTTAAAGCTTCTAATGTTGGTGTAGTTTTATATTTTATAAAGTATTTATATATTTCTTTAACTATCCAGCTATTAGCGTCAGACTCAAAATACTCTGGCTCAAGAACTTCCATAACAGTTTGTAAAAACATAGTATCTAACAAACAAGACGTGATAATCTTTGATTGAAAACCTGTTCCAAACTGCGTTAAAGAATTATTCTCCATATAATTCCTTTGTTAGTTTTGATCTACCTAAATTTAATTTCCGTTGTCTGTATTTTTCTTTCATTTTCTTCAGTATATCTTCTTTATTTCTATAGTAGTAATCCATTTGCCATTTTCTCTGAGCTTCTTTCTTTTCCTTAACTGTAAAATATATTTTTTTCCTACCCATGAGTTTTCTCGGCATATTTATCCATAGTGGTAAAATTTTGAGCTAGCCAACTATTTACATTCGGCAGATTCTGAAATAATCTATCTTCCATGAACATGGTTTCGAATTTGTATTTTATTAATCTTCTTATAGGACCTCTAACTACATCAATCAATTTTGTTTTAGTTGAAGCACTTATATTTACATCTTCTAACTGCATCAACTTATAATTACGTTCTAATAACTCTTTATTCTGTAGTATTTTGACAAAAAAGTTTCCGCTATCGTCTTTGTGTTTATGTGCGTATTTATATATCTCTTGTAAACTATAACTATTATTCTCTTCTCCCAAAGTTGGTATGTTTTTTACCAAAGTTTTAGTTGCTATTCCTTTTACACCATTTATATTATCAGATTTATCTCCTTCAAATACTTTAGCCATAATAAAATTATCTGAAGTTACACGGTACTCTTCTAAAACTGCTTCTCTATCGTATATTTTCTTTTTTGTAGGAGACCAAACTTTGATATCATCAGATACTAACTGTAAGAAATCCTTGTCGGTTGACATAATAATTTTCTCACCATCTTTGATTACATTTTTTGCAATATATGCTATAGCATCATCTGCTTCGATACCATCTACGGATATAGTAGTTAATGGTAATAATTCAAGATAATCTGCAACTCTTCTGAGCTGCATATACATATTTTTTCTTTCATCTTCTAAGTTTTCGAAACCATCTACTCTATTAACTCTGTAAGACGTTCTACGTTTATTTTTATAATCAGAATATAATTTGCGACGACGGTTACTCCCACCCTTACCATCAAATACTATGATAGTTCGAGTGGGATTAAACATATTAATAGCAAATCCTATGCTTTTAAGGAAACCAACAATGCCACCAACATGAATACCGTTGTCGTTTAAAGTCGGCATTACGCTGAACACTCTAATAAAAGTGTTCAAGCCGTCGACTATTAAGACTTTCTTATTTGTGTTCTGAAAGTCTACAGAACCACCCTTTTTCTTTATCTCATTCAGGATTGAAAGATATCTGGCATTTGACATTATTCACCAACTACCTCATCTGTTTCAATAACATCATCAATTCCCAAATCTTTCATATCATACTTCAATATAACTTTTTCGCAAATTTGGTCGTAAACAAATGATTTGAAAT
>Ga0315318_10001178_pt1 | contig 11412 bp, 8 predicted proteins | sample M1200m3416metaG_FD_203703 | JGI IMG/M metagenome (GOLD analysis project Ga0315318, IMG submission 203703) | Ammonia-oxidizing marine archaeal communities from Monterey Bay, California, United States - M1 200m 3416 | ecosystem: Environmental > Aquatic > Marine > Coastal | place: USA: California... | reverse complement strand
CGAACAGGGGGCGTTTTTTGGGTTTCCATCGGATGGGCTTTAGGCCGGTGGTTGGGAGTGTTTTGATCAGGCCATTGTCTTTGGCATGGTTGAGGAGGTTGTTGAGGATGGTGATGGAGAGATTGGCGGTTCGGCCTGTCCAGCCTCCTTTGATTTTTAATATTCGGTATTTGATGATCTTTTCTCGACTGATCTGATGGATCGGCAAGTTGCCAAAGAAAGCACTCCATTGTTTGAGATGTTGATTCTCTGAGTCGTAGGTTCGCTTTCTTTTCATATTGGCAATCGAATCCAAATAATGATCACGAAATGAGTTGAATGGTTGAGACTGACGAATCGAAAGATTTGAGGTTTTACCTAGAAACTTAAGCTGCTCAAGTTCACGCCTTGCATCTTGAACTGTCTTCGCTTCAAGAGGCACACGCCGATCAATCTTTTGCCCCGATCCGTTGTCGATGAAGAGTCGGGCGTAAAATTGTTTGCCCCGAATCCAAACACCCCGAATAGGTTTACCTTTTGAATCTTTTACTCTCTGGAATTTCGGCGTCTTTAAGCCGTTGTTTGAAGATTTACCGGCACAATTACCGGCACAACCCCGTTTTGTGGTCTTGTTTTTCATGTCGTTCGTTTTGTTGACGAACTGACTTAACCACTGAGAATAAAGAGAAGATTTAAGATGGTACGCGCGAAAGGCGTCTTGCCGCCGTTTTTGATGCCGGAATCCGGACCTATTGAAGATGGTACGCGCGAAAGGAGTCGAACCTTCACTCCCGAGGGAACCGGATCCTAAATCCGGCGCGTCTACCAATTCCGCCACGCGCGCACCACGGCCGGCAGCGCTTGGCCACCGGTGGCGGCATACTGCTCAGAGCCAAGCCGCTTGGTCAATGTAGAAACGTGCTTGGCCAGGTGCTTGGGCTGGTGATCATAGTTCGCGGCCGGCCGATTCGGCGATGGGGCGCAGTTCATCCATCAGCGCGGCGAAGCCGTCGAGGTCGATCTGTTGTGCCGCGTCGCTCATTGCCTCGGCCGGGTTGGGGTGTACCTCGATGAGGAGTGCATCGGCACCCATGGCGACTGCGCCCCGGCACATGGAGCACACCAATGATGCCTTGCCGCAGCCCTGGCTAGGATCGACGACGATTGGGCAGTGGGACTCGGCCTTGACGATAGCTACCGCGGAGAGGTCAAGCGTGTTGCGGGTGTAATCCTCGAAGGTCCGGATGCCGCGTTCGCAGAACAGCAGATTCGGGTTGCGGTTGGCCAGGACATATTCGCCGGCGAGCAGCCACTCCGTGATTCGCATCGACATACCACGCTTGAGCAGCACCGGTTTGCCAGTCTTGGCGGCGGCGATGATGAGCTGGAAGTTTTGGGCGTTGCGTGTCCCGATCTGTAACATGTCGGCATATTCAGCCACCAGTCCTGCCTGGTCCTGTGAAAGCAGCTCGGTGACAATCGGCAGTCCGGTTTCCTCGCGCGCTTTGGCTAGGAGCTTGAGGCCCTCCTCGCCGAGTCCCTGAAATTCGTACGGTGACGTGCGCGGCTTGAACGCCCCACCGCGCAGCATGCTGGCGCCGGCCGCCTTGACGGCGTGCGCGGTTTTCATCAACTGCTCCTCGCTCTCGACGGAGCAGGGGCCGGCCATGACCTGGATTTTTTTGCCGCCCACGATCGCGCCGCCGGCGTTGACGGTGGAGTTCTGCGGATGCGCCTCGCGGCTGACGAGCTTGTGGCGTTTCTGCACCGGTGTGACCGATTCGACCTGTGGCCAGGCGTTGAGTACGTCGAGGTCGCGGTGCGAGTGCTCGTCGCCGATCGCGCCGATCACCGTGCGGGCGACGCCGTGCATAATGTGGGGTTGGTAGCCGAGTTTCCTGATTTCCTCGACGACTGCGTTTTCCTCCTCGGTGGAGACATTGTTTTTGAGTACGACTATCATTTTTTTGTTAATTGCGCCGGAAGAAGTGGGCCTGGGACGAAAAAAGCCGCAGGCTTGGCTGCCTGCGGCTGGGTAAATTCTGTTTCAGTTCATCAACAAATCCCCAAGACACGCAGACGGCGCGGGCTGGTAAACCAATACCAGCCGCTAAAAAATCCAAAAAACTGCGTCCCTCGAAAACTCACGGCGGTGAAGCGTAACAAACGCCGTCCGGCTGTCAACCGGTTTTCGACTTGGCTAGGCGTACTTTTCTTTTGCCCCCGCAACGGCCCTTCGGCACATTGCCCCTCGACATGACTCCTACAACACGAGGGTTCACGGCTGCTGCGGTCGCGGTCTTGGCACTCACTATGATTGCCCAGGTCAAGGCGCAGAAAGTGCCCAAGCCGGATTTTAAACAATACAAGCGTATCCACCAAAAGGCGCTCGACCTGATCCGCACCGGAAAGGCGCAGACAGCGGTGAAATTCCTCGCGGTCGTTGAGGAGAAACTGCCAAGGGACGTCGAGACGCAGTACATGCTCGCTGTAGCGCAATGCACTCTTGGCAAAGCGGACGCCGCCGAAGCAAGCGTTACCAAGGCGCTCGAGTTTGGCCTGCCGGTCGGGCGTATTATCGGCGGCTCTCACAACGGCCTCGACGCCATCCGCAAGCGACCGCTGATCCAGCGACTACTTAAGCAGCACGGCAAACAACCGGTACACGGGCCGATGGTCGGCAGCCTTAGCGGCACCCGTGCGACCGTCTGGCTGCGTACTGCAGACAACGCGTCTGTTCAGGTGGAGGCGAACACCGTTCCGCCGACGCCTGGCGGAAACGTTTCCGCCGTGGTGCAGGCCAGGCGCGAGCACGACTTCGTGGCCAAGGCTGTCTTGAAAGGGCTCAAGCCGGAGACAAAGTACACTTACACCGTCACCATCGATGGCCAAGAAAACCAAGCGGCAGGGCAGCAGTTCACAACCTTCAACAAGAGCGGCGAGCCCGGGAAGTTCCGCCTGGCCTTCGGTGGCGGTGCCGGGTTTGTGCCGCAGCATGAATACGTCTGGAACACCATCGCCGCCACCAGGCCGGATGCGCTGTTCCAACTTGGCGACAATGTTTACATCGACAACACCAACGTGATGGATATGCACCACTACTGCTACTATCGGCGGCAGTCGCGTCCCGAGTACCGCTCGCTTGTCGCCGGCTTGGGGGTATTTTCCATTTGGGACGATCATGATTTCGGCACCAACGACTGCTCCGGTGGGCCGGAGATTGAGTCGCCGAAATGGAAGCGGCCAACCTACGAAATCTTTCGCGACAACTGGGTCAACCCCGGCTACGGCGGCGGCGACAAGCAACCGGGCATTTGGTGGGACTGGTACATCAACGACGTCCATTTCATCTGCATCGACGGACGCTATTACCGCACCGATCCGAAGAAAACCAAGGGCGAGTTGAGCATACTCGGCCCGGCACAAAAACGTTGGCTATTCAGTACGATCAAGAAATCCAAGGGAACTTTCAAGGTGCTGATATCGCCTGTGCCGTGGGTGTTCAAGGCCAAGGGCGATAGCAAGGATACGTGGAATGGTTTCAAGAAAGAACGCAACGAGATTTTCGCATTCCTCACAAAAAATAAAATCAAGGGCATGGTGCTGATGAGCGCCGACCGCCACCGCTCCGACCTTTGGAAAATCGAGCGGCCAGGCGACTACGCGCTGTATGAATTTAACAGCAGCCGCCTGACAAACCAGCACGTCCACAAGACGATGGAAGCGGCGATCTTCTCGTACAACGCCAAACAATCCTTCGGCACGGTGGACTTCGACACGATCGGTGCCGACCCGACCGCCACCTACCGAATCCACACCATCGACGGCGAACAGGTGTTTGAGCACACCGTCAATCGTAGCGAGTTGAACTAGGGCTTGGCCAGGCCGAGGATTTGGAGTGTGGCCTGGTAGACGTTAGTGAACTCGTTGGGGGCGGAGAAGATGGTGGGGGTGCCGTATTGTTCGGTCATCACTCGAGTGCGGCCAAGCGGACCTTTGTTGCCAAATTCCAGTCGGAACTGCCTCGGGCCGTCAGCTGTGTCCACCTCGGCGGCGAGCTGGTTTGCGCCCGACTTGATACCGGTGATTTCCATCGCCGGCTCGCCCTCGGCCACCCAACCGACGGCTGACAGTATGCCCATTCGATACAACGTTTCCTCCAGCATCGCGGACTGGATTTGGTCGAGCGCCTTGTTGTCTGCCGAGCGCCAAGTGGAGTTCGGCAGCCGCACGAATTGCGTCGACTTGTTGTCCAATTGAATGGTGACACCGGCGACTTGGTTGGTGGCGAACGACCACAGCCGGCGCTCCCGCAGCTTGAACGCCTCCTTGGGTAGCAGGATTGCCTGCTCGCGGGGGAGGCCGATGATCGTCGGCTCGCCGTTGGCGCGGGCGGCGGCGCGCCTCGTGTCCACCGTGCCAAACGCGATCGACTCTTTCCAACGGTCACCGCCGACTGAAGTGCCGTTGATCTTGAGATTCAGCCATGGGTTGGCGAGACCATATTTTTCGAAATCAGCGGCGACGGCATTGTCTTTTATGAAGTCGACAATCTGCGCATTGCGAAGGTTGGTAAGCATGACGCTGACGAGCATCGCGTCGGCGGGAAACTGCTTTGGCTCGGTCACCTGCCAGGCACCGTCCGGTTTTTTGGCGACGGTGAATTTGTTGATCGTGTCCACGGTGACGGAGGTGACCTCGTGGAGTGGCCGCCGAAAAACCGCGTGCTCGCGGAACTGATCGTGCGGCAGCCGGAGCAGCGACAGCAGCCCGTCATCCTGAATCACCACCGTGCCGCGCTCCGAATGTTTCACCACCACGGTCGGCTCTTCGTCATCCGGTTTGCGGAACTCCAACTCAATGAGCGTGTCGTCGCCCTTGGCGAAGCGCACGGTTGCGTCCGGCTGGTCTTCGCCGGCAGGCGCGGCGACCTGCACGATGCGGGCGAGTTGCATCCGCTGGATCAGTTGGCGGATGACCATTTGATCGGCGGCGCAGTTGACCGGCTGCTCCATTCGCCAAGCGCCGTCGCCGCCCTTGGCCAACTCGACGGTGCGGCTTTGGCCCCAGAACCGTAGTCGATCAAACTCGAGATCGTCCGGCACGAGCCGCAGGTCACGCCAGTCATCAGCGTTGCGTGGCACCCAGTTGGCCAAGTCGCCGCCGGCCAAAATCACATCCCGCGTGCCGGGCGAGCGCACGTAAGTTTGCCGTCCGAACATTGCCGCCGAGCCGACCTCAAGCGACTGCTCCGTGCCGCCGCTGCTCCAGCTCACGAGCGCCTTGGCTTCGTCAAGGCCGAAGGTTTTTTCGTCACCAGTCTCGGTCCAATCGGCCTCGGCGATTCGCTGACTGACTGTCAACTCGGCGAGCCGCTTGGCCAAGCGTGCGATGCGCTCGGGGTGCGCCGGGTAATCGGGATCGGCGACTCGCCATTGCCCGTTTATTTTTATTGCGGTAACCGTCGTTTCGCCGCGCGTGACGGCGAACGAGTCGATGGCCCCGGCGGTTAACTCCGGGAAAAGACGCTCCGCTTGGCCAAGCGTGTTGTTGGCACCCGACGAAAACAGCCCGTCAGCGACGCAGGCGATTGCCAACGCCATGGCCAAGCCGCTGAGCCAAAAAAGTTCCCTCGGGTTCATGATCGTTTCATCTGTCGCCGCCACCAAAGCAGCCCAAGGCCAAGAGTGCCGCTGGGCAGCACCAAAAGCAGAAGCCAAGTGATCGACGTCATCTCAGCACGGCTAAGGTCAATGCGATATTCGGTGACCGTGCGCGGCGCGATGGCGAGCAAGTGTTCGCGTTCGAGCAGCCAGTTGACAGCGAGGCTGGCGAAGTCGCGGTTGGCCCCGGCCTCGATCGCGCTGTTGCCAAGGAACAACGAGTCGCCGGCAACAACGAGTCGCGCCGGGGGCTGGCCGTCGTTCGCGTGCAGCTTGGCGGCGATCAACGGAATCTTTCCCTCCATCTCGACGGTGCCCTTGTTGTCTCGGATTTGGCCAACCGCTTGGCCGGCGTCGGACGAGTGCGCGAGGATCGACACCGTCGGCGACTCATCGTTTTCTGCCTCGGGGATAGCGACGGAGCGGGGGAGGAGCAATTGCAGTCGGCTACCCAAAATCGGCTTTGTGATTGGGTGGCTTCCGAGGTCATCGACCAGCAGCAAACCGCCTTGGCCGGACTGCTCATTTTTCGAGTCGGAAACCTGATTGAATCCGATTTCAAAATCGTAATCGGTGAGAAAATTCTCCAGGCCGGTCGGGCGTTGAAGCGAGTAAAAATTGAACAGCGTAAAGAGACTCCCGCCGGTGCCGACGAACTCGCGCAGCTTGGCCAACTCGTCGCGGCTGTACGGCGTGCGCGGCCCGGCGATGATCAGCAGTCGGCAGTCCGCCGGGATGCTGTTGGTGCCGGCAAGTGGGATTTCCTGAAGGAGCAAGCCCTTCTGTTGCAGTATATTGGCAAATTTCGAGTAACCCCATTGGCCGCCGGTGTCGCTGGCCTTATGTTCGCCGTGGCCTGTGACGAAGCCGACCTTGGTTTGGCGACCCTCGGTCACCGCAACGATGGCGGACGTGAACAATTTCTCGCCGGCGAAGTGCGTGCGGCGCGCCTCGCGCGTGTCGATGAACTCGGAGAAATCGAGGATCGAAAGTTCGCTTTGGCTGATCGCTTTGGCGGTGTTGTTCGCGGCGAAGATCACGCGGTTCTCCGGTGAGTTGAGCGGCATCTGCAATTCCTGCTGCACTTCCTCGGCGCGGGCGGGCTCGCGGGCGAGATCGATCAACTCAAGTTTCAGTCTCGGCGACTTGCGCTCGTACTCGGTGAGCAGATTCTTGACCGGCTCGAACAAGTCGGCCTGCCGGTCGAACAGCACCACGGCACGCACGTCGTTGGTCAGCGCTCTGAGCACATTTTTCGTGAGGGGTGACAGGCTGTGGTCGGCCGATTGAGAGAGGACGATTCGCGCGGGATTTTGCAGCGTGATCAAATTGGCCAAAACGACGCACACCGTGGCCACCACCGCCGAGAGGATGACGCGTCTCGAGATCGCACCGCGCACGGTCGGCGAAAAACTGGCGAGTTGTTGTGGGTCGCTCATCAGTTATTTCCAGCGGCGGCTCTCGACCACCTTGTGCGTGAGGTAAAGGAACAATGCCGTGAGACTGATGAAAAAGATCACCGCGCCGAGGTCGATCACGCCGCGAGAAAACGACTCCATGTGGTTGGCGAGCGACACGTGCCGGGTGAGTTGCGAAATCCAGTCCGACCGGTCGCCGGTGAAGTACGAGAAAAAGCCGGTGAAAAACAGCGCCGCGCCCATTGCGAAACCACTAACCGCCGCGACGGCCTGGTTGCGTGTGAGCGCCGATGCGAAGCAGCCCATAGACATGTACAGACAACCGACGAGCAGAATGCCGAGCGCCGAGGTGACCATCGGGCCAAGACCGAGCACCGCCGATTCGCCGACGTAAAACCGGACAACCACCGAGCAAATCAGCAGCGGAACCCAGAGGATCGCGTAAAAAATCAGCGCCCCGGTGAACTTGGAGAGCACCACTTGCCAGTCGCCGATCGGCGCGGTCATCAGGCTTTCGTATGTGCCGCTAGCGCGCTCCATCGCGAAGCTGCGCATGGTGATGATCGGCGCGATGAGCAGCAGGATCAGCCAGAAAAAATAGGTACTGTAAAACACCTGCGTCACCGGTATCGGCGTTGCCTGTCCGTTCAGGCCGGAGAGCACGACCACGAAGCCGAGCCCGATCAAAAACAGCACGGCGGCGATGATGATGAAGCCGGTTGGCCCCTGAAAAAACGCCGACAACTCGCGGCGAACCAGTGCGCGAAAGACGCTCATTTACCGCCCCCCTTCCCGCGTGTCAGGCTGACGAACAAGTCTTCGAGCGACGGGGCTTGCCGCGACAATTCGCGCAGTGGCCAACCGCGTTCGTTGGCACTGGAAAAAATCTTTTCGCGCGCGTCGGCGCTCTTGGCGTCGGCAAACTGGCAGCGGACGTAGCCGTCTTGCTGCGCCGCACACTCCGCTTGGCCAAGCGCCAGTTTGGCGGCCCACTTTTTTGCATCGGTCAACGACGCGCGCACCTCGGCGACGACCGCGGCGTTGGCCTTGGCCATCAACTCTTCCAGCGCGCCGCTGGCGAGCAGTCGGCCCTCGTGCAGGATGACGACGCGGTCGCAGGTCATCTCGATCTCGGAGAGGATGTGCGACGAGATAAGTACCGTGTGGCCGCCGGCGAGTTCTCGGATCAGCCTGCGTACAGAGCGAACCTGGTTTGGGTCGAGGCCGGCGGTCGGCTCGTCGAGCACCATCAACTCCGGCTTGGCCAGGAGTGCGTCGGCCAAGCCCACGCGTTGCCGGTAGCCGCGCGAGAGTTGGCCGATGAACCGGCCGGCGACATCGGCGACGCCGCACTGCTCCATCACCTCGGCGATGCGATTGGCGGAGCCGCCGTTGGCCAGGCGCTTGAGTTGGGCGCGGAATTTCAAGTAGTCGCCGACCCGCAAGTCGGTCGGCAGCGGGTTGTTCTCCGGCATGTAGCCGACCCGCTCGCGGACACGCATCGGGTTTTCAAAAACACAGTCGCCCCCGACGCGCACCGTGCCGGAGGTTGCCGCCATGAAGGTGGTTAGGATGCGCATGGTGGTGCTTTTGCCGGCGCCGTTTGGGCCAAGGAAGCCAACAACCTCACCCCGGCCAACGGAGAACGACACAGCGTCGAGCGCCACGTGTTGCCCGTAGCGCTTGGTCAGGTTTTGCACCTCAATCATTGGCGTGTCCGTCTGCAAGCCGCCGCGAGCCTAACGGCCACGTGCCGCCGAAGGCAATCCGCGCGTGCAGCGGGGGAAACGGCTTGCTGCCCATAAAGCCAAGCCACTAGAGTCCGCGCATGGAGGCGCTTGCTTGGCTGGTCGTGGTCCTCGCGGGATATTTGCCCGGCTCGATGCCGGCCGGGTTTCTCGCCGGCCGGCTCAGGGGCGTGGACATACGCAAGGTCGGCAGCGGCAACATCGGTGCGACCAACGCGTTCCGCATGCTGGGCAAAGGCATCGGAACAGCGGTGTTGCTCATCGACCTGCTGAAGGGACTGCTGCCGTGCCTGTTTTTCGCCGAGCTCGTTGCCGGGTTTTTTCCCGAGGGGCAGGCACCAAAAACAGAGACACTGCAACTGCTGATCGGCGTGTCGTCGATTCTCGGGCACAACTACCCCTGTTGGCTTGGTTTCAGGGGCGGCAAAGGCATCGCCACGACTGCCGGTGTGGTGCTCGGGCTTGCGCCGGTGCCGTTTGGAGTATGTCTCGGGATGTGGATTGTTTTTCTTGGGGTGAGCAGGTACGTGTCGGTGGCGTCGATCGTGGCAGCGGTTGCGCTGCCGGTCAGCGTTGCCGCCTTGCCGGATGAGGGAGTCGATCGTTTCGGGCTGGTATTCTGGATTTTTCTGCTGCTCGGCGCGATGGCCATTTGGAAGCACCGGATAAACATTCACCGGCTCATGAACGGCACCGAGCATCGCATGTGGAGCAGACGGGAGGAGGCAACGAATTGAAAACGGCAGTGATCGGAGCGGGAGCCTGGGGCACAGCGTTGGCCAAGGTGGTGCACTCGGGCGGCGGTGACGTTTGCCTCTGGGGACGCGACGTCGAGGCGCTGGCCACACTTGGCCAAGCGGGGCGCAACGAGCGTTATCTGCCGGGCATCGATCTGCCGGCCGATCTGCCGACGCAGGTCAACTTGTCCAAGGCGGTGGACGGTGCCGGCTGCGTTGTACTGGCGATCCCGTCGCGGGCATTTCGCGAGGTCACCGCTCGCTTGTCCAAGTTCGATGGCGTGGCGGTGAGCGTGACAAAGGGCATCGAGTTCGAAACCGGCCTCACGATGGGCGGCATCCTCGGCGAGACCATGCCCTTGGCCAGGGTGGCGGCGCTGTCCGGCCCGACTCTGGCGCTGGAAGTCTGCCGCGACATGCCCAGCGCGGCGGTGGCGGCGAGTGAGGCAGCCGGCGTGGCCGAGACAGTGCAGCAGATATTTCATCGGCCCACGTTTCGAGTGTACACGAGCGAAGACCTGATCGGGGTCGAGTTGGGCGGCTCTTTAAAAAACATTATCGCCATCGCGGCCGGGGCATCGGCCGGGCTGGGCTTCGGCGACAACTCGAAGGCGGCGCTGGTCACGCGCGCGATTGCTGAGATTCGCCGTCTGGGCGTGGCCTGCGGAGCACGTGCGGAGACATTCGCCGGCTTGAGCGGCTTGGGCGATCTGACCGTGACCTGTTTCTCTAGCCTCAGCCGCAATTATCAGTTCGGCCAACGAATCGGACGCGGCGAAAAACCAGAGGCTATCCTCGCCGACTCGGTTTCAGTGGTGGAAGGTTATCCGACCGCACGATCGGCGTGGAACCTCGCGCGCTCCCGCAACGTGACCACACCGATCATCGACGAGGTTTACGCCATGCTGCACGAGGGCAAAGACCTACGCCAAGCACTCCTGGACCTGACCGCCCGATCCTCCAAGGCGGAGGATTGATTTTCAGCCATTAACCATCAGTTTTCGGGCTGAGTGGGTTTATGCGGCAAAAGTTAAATCGCCGGGTATGCCCGCCTAGGCCACGACCTCCATCACCGGTTCACCGCTTGAGATCATCAGCGGGCGATCCTGTGTGTCGTAAATATGCGCTTTCGGGTCGATGCCGAGCAGGTAGTAGATGGTCGCCGCCAAGTCCTCGGGCGTCACGCCGTCCTCCGCCGGTTCCGCGGCGTGCTTGTCGGATTTGCCATGGATAAATCCCCTCTTCACTCCACCGCCAGCGAGCAGGACGCTGTAGCAATTCGGCCAATGGTCGCGGCTGGCGTTCTTGTTGATTTTCGGCGTGCGGCCGAACTCTCCCATCCAGACCACCAGCGTCTCATCCAGCATCCCGCGCTGTTCCAGATCCTCCAGCAACGTCGGCAGTGTCTGGTCGGTGACCGGCAGATGGTAGGCTTCAACGATCGGATACATGCGCGTATCGTCAAAACCGTGGGTGTCCCAGCCGCCGCTGGTCTTGCTGCGCCCGCCGATGCTGTTTGCGAAGTAGCACGTGGAGAACTTCACGCCCGCCTCAGCAAGCCGCCGCGCCAGCAGGCAGCCCTGTCCGTAGGTTGTCCGGCCGTATCTCTCCCGTAGCCACACGGGCTCCTTTGAGAGGTCAAATGCCTCGTGCACTCGCGGCGAGTTCAACATCGCCATGGCGTTCTTGTAATAGTCGTCCAGCCCCCGGGCCTGTTCGGAGAATTCGAGCAGGCGCGATTGGGCGTCGATGATCTGCTGCAAGCCGCGCCGTGCCTGCACCCGGTCGAGCGTGAGATTGCCGGGCAGGCTCAGCTCCGGCAGGCGAAAGTCCGCCTCATTCGGGTCGCGCGGAATGAATAACGGGT
>Ga0315318_10001176_pt1 | contig 11423 bp, 16 predicted proteins | sample M1200m3416metaG_FD_203703 | JGI IMG/M metagenome (GOLD analysis project Ga0315318, IMG submission 203703) | Ammonia-oxidizing marine archaeal communities from Monterey Bay, California, United States - M1 200m 3416 | ecosystem: Environmental > Aquatic > Marine > Coastal | place: USA: California... | reverse complement strand
TCCATCATGTCGCTAGTTTTTGATCCAGTTTTGTATTTTTTATACTTTGCCCAGCCTTCTTTTGAAAAAGGATCTACATCGTCTTTACCTTCAAAAGAAGGTCCACGAGTTAATGCTATCATATCTTCGTCAGCTATATACATATCCGTATCTGGATCATAATATTTGCCTTCTTTTGGATCGTAATAAACTGTTTTACCACTTCGTGTTGCAATAGGACCCTCTAGCCCATCACGTTCTTGATACTTTTCTGTATCAATTCGTGGTAACGTGTGTTGTTTTGTTTTTTCTTTTGCTATATCTATTATTTTAATTGAAGCTAGGTTATCATCTCCATTATAAACTGCTTCTGAGAAGGAACTTAAATCAATAATTTCTGAAAATGCGTCATTGTCATCTGCTTTAATTGAGTTAATAAGTTTTAATGTTTCTGAAAATGATAATTTTTTTAATTGTTCAGAAATTTGATCTCTTGTTACTTCCATTCCAAACTTAACGTTTGCAAAGTCTATAACACTTTCAATTGTACTGTTATTTGTTACTTCCATAATTACTCTACCCTCTAGCTTTATTTAGCCTTGCAACAATACGACTTGCTGGACTTAATCGTTTTGTTCTTTGTGCTTTCTTCATCATACGAGCACCTTTTTGTGCTCTTGTTCTTCTCAATACAAATCTCTTTTTTAAGTTTATAGGAGCCGCACATTGCGATGGATTCTGTACTGGTCTGCCTTTACGTGGGCCTACTGTACAACGAAACGCTCTTATAACTTTCTTGCCTCTTTTTCTAAAAATTACTTTTGCCTCTGAAACAACTGTGTTGTATGATTCGTTTAAGAACATAATGTTATCCACCAACCAACGTCGTAGCTATATTCTGATTTATTAGTAATAATACTACAGTTGAAAGCAACCCTGCAATCACTGTAGCCGCGGCGCCAATAACTAGTTTATTACTAGACAATGCACCTGCATGTTGTTTTTCTGCTAATTTTTTTACTTCATCTGTCAAAGTATCAACCTTAGTCTCTAATCTGTTTAATTTTTCTTCTAACACGCGATATCTCTCCGCACATAAATCTACATGTGCCTCTAGATTTTCACGCTCAAGTCTTGACTGGTTTATTGCCATATTTTGTTCTCACAATCTTTGACAGCGTCTTAAAAGAGCTGATTTATAATAAGTACATCATTGCACTTATAGTATTTATCGTATTTATATGTTTTCGCTGAATTTAAAGTATGTGTTTTTATTCACTGTCTTTGTATCTATGATTTCAGGATTGATAAGTGCTGTTTCATCTAAAGTTATATGAATTGGCATCGTATTAAAATCATCTTCTAACATATAAACACTATTATTCTCTTTTTTCCAAGCATCTGCTGTTTCACTAGCAAATTTAAGAACCCATATATCGTGCAAACCGGTAAAATTACTACCAAATTGATAGTTAGATAAATCTTTTGCACTTAATATATCAACACTGCTTAACACAGGTTGAGATCTTAAACTTATACTTTGAATAAAAGTATTTAAATTTTGGGCTTGAAAAAATCCTTTAGCGTCTACTTTAGGACTAACTACACCCGAATCTGTAATATCTATAAGTGTATATACTGTATAAAAATCCGTAGATCCTGTTAAAACTTCTACTGGTCTGCTTGTTCCCATTTATTCTTCCATGCATATTAAAGACCTACTTGAAGCCTCTTTTTTGGTCCATGCCAGTTAATTTACCAGCTGTATAACCTGCCGCAAATGCCGCCGCTCCACGTGCAATACGTTTTCCAATGCTTTTCTTTTCTTGTGCTCCTACTTGTAAATTATTTTCTTCTGAATAGTTTTTAAACAATGGAGTTAAATCACTACGTCTAGCATTTATTCTATAATGCTTATTCAATTGTGTAGCCGCTAACTGTTGTTGCATAGTGCTTAAATTATTCCAATCACCAACTAATCGTCTTGCCGCTTTTAATTTTGGATCCTGTATTGCTAAATTCTTTTCTAGTTTATAAAAAAATGATCTTGCTTGGCCTGGATTTACTTTTCCAGTTTCCAACATTTTTAAAAATTGTCTCATCTTAGGCTGATTTATTTTTACTTTAGCAAGTAATAACTTATCTGCTTCAGAATCTACTAACCCTTTAGGTTTTAAAAGTGCATGAAGTGTTTGATATACATCTGTTCCACTTGGACTAGGTCTACCAAATCCACCATACATACCTGTTCTACGTGCATACTGTTTTGCTACAGGAGCATACTTATAATCATTTGACATAGCATAAAGACTCATCAGACCTACAAATAAATGATCTGTAAGAGATCTTGCACCAGCACCTGCTAATTGATGCTTTGTTTTAAACATACGAGCTTCACCGAGAGTTTGAATAAACTCTAATCCCTTTTTTACACTTTCTTCTGAATATTGTTCTACTATATCATTCATATTTTCTTCTCACTTATAATTTTTTTACATGTATTTGTAGCAAAATTTTTAAACAATCCTGGCCAAAATGCATGAATAAAAACTACACTTGCCGCTAGTTCCATACGATACGCAATACTTATCGCATGTTTAAAATGTTGCCAACGAGTCATTCCAGCTTCTTCTAGATGCTGTTTACTCGCCTTAGTATACATTATCTTTCCTTAGCCATATTAGCCGCTGTAAAGCCTGCTCTATTAACTAACTTAACATCTTTGTCTACTACATACCCTTCGCCGCCTCTTTGGCCTGCTGTGTATGCTTCTATATCTGCTTTTTGTGAATCTAATGCTCTAATAACTTGATTCTTTACTTTTTTAATTCCTTTAATAAAATTAAACGTTGCATTAAATCCATCTATGTTCTTATTTACGTATTCGCCTAAACGTTGTTTTTTAGGAGCAGATAGTTTACTACCATCTACCCATTTCATAAAATCTGAACCTAGATTACCTAAACCACCTGTCTTAACTGATGAATTAATGTATGCATACAATATTTTACCAAAGTCTGCCATTTTTAATTCAGCAGGTACATTAAACAATTTATCAATTGCTCCTGCATTTTTACTTAGATAATCTTCTAATTCGTCTACGGCTGGAATATCTACACCTGGAGATTTTGTTACCATTACTGGAGGCATAATATAAGTTTGCCCACCTTGAAAATGGCTCATATCTACATTACTCTTTTCACCATCTAGCCCAATAGATTGATGTACTACTACACCTACGTCACTACTAGCTATCTTTTTACCAATATCACTGTCAGCCTTTACTGCATATGTTGTGGTGTTTGGTGTAAATGTTATTTTATTATCTTTTACCTGAGGTTTTGCTAACCAAAGTAAATCACCATGTACATATCCTCTAAAGTCTCCAGGTACAGTACCTTCTACTTTAGACCATATGTTTTTCATATTATTTGCAAATTCTTTACGATCTGGACTTGGTTTTTCAGTACCTCTACTTAATAGCATATTTGCTAACCCATCAGCACTTGTAACTTTACCGTCATATCCTTTTGCAGTAAATCCACTTTTATCTGTAAGTACAAATTCACCCTTTTCATTACGTCCAAAAATAACGGCTGGTGAGCCGTCCCATTTAATAGTAACTGAATTAGGTTGTTGTTCTATTTGATGTAATGTAGCAATGGCTTTTTTAGCACCTGCACTGCCTGCCTGGCCGTCTTGTCCCAGAATAAGATCTTCTAGATGCTGAATTCTAGCATTTTCATTTAGGGTTTTTGCTGTTGGAGTATATAAACTTTTACCTTTTAATCTCCAATTTCTTAAGATTCTTGGTTTACGTTTCTTAGTTCCTGCTAAAATATCTTCTATCTTCATCTAGGTCTCCGAATCTTTTTAACACCTCTGTTAAAACGTTCTGGGTCCCTATTTTTAATACTTAACATGATACGTTTAGTAAGATCTTGAGCTGTATCGTCGTCATAATTAGATTCTATCATTTCTAATATGTTAATAATACTACTAATAGCATTGTTACCTTTACTTTCTAGTATAGCAGTCTTATCTTTTTTCGGTGCTAAAGAGTTAATTTCCTCTAATAAGCTACGAGTACGTTTTTTCATGTCTATATTCTCCGGTAATAGTTACCTATATAGTATTTATCAACTATTACTTCTTTTTAGCATACTGCGTAATTTGTCATGTCCCTCTATTGTATTATCTACAATACTATTTTCTGCAATATTTTTTTCTTGATGTGTTATTTTGTTCTTTGCTTTAATCTTTTCAAACATAGCACTAGGTCCATCCATTGTAGTTCCTTTATCTTCGTCGTCTAAATCACTTATACGCAATCCTGCTATATCAAATTTAAGATCTACTTTATGTCCTACACCACTACTGCTACGTGTTTTCATAAATTGTACTTGATAACGCCCACGTTCACGCATTGCTTGACTTGTAAAGATACCAATTACATTATCTGCTGTCTGCACCTTACTTAATCCACCTGCAATGTGCGAATGATCGTATTCTACTTCTTCTACTGCACCTCTATTTAATTGAGATGCTGTAGCAAACAATATATCATGTTCCAATGCAAAATTACGCATTTCTTCTGATACAAACTTATCTTTAATATATAAATCACTTGGATTTACTCTACTTTGAGCTGGCATCATAAGATCTAAATAGTCAACACATACTGCATCTATTTTAACTTCATTTTTAACTTCGTATTCACGCAAATAACTAGTAACACTATTAATTGTAATACCATTAGGAAGTTGTACAATTTGTAATTTACCAGCCTTTTTGCCTTTCATTCGTACTTTTAAGTCTACGTCATCTTTATTTTTAAATACTTCACGTGTATTATATCCAGTAATCATACTATCTAACCGCATACTAGATAATTCTTCACTAAGTTCCAAAGTAATGTAAACAACATTTAATCCTGCAACCGACCAGTTAAGTGCTAAATTCTGTAAGAACAAACTCTTACCACCACCAGATGGTGCGGCAAATATGTTTAGTTCTCCTCTATTAAATCCACCATATAATTTATTATCGATATCTCTCCAACCTGTACTTTGTGCTCCTCGTTGATTACGAACACGTTCAATACGCTCTGCTGGTGATTCCCAATAGTCAGTACCCATATGTTTAGCAAGTCCAATTTGAACTGCTTCTTTAATTTTTCGTTCAACTGGCCCGTAGTCACCCTTTTCAAGCAAATCAGCACTTGCTAAAATTGCCGCTTCTAATGCTTTGTGTTTACAAAATGTTTCAAACTCATCTATAAACCATGTTTGATGCCTATCATCAACATCTTTAAGTTTTTGTAACTCTAAACCAGTTGTTGCTTTAATTTGTTCTAATGTAGGTAATGCACTATAACCAGACGCATGTTCTTGTATAAATTCTACACCTTTTCGTAATTCTCTATCAAAATACGATGAATCTATAATTCCATTAACTCGAGAAAATAAATCTTTATCTTGAGCTAAAAATTCAACAAACAATCGTTGTAAGTCTAGGTTATATTCTTTTACTTGTTCTTTTTGTTTATTCATTTGCAATACTTTCTCATTAATAATTCGATCTTTGTTGGATTTCGTTCAGCACTATTTATAATACTCTTTATTGTATACAATCTTCCGTATTTTGTCAAGGCATCTGATGCATCTTTTGCATCTTTCCATTCTGGAAAAGAAACATTCCATCCATGCTTTATTGCCGCCTTGCACATTAACTTACCTGCTTCATCTGCGTCAGGTAATACAATAATACGTTTATTTAAACTATGCAATATGTCTGCTTGATCATCATTTATATTGTTACTGCCTATTGCACACCCATCTGTTACTATTGCATCAAGTTGTCCTTCAGACACAATAACAACTTCTTTGTTATGTGTTTGTCTATCTAAGCCATACACAAAATCACTTTTAGGTTGCTGATTATAGTATTTAGGCATTTTTTGAGGAATGTTATCTCCTGCCCATCGTGCTGTATAACCAACTACTTTACTTTTATATGTAAACGGTAATATAAATCTTTTATTAACTCTACCTTGTTGTTTACTTGGACTCCACATAAACCTATCATCAGTAATATCAAACCCACGATCAGTTAAATATGTTGCTGCCGCTGTCCAATCTGCATCTGGGTTAGTAAATTCCATAAACGGTTTAGCATCTTTTGGTAATTCTTTTTCATCCCAATCAATAACTAAATTTTTACGTCTTTTAGTTTTTATTAATAACGTTGCTACATCTTGTTCACGTAATAATTCAAGTTGTATACGTTGTATATCAGCTTCATCTGCACCCAATGCTGTTAGTAATTGCTTTAATCTTATTGATATTCTACTTTGTGGACTCCAACCTGTTTTAAAATTACAATTAAAACAATTATACTGAAATTTTTCTTCATCAAAATGAAAACCACCTCTACCTTTTGTGTCTGGTCTACTTTGACCATTTCTTACACACATTGGACAGTTACCACTAATCCAACCACTAGGATTAGATCGCCAGTTAATAGGAACCAGGGCTCTGACGTAATTATTCATTAAAGTCATGTGTATATATTACACTCTAACTATGATTTTGTCAAGTGTTCCTGCGGCTTGTGTATGTTTTGTTCTGATGTGCTGAACGTTTGTTCTAAATGTCCAAGGATCAATGCCTGTGTGAGCTGTATATGGATAAAATGGTTGTGTATATGAACCTAATGTAATATTAAACCAGTCAGATTCTACTGGATTATCACTTAAAGCACCTTCTACCCAGAAGTTACCAGTGTACCCTGTTCCATATACTGCTAATGTAACAAGCCCATTTGGTTTATTAAAATATCCTGTTGCTTTTAAGGCACTGCTATAATAATATGTAACTGAATTAACTACTTGTGTAGTAAACGTATCATTTATTTGTGTAGTAAGTGGTAATGCATCGCCTTCTTCAGAACATTCAACTGTAAAGTTAGGACGCATATTTAAGTCACAAAATAATGGTAATACTAATCCTGTGTCACTTGTATAACTGAATACAAGATCATATAACCCTTGTGAAAATAATGCACTTTCGCCTACTGTTAATACAACTCTAATACTACCACTATCATAGTCAGTTATGATTGCTTTTTTACTTACCACTGTTGATCTATCTAATCTACTAATGAAAGATGCATTAATTGTAACACCTTGTAACATTATTGGTTTTCTATCTTGATTTTTTACAAAAAAGAAAAACTGAGAATCAAAGCCACGAAATAATTTTAAAAATCTGTAATTAAGTGGACTATTCACTGTTGTGCCTCTAGCACTGGCGTATTTTCCTAGTCCAGGTGCTGACCCGTGGTCTTCTAATGTGTATAAATCACCTACTTGGTTAATATTATATGTTGATCCGTAATTTGACATGCGTTAGACTCCTGTAAAGTATTTATCAAAATTTCCCAAAAATTATTTGGCTAAATAGAAGTAATGCAGACGAAACATCAGAAACTACTAGACGAATATCCATTTTTAACCGTTATTGAATATGCAGGCAAAGAGTATCTTGGCATAGTCCAGAATATAGATAGTCACGTAGCCAGTGTATATATCTACGAGCGTCTTAGAGATAAAGAAGAACGAATTAGATTTTTAGAATTAGGTGAAGAATGGTGGTGGGAAACAAACAGAAAATTACCTATTAATATTGCATTAATTAATAGATGGGACTTTGCTTATTGTATAATGAGTTTTAATGTAAAACAAATGGAAATAGTAGCAGGACCAGAAGTTAGGTTAAGTAACAGTATCACTAAACGTATCAAACGTAGAAGTATTAACCTTGTAAAGAAAAACCCTTAGCCAACATATTTAACTGCAACACTATAGCCATTGCATAAGCATGGGCGTGTGCTTTTTTAAAGAAATATTCGTCCTTAACAGGCTTTACCCAAACATCATTATTAATTGTATCCCAATCCTTACCTATTAAATGTCTTTTAGCAGGTCTAATGATTGCTAAAACCGCGGCTAATTGTGCTACACTTTTTGGTTTCATTTTACTAACGATATTAAAATGTTTATGTATATGAAAACATTGTTCAACTACTTCTTTATGCTCTAACAATTCCCACATAGGTTCTTTATTTAATAATTCAACTAACTGTTTTTTAGATTTAATATGTTTATATAAACTAACATTAAGAACATCTATCTTAAAGTAACCCATGCTTTCTGCTTCTTTATGATCTATTGTACTAAGTCCTGTGAATGGATTACTTGGAATGTCATGAAAGTAAACACCAGTATTATGTTTTACTTGTTTGTTTTCTCTAGCAATCATTGCTGGTGTGCCTTTAATTATTTTTAATAACTTATCTCTATTTGCTATATCAATATCAATATCTGTGTTTACTATCATCTTGGATCCTCATCATTCATTTTGTGAAGCAAATATAATGGTATAATGTAACAACATAATACAAGAAGTATAGATTCTATCATATTCCTGCCTGCTCCAATATTCTTTCTACCCACTTACTATCCTGTGGGTTCACACTCATTGTGCGTTGCCAATAACCTGTTTCCAAGTAATCAGTTATCATTTTTAACTGTTCATCATTTAAACTATCAATTAACCTTTGTGCTTCTTTGCTATTAAATAAAACCCATGGTGATATTTTTCCACTACATATATGAAACACTGCTAAATTGGCTGATACATCATTAAAATACTGACTGTAGTGCGTATTATTTTCATCTGCCCATTCTTGTAAAAATATAATTGTACGTTCTACACCTCTATCAACGGATTCTGTCTTTAAACGATCTTTCATCCAACTTGCAAACATACTATCCTTGCTCCAATTATCAAGTTTTATTTGATTCCTTATAAGCCATGTTGCATAACCCGGTACATCGTCAATACCAATATCACGACAATAATAGCCAAATTTACAAAAACTAATGTAATATTGACTCTTCGCAAATTCTTCATACGTTTTGTCATTTTTTGTATTTGTTCCTATCTTATAAAATAACTGATATGCTCTAAAACCAAGTTGTACATGTCTTTGATCTTTTTGCATAATCCTGCGTTTCTGCTCACACATATGAACTGATAATGTGCTTTCTTTTTTAAAAATTTTTGAGCAATAATCACACTTATACATCTTATTTCTTCAACAATTCTTTAATTTGTTTTTTATTCATTCCATGTTCCTCAAATAATTCAACAAAGTCATCTTTTGTTTTAGTACTAATGAATATTTCAACTTCATCATCATTTAAATGACTGTAATTCTCTATAACCCACTTCTGTACTTTACTTTGTTTCATTGCTTTGCCTGGTGCTATCCAAGGATGAAACGTAGTTTTACCTAAGCCAACTAACTGCATTAATTGATATTGCAATTGTGGATGTTGACGTAATTTGTTAAAATGTACATTAACTACTTCATTTGTCCATTCTAAGTAATGCTCTGCAAACATTTTACTACCTGCACTACTAGTATAACGCATAAGCAACCAAATTCCAAGTTTTTTCTTTTCTTCATCAGTAAGACTATCATACCAACCTCTATCTTTGGTATCAATTGATCTCATCTCTTCTTTTATGTTTAGTTTGCTCATAATATAACGACTTCCCCGTCAGTTTCGATCCAAACCTTTGCTCCACATGGTAATGGCTTGTCTGGTCTATATACAACTTTAGAAGGACCTTTAAGAATGACTTCATGCCCATACGTGTTTTCTTTGTACGTCTTGCAAGTAAGTACAGGTTCTCTTTCGCCCGTTTTAGCATTCCTTTTAATAATATGTTGATTGACATGTATCTTAGTTTTCATCTTTCTCTACCATAATTCACTAATATCTAATACCTCTGGCAATTTATTAGCCTCTTTTACAAACAATACACAAGGAGGATTTTCTCCACCATGTAATGGAACGTTTAATAAATGCCCAAATTTTAATTTAGGTGCATACCATTTTACATCTGTGTATATGTTAGTAATATTAACATCTAAATACTTAGGTGTAAACCCTGTCATTGGATTAAATGCAAATACACTAAACCCTCTATCATTTAAACTCATTAAACTTACTACTTCTGGATCGCCTACGTCTGGATCACAAATAACTACACTCCAATCCAACGGCATAGTAATTGAATATTTTCCTATTTGTAATACTGCCGCAGGTGCATAAAAACTTTCTAAAAATACCAATGGAATAAAGTAATAATCAATGTGTCCTGGATTACTGTAATCTAAAATACTATATCGCAAGTCTTCTACTGTATCAGGTATATCATCAAGCTCATACGTCTTATTTTCAACGGTTAATATCTTCATATCTTTTCCTTATTGCCAATCTACTTTATCAATAGTAAATGGATAATTCGCTTCTTTGTAAAATTTCTTACGTTGTGTGAGATGTCTTTTACTAAATTTTGCTGAACTAGTAATATCCCATATTTGAACATTATCTTTATCTTCAGCTCTTCTTATTCCACGACCAATACTTTGTATTACTCTAACAAAACTTTTACCAGGTTCTATTAATACCAAATTAAAAATACGTGGAATGTTAATACCTACTGCCGCAACACCATATGTTGCTACAACAATTTGATTAGTTCCTTCGTTAATATCATCATAATGATCTCTACGATCAGTTGTTTTCATTGACCCACTAACAAAGTTAGCATGTGGTAGATTAGTACAAATTAATCCACCTGCTTTAATTCTATCTACTAAGACAAGTGTATTACCTGATTGAGATATTTTATCAATTAATCCACTTATATGCTTCATACGTTCTGTATTAGTAGTAAGATACGTTAACTCACTTTGATAATTATTGTATTCAGCAAATTCTTTTAACTGAATTACATTAACATGACATTGACTAAGTACATCTATTTCTTGTAATTCACTTGCACTAAGTTTATTAGTTACTTCACCTAAACATGCCTGTAAACTAACTTTTTCATGATCTGCTTTTGGAATTGTTCCTGTAAGTCCCCAACGAATTGGTACATTTGCAAATTCCTTTGTTAATAAGTCTTTGAGTACATCTGCTTTAGCCTGATGTACTTCATCTACTATAACACAAACTACGTCATCTGTAAAGTCCTGTAAACTAAGATCACTAAGTCCATCTCGGAATCTTTTTCTAATACTGTTTAAACTCTGCCACGTGCAAATAGTATGGGTCCGTCCTATATCTTTCTTGTCGCCAAAATAAACGCCGACATCTAGTCCTAAATTCGCGTAATCGTCAGAAGTTTGTCTAACCAAGTCTTTATTTGGTACAATAACAATTGACCTTCCATACTTTTCTGCACGTTCAGAGAGTGCGGCCGTAATAAGTGTTTTACCTGCTCCTGTAGCAATTTCTTGCAAACAATGAGGTGTATTTAAAAATTTGTTTATACATTCAATTTGATAATCACGTAATATAA
>Ga0315318_10001170_pt1 | contig 11446 bp, 7 predicted proteins | sample M1200m3416metaG_FD_203703 | JGI IMG/M metagenome (GOLD analysis project Ga0315318, IMG submission 203703) | Ammonia-oxidizing marine archaeal communities from Monterey Bay, California, United States - M1 200m 3416 | ecosystem: Environmental > Aquatic > Marine > Coastal | place: USA: California... | reverse complement strand
CGGAAATGACTGGAGAATATCCATCGTGAGCATCCCCCCCAGCGGCATCGGGCCGTTCCTTCGCGGGGACTCCAACAGCGACTCGACCTTCGACATCTCCGACCCGATCACCATCCTGCGCTTCCTCTTCCTCGGCGGCGAGGCGCTTGGCTGCAGGGCCGCCGCGGACGCAAACGGAGATGGGGGAATCGACATAACCGACGCGATCTACAGCCTCAACTTCCTCTTCCTCGGGGGGGAACCGCTTCCCGCTCCCACGAGATGCGCTCTCTCGGAGCTGAAAGAGGATATGGCTTTGGGCTGCGAAAACACAGCCTGCGAATAACGCTCTGCCGGGCGAAGCCTAACGAGAGGCTCCATCCTTCCCGAATCTCCAGCGAGCCTTGAAGTCGCTCGCGAGTTTTACATCCGTATCAAGCGCCGCGCGCAACATCTCGATCGGGATGGAGTTCTGTCGCAGGACAGCGTCATGGAACTGCCTGTCGGTCATCCTGCCACTGCCGACCAGCTTCCGTTGCAGGGCCCTGATCTGCAGAGCTCCGAGCATGTAGGCCGCCTGGTAGAGCGGCGAATAGCCGCCCTGGATCGAACGTCTCACCTCGGCGGTCGCATTCCGCCGTTCATGGCCGACCCTCTTGACAAGAAAATCGACCGCCTCTCCCGCCTTCATCGTCCCCAGGTGAAATCCAAGTGAGAAGATAATCCGAGCGCAGCGGTGCTTGCGCCAGAACAGCATCCCGATCCGATCCTCGGGTGATTTCGGAAAGTCCAGGTCCCAGAGCCGCATCTCCCAGTAAAGAGCCCAGCCTTCAGTCCAGAAAGGAGTATTGAACCTCCTTCGATATGCCCGGTAGCGCGCCGTCATAAAACCCTGCAGGTGATGACCGGGAATCAGCTCGTGGTGAACAGTCGCCCGGGAAAAGTGAATGTTGTTCCCTCGCATGCTCATGAGCTTGTCCTTGTGGGCCATCTCATCGGTTGGAAAGGAAACGCTGATCACCTCGCCGCCGGTGAAGTACGGATTCACCCGCTGACGGTCTGCCGACATCATCTGGATCCTCCAGGTCTCCTTGCAAAGCGGAGGAATGGTCAGCAGCTTGCGCTCCTCGAGAAACTTCTCTGCTTCAAGCGCGAGTTCCTTGATGAGCCTGGGTTGGTCGCCGGGTTTTACATGCAGATTTTTCACATGGCCCTGCGCCTTACGCCAATCGTCCCCAAAGCCGAGCTCGCGCGAAGCCCTGGCCATCTCACGATCACACCAGGCAAACTCCTTCTCGGCAATCTTGACCAGCTCCGCCGGAGTGTAGGCGATCATCTCGCGCTCAAGCGCCTCCAGGAGCTTTTCGGCCCCGATCGGATTTCCGACCAGTCCATCCGGCCCCGTCGGCTTCTTGATGGCACGGTCTACCAGTTGCTCCTTGATGAGCTGGGCGTATTTATTCAGCCCCTCATTGACGCGCCCTGCGGGCCGCTTCACCCACCAGGAGAAAAGTGGACTGTAGCCATTATAAAAACGAAACCATCTGGTTACCGCCCGGTCAAGATCTCGAACCCTTCTGTGTGCCCGGCTGGCCTTGTCCTTGTCCCAGGTCTTCCTGGCTTCCTTAAGGGAACCCTCGAGGCGGGAGTGGGCGGCGGAGATCAGTCCCTCGATATCCTCCATATGAGCGGCGACCTTCTTTCCATCGGCCGTCTCCAGGCGACGATGGGATTCGAGCTGCTCGACGATCGGATCCCGAAAGGGCAACAGCGCGAGCACCTCGGCATCGAGCGCGGCCTCCCTGATACTACGCTTCCTGGTGTGAATGATCTCATTGCGAAGCAGCAGGTAATCGACCTGCCCGTCGCGGCTGAGGTCGGCGAAATCAATCTTTCCGAGTTCCGCGAGCTGCTCCTTGTAGAAGTCCAGCTTGCGCTGATGGTCGTTTTTTGAAAGCGGGATGCTGTAGAAGCGATCCAGGTTGCCGCGATCCGCGTCGTACCTTTCAAAGAACGGGCGCAGACCAGTTGATACGTCGCTGGTTTGAGCTTCGAGCTCCGCGGTGCAAATCGGGATTGTGACCAGGATAGCGCCCAGGATCATCATCATCCGCTTCATGTCTATAACCTCTCCATGTACCAATTGAACGAAGCCCATAGCCTATTCCAGGGAGAAGACGCTGACAAGGGGGGGCGCCGCCTTCCCTGGTCCAATCGAAGAGTATGGCCGCGGCTATTTCAGCGGCGAGAAGGCCATTGGCTTCAGGTAGATTCTCTCGGGAGGCTTGCTCAAAAGCCTGCCATCTACCCGGGATTCCCTGGCAACCTTCCGCCAGAGGGGGTCTTGTCCGAAAGCCATCCAGCTGGCATCCGCCTGCTCCCTGCCTGCATGATGAACAAGATAGATCAAGGTGTTCTCGGCCTCCGGCATGTCAAAAGGCGTCCAGTAGCCAACATTACGAATACCGTGCTTAGTAAACAGCCGGGTGGTGTGGTCGCGGAAACGGGCGTTCAACTTATCCAGCTTGCCCGGACCGGCAATATAGGTCCGAAGCTCGTAGACCCCGCCAGCCGTTTCGATCGCATCCATCGAGGCGTCCGAATAGTCGTTCTCTGTCATGAAAATACTTGTCGGCTTCTCGGCGAGGAGCCGCTGGAACTCCGGGATGTCGAGAACCGCCTCCCACTCCCTGTCACGGGTGAAGCTGTTCCAATTGCGATAAGCCGCGTAGCGCGAGGGGTGCTTGAGGACGTAGACAAACCGCCGGCCCTTGCTGCCGCGTCCTTCTGTTGTGACCCAGTAGCCCATAGGCTCCAGGCCGTGCTTTCTGAAGATACGGTCGGTGTGATTGCGAAAGCGCTTGATGAGATGCTGAAAGCGCTCCTCGTTGGCCACATAGATGCGCAGCTCGTAAACAGGCCCCTTGAGAAGGCGAGCGGCTGGGGGCGGATCGACCTTTCCCGGCGGAGCGGCCAGTGCCGACCTGAGCCCAAGCGCGGCCTCAAGCGGAGCCCGGAAGACCCAGGCCATATCATCCGAGATCAGGCGACTCGAATCGTGGCCCCCAATATAGAGGTGGTTGTCACCAAAAGGAGAAAGACAGAAGGTTCGCGGCGACACCAGCAAGGATTTCCCGGGCAGGTAGGTATTGTTTACCTCCAGGACTTTGTAGGTCTGATCAGCGGAACGAACCGCGTACATAGCGCCAGCGTAAAGCTGGCTGCCCTTCCAGCGAAGGTGGTTCTTCCCCCTGATGTTCCCCTGGAAGCCGATGAGATGCACCAACTCCCCTGTCCCTGGGTGTTTGACCGGCAGCATCCTGTTGTGCGCCCCGAGCGTGTAGGTAACCTTGACCCCAAGAGCCGCGCTCATGAGATCGGCCATGCTCGCCTCATCGTGCAATTTGTAGCCCCCGGCCCCCGCGGGATCAAGCCGCTTGACCTGGCTTCTCGATTTATGCCCGGGCGCCCAGAGAAACAGAAGTGAATCGCCGGGGCCGTTGGGGTTAGAGATAGTCGTCAGCCCTCTTATGCCGCCGACATCTGTGTCGGTGTCGGCTTCAAGGTTGAGGATCTCGGTATACCCCGGCCTGCCGCCATCATCCCGGCGGTAGATCGAGCTCCCCTCCGACAGGTAGAGGGAGCCATTGGCCTGCGCTAGACCCAGCGGACGCGTCTTCAGGCTGCCCGTGGTCAAAAAAGGAAACTCCACGTGCCTGTCCCAGCGAATTTTTCCGGGGAGGGCAGGGTCGTAGACACCCGAGGTAACGCCGGGGTTTCCCAGCAGCAGGAACAGGCGCTCGACCCCTGTCTCTTTGTCCCTGTAGATCTCCATGTCGCGTGGGACCCAACGCAAACCACCTGCGGTAGACCCGTGCCTGACCAGCGTATGGATCCACCTGCCGCTGGAATCATCCTTCACCCAGGTAGAGACGGCCCCTCCCCGCTCGAAATTCGCTCCGGCCGCCATCACCAGCAGATTCTGCGGTTTCTCCAGGCGCCGGCCGGCGGCATCCCGGGTAAATGTAACCGACTTGAGTATGTTCCCCTTCATGTAACGAAGATCGAACCCGTTGGCCTTGCCGGTATCCAGGTCGACCTGCCAGCGCCCGCCGGCGGAATCCAGGCGAAGAACCTGGGCCGATTGTTTTTCGGCATCGGGCGGAATCACCCAGCGAGAATCCACCCAATAGCCGTTGGCTGCGTAGAGCTTTCCCTTGTGAGGGACCAGGTGCATGATCTCCGACCCTCCTGCATGCGCCCCATTCCTGTCGGTGTAACCCGCATCATAGCTCTGAACCCAGCGGGCCTCTGCTTCGTCCGCCCTGACGGAAAAACAGGCGAGGACAGCCGCGACCCCGGCGGTGAGCATGCTGGAGAAATTCACCCGGACATCTTTCACACCAATTCGCCCTGAAAGCATAAAATTTGCCTGCCAAGCATGGAGAGACTGACAAGAAGAGAAGTAGATCCTCGCCCCTCCGCGCTTTACTTGCCGCTGGAAATCCTGATAGCCACGCCCCCGCGCTCACTCATCGGAACGCGCAACACTGTTTTCGAGTCGACCGCCCTGCGCGAGATTCCGACCTTTGTTCGAGTGCCTGCCCCGGGATCATCGTGATAGGTATGGGCCTTGTAGGACTTGCCTGCCGCAAGGAAATCCAGGCTGACCTCCAGCGTCCTGGCCTTCCTGGCGTTGAGACAACCGATATACCAGTCGTCTCCCTTACGCCGGGCGACAACCGCGTAGCGGCCAATCTTCCCGTGAAGAACCCGGAGTTCGTCCCAGGTCGTAGGCAGAGCCTTGATGAATTCAAACTCGGGCTCGCCGGCGGCGGAAGACGGCTGGTCATACCAGAAGAGAAACTGCCACGGACTGAAGAAACAGATCATCTTCGCGAGCTGGGCCGCATGGGAGGTCGTCTGGTCAACATAACCATTAAAATAGCAGAAGGTGTGATCTGCGGGACCCGCGATCATACGATTGAAGAGATTCGCGAGCGCCTGCTCGTTCGGCGGACGCGTCTCGTCCCCTCCAATCCCCTCGGCGGTCATGAAATTCGGATAGGTTCGCTCCCAGCCGGTCATCCTGTACTCATCATGGACATCGACCATGATTTCATACTTCGCGCACTTGGCGATGGCCTCGTGCATCCAGCGGGTCCACTTCTGATCACCGTGCTGCACGAAACCGAACTTCAGTCCGGCAATGCCCCAGCGTCTGTAAATCGGAAGCAGGTCGTCAAGGTCCCGCTCGAGATGTCGCCTGTTCACGTACAGGATCACGCCGATGTTGTTTTTTCCGGCGTACTGGATAACCGCCTGGAGATCGAGGCCGCCCCTCGACACGGTGCGCGCATCGGAGGTCAGCTTGCCCTGATCGCCATACCAGCCCGCATCATACTCTATGAACTGCAAGCCGTGCTCGACGGCAAAATCCACACAGGCCATTCCGCCCTTGGTCGAGAGAGTGACCTCCCGGATCACCTTCCCGGGCCGTATCCAGCTCGTATCTTTTATTTTATTCGGTTCGTTGAGGTTCAACAGCAGGTCGTTGTTCTCGAGCAGCCTCCCGGCCCGGTCAGCGGCCATCACGACCCGCCAGGGCGTCCTGAGTGGCAGCGCGGCTGTTACGGGCCCATGAAGCCTCGAGACCAGCGTGCGGGGAGAATCTTCCGAGCGTCGCAGGCGCATGCGGGCATAGTCCACCAGCGCCGCCTCGGCAATCGCGATGACCTTACCGGCTTCCGTCTCGAGCACGCAGGGACGCTCAATGCTGCTGCGCAGCTCGCTCAGCTTCACCTTTGAATATTTCCCCTGGGCCGAATAGACCGCCCAGGTCTTGTGGTCTGCAGTGAAACAGAATTCCGTCTTCTCACTATCGATGTTGATCGACTTCTTTTCGCCCCTGGCCCCCACAAGGTAGCGGAAGGCGACTCCTGAATCGTAGGCTCTAACCTCAAGCTTGAGTCCGGCAAGAGGGCCGGGCCGCCGAAAGACAGCCACCGCCCCGCGGTAGTGGTCGCGAACAAGGGAGCGTTCCCCCCAGACCGGGCGCCAGGAGCTATCATGAAGCTCAGCCGCGCCCAACTCGGCCTTAACATAGCCGCCGGTCCAATCCTCTCCACCAGCCTCAACAAAGCCAAGGCCGCTGGGCAGGATCACCTCATCTTCCCCGCGCCTGACGCGATACAGCGGCTCCCCCTTGTCACCCACCGAGAACTCGATCCTGAACGTACCATCCGGAGACGCGAGAGAGCTCCAGGCCTCCTCTGCCTCACAGGCAACCGCCGAGAGACCCAACAGAACGACAGCGCCAATCACCGCAAAGCGAGCGTACTTCATCGAATTCTACTTCTTCTTCAACTGCTTGGAGATGCTGTCGATCTTGCCTTCCTGCAGGATCGGCAGGTAGCGGTTCGGCATGGAGAGCACAAAACACGCCACCGCGGTTCCATACATATCCCCGGGCACGCCGCCCACGCGGCCTCCCCTCCAAAGCCCATCCTGGGATGATTCCCCGGCGCTGAGCATCTGGCTCGCAACGAGGTAGTCCCGCAACCGCGGGTAGGACTCTCGCCAGCGCTTCCCTCCGACCTGGTAGAGCGCCTGTCCCACATAATAGAGAGTGTAGGCATCTCCGCACGGCACGCTGCCGTTTCTCGACCCCGGCTTGGCTGCCTTGCCAATCGCGGCCTGGATCACATCAAGATTCTTCCCGATTCGCCAATCACCGTACTGGCCAAATTCCTGCAGGCAGACCACACCGGCCGCTGCCATTGCCAGCGTGCCGCCTCCGCCATTGTAGGTAAACTGGCCCGCCTCGAGCATAGCGGCCTTCGGGTTGGTCAGGCCGTTCTTGCCTGAGCGAGTCTTGTAGTACCGTCTCACGCTCTGAATCGCCGAGCCAACCACCTCGGGCGAGACCTCCAGGCCGCTGTCCATGGCGCCTCGGAGAGCTTTGGCCTGCATTACCACGAGGCTGAGATCATGCCCCCGGCCCTGCCGGCGCGCGCGATAATCCCAGCCGCCGTCCTCCGCCTGGGTATTCGAGATCAGCTTGAGCGCCTTATCAAGCACCTTGTTGAGCGCCTTGTCGTTCGTCATGCCGTAGGCCTGGCCAAGCGCGAAAGCCGCAAGGCCATGGTTGTACATGTCATGCTGGGCGTTGGCGATGTTCAGGAGCCCGGAAGGTTTGGCGTTCCGGGTCACGTAGTTCAGCGCCCTCTGGACGGTATTGCCGTAGCGGCCCCGGCCGGGAAGGTAGCCTGCGGAGAGAAACGCCAGCGCCCCCATCCCCACAAGCCCCAGGTTGTTGGAATTCCAGTTGCCCTCAGGCCCCTGGTTCCTTGCGAGCCATTCAAGGCCCTTCTGAAGGGCGCGCTCACTCGCGGGAGTCACCTCCCACTCACCCTCGGCGAAGACGGATGAAGTCAGAAGCGAAACAGTGAGAAGCGAGATCAATGTAGTTCTAAATAATTTTCGCACGCCGCCACTCCCTTGATTCAAAGTGGATGATTATCTGTTCCAATAGCCTATGCGAGGGCACGAAGGGTGGCAAGGGGCTGGTCTGGCATCAGAAGGCGACTATCGGGTGCCGCCGAATGCCGCGGACTCTCGGAAATCGGAACCTTTTCGAACAAATGGGACACCACGGCATGGTCGACAACCTCTCTTCACCTTCACCTCATAGCCCAGAGAGTCTCCTACCAACCTTGATGTATGAAGGCCCGGCGGTATATCCTTCCGGTTTTGAAATTCCACACATCCCCAGCGGAAACGTCTCATCCCCATGCTCGAAACGGCAAATCTGACCAAGCGGTTTAATGACCATGCCGCGGTCAACAACCTGACACTCAAAATTGGAGCAGGGGAAATCTTCGCCCTGCTGGGCCCCAACGGGGCCGGAAAAACGACCACCATCAATCTTCTCCTGGGCTTTCTTACCCCGGACTCCGGGGAGGCGCGGGTAGATGGATCGAATGTCGCCTCAGACCCGATCGCCGCGAGACGAAAGATCGCCTACATTCCTGAACAGGTCATGCTCTACCCCCGCTTTACCGGGATCGAGAACCTCGACTACTTCAGCTCCCTCGGGGGGCGCAAAAGAAACAGGGCGGAGCTCCTCGAGTTGCTTGTGGGTGCAGGCCTCGCAGAAGAATCGGCCATCCGCCGTGTCTCGACCTATTCCAAGGGAATGCGACAGAAGGTAGGCATCGCCCTGGCACTCGCCACCGAGGCGAAGGCCCTCCTGTTGGATGAGCCGACCTCCGGACTCGACCCCGCGGCATCCCACGAGTTCTCTCAGCTCCTCCGAAAACTCGCAGACGATGGGGTTGCCGTGCTCATGGCCACCCATGACCTCTTTCGAGCCCGCGAAGATGCCACTCGGATCGGCATCCTTCGTGATGGCGAGCTCTCCGGCAACTACACGGCTGAAGAGCTCAAGGACGTCGATCTCGAACAACTCTACCTGAAACACCTCGCCGCCGGCCCGGCCCCGGCCCTTTCAGAGGGAAAAACCGAGTCTCAGAAATGACCTTTTCCATCGCACGCAAGGAATTCCAAGACACCTGGCGGGATGGCCGTTTCCGCTGGGCGGCGGCCATCGTCCTCGCCCTCCTGGGTGTCTCGTTTCTGCTTGCCCGCCAGCAGGTAGAACACCAGCGTAAAGAACGCGAAGAGGCCACGAAGATGGAGCGGGACAACTGGCTCAACCAGGGCCGAAAGAACGCGCACGCCGCGGCGCACTACGGGGTCTATGTATTCAAACCCGTGGCGCCGCTGTCGGTTTTCGACCGTGGACTGCAGCCCTTCGTCGGCAGCACCGTCTATCTCGAGGCGCACCGCCAGAACCAGGCCGCCTTCCTGCCCGCGCAGGACTCCACCTCCATGCGCCGTTTCGGTGATCTGACCGCGGCCGCGTGCCTGCAGCTCCTGCTGCCCCTGCTCATCATTCTCTTCGCCTTCGGGACCCTGGCGGGAGAGCGGGAAAGCGGCACCTTGCGGCAGGCATTGAGCCTCGGAGTGCGCCCGGCTTCCCTGGTATTCGGCAAGGCCCTGGGGCTCGCGGGTGCGCTGGCGGCGCTGCTGGTGCCGGTAGCCGCGGGGGGAATTTACGCCTTCTCCGGAATTTCCGGAATGGATACCACCACGGACGAGAGTTGGCTTCGTCTCGCGCTGATGGCCTGCGCCTACCTGCTCTATCTCGGAGCGATCCTCGCGATCAGCCTCACCGTCTCCGCCCTGGCGCCCACATCGCGGTCGGCCCTCTCCATCCTGCTGGTCTTCTGGGCGGTCAATGCGGTGCTGGCACCGCGCCTGGCCTCCGACCTCGCGCAGTGGTCGCATCCTATGCCAAAGCTGGCCGAGCTCGATGCGAAACTGCTTGAGGCCAGAAAACAGGCGCTCAACAGCCACAATCCAAACAGCCCGGCCATGAAGGAATTCATAGAAAAGCATCGGGACGCATCCGGCAAGCTGCCGCCTAATTTCAGGGTACTGCTCATGGAGGAAAGTGAGCGCCAGACCAACGAGGTCTACGAAAAACATTTCGGCGGAATCTGGGACCTGCTGGAGGCCCAGGACGAGGTCGTGACCTGGGGCGGACTGGCGGCTCCCCTGCTGGGGCTGCGCTCCGCGTCGGTCGCCCTCGCGGGAACCGACTTCACCCACCACAGGCACTTTTCAATCGCCGCCGAGGACCACCGCCGCGAGTTCATCAAGATGCTCAACAACTCCCACGGTGCCTCCGGCCGCGAGCTTTGGGAGAGACTGCCGCCCTTTCGCTACCAGCCACCCTCCCTCTCCCAGGCGGTCTCTGTCGCCATGCCGGGACTCACCATCCTTTGCCTCTGGCTAGCCGGCGGCTGCGCCGCGCTTTACTTCGCCTCCAGGAGACTGAAACCAAGCTGACAGGGAAGCTCTTCCTGATATGACCACTCACATATTTTTCCTTGAACTCAAGATGATGGCGCGAGAACGCGCCGCCTGGCTCCTGCTCACGCTCTTCGTGGGCGCCTTGGGCTATGGCTACCGCAATGGCGATCAGCTTGCGGAGCGCAACCGTGAAGCGGCCGAGACGGCCTTGCAGGGCTCCGAGGAGCTCCAAAGCAACATCCGCAGGCACCTCAGCAAGGAAGGCTCCGCGATCCCTGTGGGAGGACGGGGAGGTATCGCCATGGTCGGGTTCCTCGCCCAACTGCCACCGGCGCCTATGCCGGTCCTCGCTACGGGCCAATCCGACCTGGTGCCGACCAGCGAAAACGTGATCCTGATGAGGCTGGCGACACCGGTTGGCAAGCGCTCTGAAATCGAGAATCCATCTCATCTGCTCGCCGGGCGCTTCGACCTCGCCTTTGTGCTGACCTGGCTCTTCCCACTCTTCCTACTGGCCTTTCTTTACGATCTCATGGCTGGAGACCGGGAGACGGGAACCCTTCGCCTGGCGCTTTCTCAGGGAATTTCCCCGGTCGGCTGGCTCTGCCGCCGCGCGCTGGCGCGAGCGCTTCCCGTGGTGACACTTGCGCTCGCCGCGACTGCCCTAGCCGGTGCCGATGAATTGGGTCTGCGCCTGGGAGCGGCCCTTGCCGTGGTCGTCATCTATGGTCTCTTCTGGGCGACCCTCGCTGTAGCGATCAACTCTGTGGCGAATAGCGCCGCCGCCGCGGCCGCGTCGCTGGGGGCGGCCTGGGTCGCCATCGTGCTGGTGGCGCCGGCCCTGCTCAACCTGGCGGCGGAAAGTCTCTACCCGACCCCCTCGCGGCCGGAGCTTGTGGCGGCAAGCCGCCAGGCTTCCGGGGAAGCCGAAAAGCTCGGCGATCAGCTCATCGACAGCTTCTACAAGGAGCATCCGGAGCTCGCCCCGCCTGACAAAAGAGCCGACTACTGGGCCATGAAGTTGACCGAGCAGGAGGAGGTCGCGAGGAAAGTCGCTCCTGTCCTCGATAAATTTGAAAACCAGCTGATGCGACAGCAGCAGACCGTTGGCCAATGGAGGTTCGTCTCTCCTGCCATCGTCACGCACGAAGCCCTTACCGACATAGCCGGAACAGGCTACTGGCGCCACCAGTCCTTCCGCAAGCAGGTGAAGGAATTCAAACAGGACATCTCAGACTTCTACACGCCAAAGGCCCATCGCCGAGAACCGCTGGTCCTCGCGGACATCGAACAAATGCCCACCTTCTCCTTCGTTGAGGAGCAGGACTCTGAATGGCTCAACAGGGTCGCCAGGGGGCTGGCTGGAATCCTTGCCATCTCAGCTCTGGTCGGAGGCTGGGCGCTGTTCAGCCTGCGACCGCGACGACTGGGTGCCACGACAGGCTGAGACCCGCCACCAGGACCGGCAGGTTTCAGGCAGACGACATCAACAGCCCGCCTGGGAGATCTCGCAATCTTCCGGCTCGGCATCCGTCGGGTCCTCGCCACAGATGGGATAGGGAGCCCCGGGAGCGGCCCCTCCCGGACA
>Ga0315318_10001168_pt1 | contig 11452 bp, 11 predicted proteins | sample M1200m3416metaG_FD_203703 | JGI IMG/M metagenome (GOLD analysis project Ga0315318, IMG submission 203703) | Ammonia-oxidizing marine archaeal communities from Monterey Bay, California, United States - M1 200m 3416 | ecosystem: Environmental > Aquatic > Marine > Coastal | place: USA: California... | reverse complement strand
ACCACTGCAGTCCGAACCCCAAGGCCTGGTGGTGCACGCGATGTCAGGCGCACACTACGTTTCAATATAGAACTCTGCCGAGCAGGGATAGCCGGGGAAACCCGGAAGTTGTTGTGCAGCACAAATGCCGGGCCTGCAACTCCTCGATGTTTCGTGCGGCTGAAACGATAACGGGAAGGAATATGTGCGGTGGCGGTATAGTTCTAATTATTTTAGTGGGTGTGGTTGGAAGCATAGTTGAAGACAACGAATCTAACAGCAGTAGTATCTTGGGGATGACCTTTACCGCTGCTGGTTTCTTATTTATTTTCTTTATCTTGATGAGTGCTTACTTGGGTAAATGGTCTTCCTGGTCTTCGACCCAGAAGAAAGCATCTGCGGAGAAACTCAGGGAGAGAGGTCTGGCGCATCGTTTCCAGCCGGAATACGAGAACAATGAGGCCTTCACCGAATGGGCTGAGCAATTCCTGACCCCTGAAGAGGTGGAGCGGCTGCACGAAAAATATGGGGAGGGTGAGGACGGGGAGAAGCGGGAAGCCAGGATCGTTCTCAGGGTGGATGAGGAAGGCGGGCCTCCGCCTCCGCCCCCTGGGGAATAAGTGAGAACTCGCTAGCTGAGGGCGCTCAAGATGAAAAACATCTCTGAAATCAACCACTGCATTCCGAACCCCAGGGCCTACTGGTGCCGCTTCTGTAAGGCGCACAATACCTTCGAGTATTATGGTGAGCATCATTTGTGTAAGGCCTGCCGCGGCGCCGCGGCGCTCGGGGGCTATTCCTCGATGTTTAATCCCAGCGAAATAATAACGGGAAGGAAATGGATTCTTGTTGCCGCTGGTTCACTGATTGTAGTGGGCGGGGTTGCAGAACTATATGCCCCGGGGGCGAGCGGCGCGCTCCTTGCCTGCGCGGTCATAGGAGCTGTCCTGGGGTTGTTTGCGTTGCTGGGTAATTATTGGCTGAGGGGATTTTCCGCCTGGGCTTCAGCTCAAAGGAGGAAATCTCCCGAGGAGCTGAGACAGGAAGCCCTGGACCATCCTTTTCAGCCGGAATACGACAACAGCACGGCCTTTACCGAATGGGCCGAACAATTTCTTACCCCTGAAGAGGTGGAGCGACTGCACGAAAAATATGGGGAGAGTGAGGACGGGGAAAAGCAGGAGGCCAGGATCGTTCTCAGGGTGGAGGGGGAACCCCAGGAGCCGCCGCCTCCGGCCCCTGGGGAATAAGGCCGTTTTCAGTACTCTCGCAGGCTCGGGGGCATTTAGAGGCGCTCGATTTCCTCATTCTTTTGCGTGAACTGTGGCAACGAGATTGGACTGGGAGTCGTCTACCTACATAGCTCCGTAACAACCTTCAAGTGTTTGAAGGGGGTGTTGTTTGCCATTAAAGTGTTCGAGCATTATACTTTACGGCTTCTCTCCGTTCTGTCGTTTGACCCTGCTCCTTACGGAACTGATCTCCCTGGAGAGTGATCCCGGGAAACCAGTGGTCTTCGGTGGATGGAGTTTTCGGGTATTCATTTTATTAACAGGCGAGAATGAGGTTCGCGAAGAGGTTCGCGAAGAGGATAGTGTCCTCGGTCGTCGCCTGTTTGAGCCGGTGCGGGTTTGCTCCGGTAGCTTGTTTTAGTCAGTCTATTATTCTTCAGGAGCCAGGCATGGAGCAGAAGTCTTTCACTTTCAGGCGTTTCGCGGTAGCCCCGCGTGGACAGTTGGAGCAGGGCTTCACCCTTGTCGAGGTACTGATCGTCATCAGTATCATCGCCATTCTCGCCTCGATGAGTTTTGCCGGCATCCGTGTCGTCCAGGAAAAGACCAGGCAGGCCCAGACGCGAACCGAGGTCTCCCAGTTCACCCAGGCGATTGACAGATACCAGACCGATGAGAAGATCTATCCAGGAATCGAGAGGGAAAAGCTTACTTCGGATGACAACCAGTTTTCGGCTCTCTACAACCGGCTGCTGGGTGATCCGAAACCGAGGGGGCCGGGCGGACGAAGCGCGCCCTACCTGAAGCTGAGCAACGACCGGATCGTTGTCGAGGATGATGACTGGGATGAAGATACAGATGAAGCTCCGGATCGCTGGATCCCCGCGACTCGAGGTGAACGGGACGATCCCAAGGTGCAGAAGTATTACACCGATGCCTGGCGGAACGCCTATATCTACCGCTGCAACAGGGGGAGAAAATCCCAGACCTGGATGCTGAATCCCCGCAGCTATGATTTCTATTCCCTGGGTCCGGATGGAGAAGATGGAACGGTTCTGGGCGATGAGGCTGAAGACGAAGAAGACAATGATGACATCTCGAACTCCTGATAAAGGCTCGAGTCTCATTTTGAGCCCGGGGCGTAGAAGCTCCGGTTTTACGCTTATAGAGATCCTGATCGTCATGTCGATCATAGGAGTCCTGGCCGGAATGGTGATGATCGCCATGGGCTCGATCCAGAAGGGGGCGAAGGACGAGGCTACAAAGGCTCTCGTCGAGCGGCTGAACCTGCATATAGCCGACTACTATCGAAAAAAGGGCGCCTTGCCTGAGGATGGGCTCGATACGGCGGTGGAGATCAAGGGCAAGATTCTCAAGGGCTCGGCGGCTCTTTATCATCAGCTGACCTCCGATGTGTTTGAGCGAACCTTTATCGCGGGGGAGATGCAGGAGGACAAGCGGGAGCCCGTGGCTCGGTTTGAAAAAGCCGACCTCAGGACGGATGAGGAAGGCATCGTCTACATCATCGATGGGCATGGAGAGCCTATTCACTACGACAATCTGACCGGTAGCAGAAATATCCCTGCGGAGGACCCGGCGAGCGATCCTGATTCCGATTACGCCCGTTGGAGGTTTACGGTGGGCTTTGATTCCAATTACGAGATCTGGTCCCTTGGTATGCGGGACGCCGCTGAAGACGAGGATCTTCGTGTGGAGGAGGAATCTTCCGAGGAAGAGGAAGAGGACGAGAGCTACAATGAGTTTTAGACAGTTGAAAAGGGACAACGAAACCCGCTCTCGCGACGGCTTTACGATGATTGAATTGATGGTCGTGGTGGCGATCATCATCATGGCCACGGGAATCATGGGGCCGACGATTGCCGATTTCATGAAGAACCGTCAGCTCGAGGGAGTGAGAGGGCAGTTCGGTAATATTTTCAATCTGGCCCGCATGCAGGCGGTCAACCAGCGCCGTGATATCAGCGTGGTCTTCTTTCGCGAAGGCCCCCGGATCTTTGATGAACTGCGCAAGGAGTTCATCGACTACGACGTCTGGAATCCTGACAATTCACCTATAGGTGAGAGCGATCCTACGATGTGGTATGCCCTCGGGTTTGCCAGGGGGACATCGAGTTACAACCCGCAGCATGATGAAAAAGCCATCGGCGATGGATTGACCATTCCGCCGTTCGAGAAGTGGGCATCCAAAGAGAAGAGGACCGATCCAAAGCCCAAGGGCCGCGCTCGCCGGGGTTCCCGCACCAGGAGAACAAGTAGCGGGACTACCACCAGAAGTCGCCCCAAGTACAGGACCACCGGTCTGTTCAAGATTACGTTCAATCGTAACGGCACCCTGGTCTTCAGCGATGGTTGCAGCGATGTTCCCACATCGGTTTACAATGGGGATGGGGGCAGCAGGCCCAAGACTGCCGATGTGGTGATCCTCCAGCTGGATGCGACTCTATCCTGCTTTATCGATATGAGGCCAACCGGCCAGATTCGGAGCAAGGTCGTTCCGCTGGCCGATTTTCCGAGAAAACGCGGAGATGTGAGCGCTGTGAACAAGGTCCAGGGCGGGGCCAAATCCTCGAGTCGTTCAGGCCGGAGGTCGTCGAAAAAGTGATGTTCAATAAAGCGACTGCAGACAGATTTGATTTTTACGGGGCCCGCTCTCGTGAATTTCACCAACATGAGCGGGCGGATGGTTTTACCCTGATCGAAATTCTCATCGCCACCTCGGTCCTGACCCTTGGCCTGGTGGGGATCCTGGCCCTGTTCCCCGTGGCCATCAAGGCCGGGAGGACGGTGGTGGAGGTCTCGAACTCGGTGGTGATCGCCCAGTCGGTTGTCGATGCGATTCGAAGTGGAATTCGAAACAGCAAGGGGCTCTCGAAGCAGCAGGGCCATTCCTATTTCATCCTGCGCCACGATGGAGTTACGGACACGGTCCCCTCGGATTCCAAGCTTCATGACGTCAAGGACGACTATTACATTCTCCTGCCGCGCTTCACGAACGGACGGAAGTTCCCAGGCGCTAAGGGGCGGATCGATTCTCTCAGGCGCGGAAAGCTCTTTCTCTATCCGGAGACCGACCGCAAGGCCAATGGGGGGGGCAACGCGCTGGTTGCCGATGATGATGGAGATGATTTCCAGAAAGAGGACTCTGACGGAGATGTTCAGCGAACCTTCCGTGTTGAGAAGGTCTACAGGCTGGGCCAGAAGCTCATTCCCGGCGGCGATCCCAGGGATGCGAGTTTCTCTGAGGAGTTTCTTCTGGAAAAGCGCGTTCTCAAGGACATGACCATCGAGACGCTTCGCCAGTACTCCTTCGCCATCAAGGTCCGAAACAGCTACTACGATGCGGATGCTTCCGAGGACCGCTCCTATCAGCCGGCCAATAAGCTTTATCATTTCACGGTGTTGATCTACCGGGGATTCCCCGAGCAGCGCCCGCTGAGAGCGGATGAAACGATCGAACCGATTATGAAGGTGTATTTTGAGGCTGCGATATGATGCGTGAAGAGCCAGGTGAAAATATGAGTTCCCAGCCGCTGCCGGATTCCATTCGAAGAGGCGGAGTGGAGCAGGGCTTTACTCTCATCGAGCTGATGGTCGCTCTCGCCCTCTCGGCGATTCTCTCCATCATGATCATGATGGTGTCGACGAGCGCTCAGGAGACCTACACCGGCACGCTGCAGAAGGTCGAGGTCTACAATCGTTTCCGGCTGGCCCTCAATACGGTCAAGAACGATTTCGCGGCCTGGATCCCTACCCAGGAGCTGGAGTTTTATTCCGATGGGGAGGGAGGAGGCGGCCGGCGAAATTTTCACTTTGAGATGGGGGAAGAGATTGATGACGCCAGGGATGAGTATGGTCTCGGTGTCGTCGATGGCGGGACGATTGGAGAATACGACGAGTTTGCCCACGTCATTCAGCGCCACTACGAGAGCCGGGAAAAGCAGCAGTTTATGGATGGAGACAGGTCGGCCAAGATCCATGATGCCTATCAGGTCTATTTTCGGGCGATGACCTATATAGAAGGTCAGGTTCGAGAGGCGAACATTGAGTATATGCTTGCAGACCCCGCCAAGCCCTGGAAGAACGGAATCCCCCAGCCGCCCGACAGCGTCGAGATGGACAATGTTCGTGACCTTGTGCTCTATAAAATTGTTCGTTTCCTCCGTATCGACAGCAAGCTGGTTACCAACTTCGCCAAGCATCACATCACTCGGCGAATCATCGAGGTGGCGACCAACGTTACCGATTTCCGGGTTGAGTACATGAGCGACAACCCTTTCCAGCGAAGCCGCAGGAAGGGAGCTCCTAAGTTCCGTACGCCTGAAGAGGACTACAAGGATCCCGTTGAGCTCGCCACGCGTTCCAGGAGAACGAAGAGCGGCAAGGGTTACATCTACACTAAGAAATTCGGCTACGGCAGCGTCAAGCTTGCCGAGAAGTTTCCCCTGGCCATCGCCCAGACGGCCGTCTGGGGTGACTCCAACGTCGCTCGCAACGCCGGCCGCAGGCCGCAGGCTGTCAGGGTCGGTTTTACGGGCAATCCCAGCATCAGCTTTGCCGAGTTGGTGCCGGGTGACAAGGTCTACATCTTCACCGATGCCGAGCGCGGAGGAAAGAAAGCGGGCGGCAACATAGCAGGGCGCCTCGCGGCCTTTCCCGCTGGCGACTATACGGTCAAGACCAACATCAACGGCATGCTTGAGTTCGTCGAGGATATCGACAGCACCCTGTGGGGCGGAAAAGATCAGCCCGGCGTGCGCTACAAGGCTGCCTACATGCCCGCTGCTCTCAGGTTGACCATACGAATGGTCGATGACGAGGGTCTGAGCCCCAAGACTATGCAGCAGGTCGTCTGGCTTCGCAGGAAGTCACGCTGAGCCTGTCTTCCAGTCTCAAACCTTATCCGGGTTCATCGACATCAGGAACTCGGCGTTGGCCTTATTGGCCTTGAGCTTGCTCGTGAGGAGTTCGAGGCCCTCCGCGGGATTCATGTCGTTGAGTATCTTCCTGAGGACCCATGTTCTGCGCTGCTCTTCCGGGTCAAGGAGAAGCTCCTCCTTGCGTGTCCCGGAGCGAGCGATGTCGATCGCCGGCCAGACCCGCTTGTCGGCCAGCCGCCGGTTAAGATGCAGCTCCATGTTTCCGGTGCCCTTGAACTCTTCAAAGATGACCTCGTCCATCCGGCTGCCTGTCTCCACCAGGGCGGTGGCGATGATCGTCAGGCTGCCGCCCTCTTCGATATTGCGTGCGGCGCCAAAGAATCGTTTTGGCTTCTGCAGGGCGCTGGCATCGACGCCTCCGGACAGGATTCGACCGGAGTGGGGGACCTCGGTGTTGTAGGCGCGGCCCAGGCGAGTGATCGAATCGAGCAGAATCACGACATCCCGGCCGTACTCGACCATCCGCTTGGTCTTCTCGATCACCATCTCGGCTACCTGCACGTGTCTTGAGGCGGGCTCGTCAAAGGTGGAGCTGATGACCTCGCCTTTAACCGATCTTTCCATGTCGGTTACTTCTTCGGGACGTTCATCGATCAGCAGCACGATGAGGTCGACCTCAGGGTTGTTCTTGGTGATGCTCTCGGCCATTTTCTGCAGCAGGATGGTTTTTCCTGTGCGGGGAGGGGCTACGATCAGCCCTCGCTGTCCCTTGCCGATCGGCGTGACGAGGTCTACGGTCCGCATTTCCAGTCCATCCGGCTCGAGCTCCATGACCAGGCGTTCCTCCGGGTAGAGGGGTGTCAGGTCATCGAAGTTAGCCTTGTTGATGAGGTTCTCGGGTTCCTCGTAGTTGATGGCCTCTACCCGTAGCAGGGCGAAATACCGCTCGTTCTCCTTTGGAGGCCTGATCTGGCCCGAGATCACTGTTCCTGTGCGCATGCCGAATCGCCTGATCTGCGATGGTGATACGTAGATGTCATCGGGACAGGGGTAGTAGCTGTAGCGTGGCGAGCGGAGGAAGCCGAAGCCGTCCTGCAGGGTCTCGAGGACGCCTTCACCAAACATGAGCCCGCTCTTGTCGGTACGTTCCTTGAGGATCTTGAAGATGAGGTCCTGCTTCTTGAGTCCGGAATATTCCAGGACGCCCTCCTCCTGGGCCAGCTCATGAAGATGAGGGATGGACATCTTCTGGAGCTGGCCGATGTGCAGGTCTTCTCCGGAAGATTCTTTTTTCTGCTCATCAATGGCCTGGGCTTCTTTCTCAAGTTCCTCGTCACTTGGAAGACCGAAGGAGGCTTCGTCGCCCTTGCCCTTGCCTTTGTTTTTGCCTTTGCCCTTGGAGGTCTTGCTCGTTTTGCCGGTTTTCTTCTTGGTTGGTTTTGCCTTAGCCACGTCCTGCTCACTCTCTCTCTGTAAAATCGATAGCCAGCAGGCTCTCATAGAGATCTTCAACCTGCCGACGTGTTTCATCCAGACTGCCTGAATTGTTAATGATGGAATTAGCCAGAATCTTCTTATTGCTTTCGGGGGCCTGGTTCGCCTCTCTGCGTTTCAGTTCATCAGACGACCAGCCTCTTGCCTTGACCCGGGTTTCTCGAAGCGTCTCGGTTGAGTTGACGAAGAGGATCTCGTCGCAGAAATCACGGAGGGTCGAGGAGGCCAGCAGCGGTACATCCAGTACCAGGAACTTTCCGTTGTTCTCTTTGAATTCACTGATCTTCTCTTCAATGCGCGCCCTGACCTCGGGGTGGAGGAGCTTTTCCAGGCGGACAAGCTCCTCTGCATCTGAAAAGACCCGCTCGGCAATCTTTGTCCGGTTTACCGTCCCATCCTCCGAGATGATCTCATCTCCCCACCACTGTCGCAGAGTAGACTTCGTATCTTCCCGTTCGATGAGCTCGTGGGCGACCGCATCCGCATCCAGGGTTTTTGCTCCAAGGTCCGCGAACATGCGGGTCACGGTGCTCTTGCCTGAACCTATACCGCCGAGAATGCCCAGTATCATGTGGAGCTCTGCAATCTGCCCGTCCCCCGGCCTTCATGCATAAAGCAGCCAGGGCGGTCCGGGCATTCAGCCAATCGAGCTACTCCTCCCGCAGTTCAGGAACAGCTGCCGGCTGGCGTATCAAATTGTAGGTATGGAAATAAAGACTTGGAAAGTGTTCCGAGCCACGAATCGATCGCCTACAGAGAGATCCTTCCACCCGTTTTCAGGCGGGGGACCAGGCGTATTCTGCCCCGGCCGGGTGAGGCCGGTTGGAAAACTTGATCCATCAACAGCTCGGTTTTCTCTTCAGCTTCTCTTTTCAGCGGCCCTTTCGCTTTCGCTTGAAGACCGCTATATCTGCTCGGATCCGCCGCTCAGACCGCTTCGGCACCCGAAAATAACCCAACCAGGACCGTCCCGAACAGGATTATCGCTCCTTACTCCCGCCCCTGTTTAGCCGGTTTAAAAACCCGTAGAAGGTGTTCTGCGGACTTTATTTGCCGGATTGGCCGGTTTCTGAGGTCAGAGTAGAAAGGCGCCTCTGCATATTCTTCTCTGTTAGGGTATCCTTACCTGTCGCACATCCCCGTGTCAAGGGGTATGGGCGTTTTTTCTCGGAACATAGTAGCCGTCTTCGTTTACGAAACCTTTTGAGCCATCTACTGTTCCGTCCTTGACAGCTATTCATGTACCCATAAAATCGTAAGCTAGGTCTCCGGAATTTTTAGACCGGTTTTAATAGAAGATTACCAAGCAAGTTGAGCGAACAGCCTGCTCGCTCCTTTTATGGGAGCAGTTTCGGATTGTTTGCATGCAGGAGGGACCTCCATGGCCCAAAGAGAAGGCTCTGTTTATTTATGGCTGTTCGTTGTTGCGATGATGTTGTTTGTGCTCGTCACGGTCTTTTTTGTGCTGGGGAGGCAGGAGCACGAACAGGTCTTGGCGCAGCTCACGAAGGCGAAAGACAATGTGGCTGATGGCATCGACGCGAACAAGACTCTTGCCAACGAGTTGAGGGCGGTCAAGGGTCTCATCGTTGGCGTGAACCTCGTCGATAATTATGACGACACCGATGACATGATCGAGAACCTGAAGACCAATCAGCTCACGAGTGTTCTCGCTGCGATCAACCAGGCCAACAAGGATCTCAACCGGAAGCCCCATCCGGTATTCACCAACCTGCTCGAGCCCTACGCTCTTTATCCGGGAACCTTCAAGGAGTACCAGGGTATTCGCGATGGGGCTGTCCAGGAGCGCGACAAGGCGGACAAGACCTTTACGGCCGCTATTGCAAGTCGCGAAGGAACGATCAAGACACTCACCCAGGATCTGCAGGAACAGAGATCCCAGGTGGCTGAGGCGCAGCAGGCCTCTGAGGACTGCGCGAGTAATCACCTCACGGTTGTCGAACGCCTGAAGCAGGAGTTCGAGGATAAAGAGGAAGAGTGGACCGAGAAAGAGCTGGGCGCCAACCGCCAGATGCAGCGCAAGGACTCGGAGCTCAGCACGCTTCACATTCTCGTGAAGAAGCTGCAGTCGAAAGACCGTCAGCTTCTGACCCTCGCCGATGCCAAGCCTGATGGAAAGCTTGTCCATGTGGCCAATGAGTTGGGCAAGGGCTGGGTGGATATCGGCCGCAGGAATCATCTTAAGAATGGCCTGATCTTCAGGGTCTATCGTCCGATCAAGGGCGGCAAGAAGATGTTCAAGGGCCGGGTGGAAGTTCGCCAGGTCGACGAGCTCTCCGCCGAGGTCAAGGTCATTGAGCAGGTCGATGCCGAGAGGAATCCGATCGTCGCTGGCGACCTGATCACCAGCCCCTTCTACGATCAGAAAGAAGAGCCGATCTTCGTTTTTGCCGGCACCAAGCTTACCAGCCAGGAGATGACCGAGGATTTCCTCAGGGCCAAGCTCAGCGGCTACGGTGTGCAGGTGAAGGGTAATGTGGATATCAACACGAGCTATCTCGTGGCTCTCGAGGACTACGAGAAGACCACCGAGTTCAAGGTGGCGGAACGTCTCGGAGTTCCGATCCTTCGCGAGAAAGAGCTCATGGAGTTTATCGGTTACTGATCAGGAGGAAGCCGGTTCTTTGCAGCCCGCCTCGATGTGGGGTAGAATCTGCTCTCTTTGATAGGCAAGCCTTTGTGGCGTCTGGGCAGATCTGTCCTGTCGCGTATTCGTCCCTACTGTACGGCCTTGAGGCCGACTCAGCGGGGACGGAGGTCTTTTCCCAGGGGAAAGGGCCGGATCGCGGCTGCAGCTGGCAGGACGCGGCGGCGGAGGGCCGGGATGGGCGGAGTGGAAACCGCTTTTCCGGCTTGAGCTTCGTCACCAACGGGGTATCGGTCCTCCGGGAGTCGTTTCCTGGATTGGTCGGATTCGTTCCTCAAGGCAGGATAACCCAGGTTTACAAGCTTATCCTGGCAAGCCAGGTGACTGAGGCGGTGTTATGCGCGAAGTCCGCATGACTTTCGGGGAGCATTTAGAGGAACTTCGCAAAAGGATCCTCTTCGCTCTTCTCTATGTTGTCGTTGGCGTGGTCGTGGCTGTTTCTTTCGAGAAGCCACTGATGGAGATTACGCTCCAGCCGCATCAGCGTGCCTTCAGGAACGCCCAGAAGAGCAAGCTGCTCGAGCGTCTCGATACGCAGCTCAAGGAGCTCCAGGCCTTTGAGGCTCCGCCAGAAGCTCCGGGCGAGGCGGTCCCCGGCGTCAGGCTCACCGATTGGCAGGTTCTGTTCAGGGGCGAGGTTAGGCGCCAGGCCATTATCAGGGAGCTCTCGGAACCCTTCAGCAATTTTGCTGGTGAGCTCGAGCAGCTCCTGCCATCTCTGCCCGAGGCGGAGCGCTTGAGGTTCGAGGAGTCCTATCGCAAGCAGGGTGAGCTTCTTGCCGGAAAGGTCGCGGAGCGTTTTGCGACGTTGGGAGAACTCGAGCCGGTTTCGGAAATCCCCAGGCGCTTCAGAGCCCTGGAGGAGAAGCTGAAGGCCCTGAAAGGGGCGGAGCCGGAAACTGATGATTGGCTCCTCGGCGGCTGGGGCGATGATCTTGATGATCCGATCACCCGCCTGGCGGCGTTTAATGAAATCCTCACACAGCGCAAGGAGGAGGTCCGCGCCAGCGCCGCTACGATCGAGGAGCTCGAACAGAGCAGTCGCGACTCTACAATCAAAACGGATTTTCTCGAGGCGCTGCGAGGATTTGACGAGATTGTCGAGGGCATGCAGGCGACCGAGGAGGCCCGCATCATGGTGATCTCCTACCTCGAGCAGTTCTATACGCATCTCAAGGTCG